>Ga0172371_10013965_pt1 | contig 10392 bp, 7 predicted proteins | sample Lak12m_FD_114543 | JGI IMG/M metagenome (GOLD analysis project Ga0172371, IMG submission 114543) | Freshwater microbial communities from Kabuno Bay, South-Kivu, Congo - kab_022012_12m | ecosystem: Environmental > Aquatic > Freshwater > Lake | place: Democratic Republic of the Congo: South-Kivu... | reverse complement strand
TCACGTTGGAGGTTTTTTTGTTTTGCTTAAGAATATATAACTGCTGGAATGCGGACAACAACGTGGTTACCAGCCAGTATAAAGCTAGACCAGCCGAAAACGAGTTAGCCATAAAAAATGTCATCACCGGCATAAAGTAAACCATCTGCTTATTTATAATTGCGGCCATATCTTCGTCTTTTGATTCCGCAACCTTGAGAGCCGGTTTTTTTGTCATCATCATCTTAGCTTGCCAAAATTGAGCAGCAGCAGCCAGTACAGCGATATAAATATTTTTTTGTGACAAATTTAGGAATCCGAAAGAAATATAATTTATCGCGTCCGGTTTTTGAATGAATGGGTAAATTAAATTCAAAACTCCATTTTCAAATCCATCTCTGAATACCTTAAAAATAGCAAACAAAAATGGCATCTGAATTAACAATGGCAAACAAGAACCAAAAGGATTGACTTTGTGCTCCTTATATAATTCCATCATCTTTCGACCCATCTCCTCTTTATTATTTTTGTATATATTTTTTACCTCTTCTATTTTTGGTTGAAGCTCTTGAAGCTCCTTTTGTGATTTAATCTGCTTACTATTCAAAGAATAAAGCAGAATCTTGATTATTATAGTTAATAAAATGATGGCGATACCCAAATCATGTCCAGGAATCACATTATATAACCATATCAATAAATTCAATATTGGTTGATAAAAAAATGTTTGAAACATATAGATTTAAAAATTACTTAATAATATTATACTAACGGATCATAACCACCCTTGTTCCAGGGATTACAGCGGACGACTCGCCATGACGCCTTCGCACCTCCTTTTAGTATACCATATTTTTCAATGGCTTTAATGGCATAATCCGAGCAGGTGGGGGTGAAACGACAATGTCCGTAAGGATATAAAAACTTAAAGACTCCATGATCCCGGGATAAGGTTTTTTGATATATTTTTAATATTCTAATAACGATATAACGAGGATAGTATTTAAACATTTAGTTAGTATATATTATTTTTTTAATAAATACAAAAATACAAGAATATAAATTCTTGTATTTTTTAAATAATTTTCTTCATTATTTTTTATTTGGTAAGCTTTTTTCGGCCTTTTAGTTTTCGTCTTTTAATAGTATTTCTACCATCTTTAGTCTCCATTCTATTCATAAAACCGTGTTTTTTCGAAGCTCTACGAGTATTTGGTTGAAAAGTTTTTTTTGACATGTCAATCAAAAAGGTAATACTGAAAACTTTGCAATTAACGCTTGCAACTCTATATTTCCTTTGTTTTATTTTTAATAAACATAATGTAACATTTTTAAATATAAAAGTCAATAAGCATAATCAAGGAAAATTTTTCTTATTTGTTTTCCACTTTTCCTGTGAATATTTTTGTGGTTTGAGTATTGATTATTTTTAATAAATTGTTAATAAAGAAACTTTAATAATTCTTATTCATTTGTTATTAATTTTTTACATATCTATTTTTTAGCTTTATTCACATCTTATTATAACCAGTTCTTTTCTAGGGTTAGGGGCAAATCAGAAATTTGCCAAACTTATTAACCGCCTTATTATTATAACTAGTTATATATTTTATAAATAAAAAAATAATAATTAATAATTTTTAAAATAATTTTAATTTAAAAATTTAATTCTTTTTGTTATTTTTCATCTGTTAATAACAGATGTTAATAAGATTTATTTATAACCGGTTAAGTATTTAATATTAAGTAAATTAATCATTTAAGTTATCCACTTGTTATGCACTAAACAAGATTGTTTATTAGTGTTTGAATAAAAAAAAGAAATTGTTATAATAGACATATTATAATTTATAGTTGAGGAAATTTTATTTCCCAACCATACAAAAAGTCTTTGGCTTTTTTATAAAAAATCTTAAGTTTTGAAAATCTTATGAACAATGATCAACTTTGGCAAGCCGTGTTAGGTGAAATTGAACTCAACCTTTCAAAAGCAAACTTCACTACCTGGTTTAAAGACACATTTGTTTCATCGTTTGATGATGGCAAAGTAATTATCTGTGTTCCAAACACTTTTACCAAAGCATGGTTAGAAAAAAAATATCATACGCAAATTTCTGAAGCGATTGAGAATATAAAAAACGAAAAAATCAAAGAGATTTTATATAAAGTGGAAACACGTAAAACAAATCCGGTTGATGATTTATTAAAAAAGATTAAGATAAAGAAAGAGACGGTAAGTGAAAATACCGAAGGGATAGTAATAAATAAATATGGATTGAACTCACGTTATACCTTTGATCAATTTATTGTCGGTAAAGGCAATGAATTGGCAAATGCAGCTTGTCGTGCCGTTGCTGCAAATCCCGGCAATGCATATAACCCTTTATTTATTTATGGGGGAGTAGGGCTTGGAAAAACACACTTGTTACAAGCTATCGGTCATGAAGTGATTAATAAGAGCGACCGTGTAATGTATGTAACAAGTGAAAAATTTACTAATGATTATATTCAAGCGGTAAAATCCGGCCAGGCGAAAGATTTTAAAGATCGATATCGAAACGTAGATTTGTTGATGATTGATGATATTCAGTTTATGGCTGGAAAAGATGGAACACAAGAAGAATTTTTTCACACCTTTAACGAATTACACCAAGCAAATAAACAAATCATTATCACATCGGATCAGCCGCCAAAATCCATCCCGGCATTCGAAAAAAGATTGTTATCAAGATTGGAGTGGGGGATGATTGTTGATATTGTACATCCGGATCTTGAGACAAGAATGGCAATTTTAGAAACTAAGTGTAAAGAAAAAAATTACTCGCTCGGTCGCGATATTTTGGAATATATTGCGAATAATATCAAAAACAACATCCGTGAATTGGAGGGTGCTTTGAATCGTTTGATTGCATTCCATGAGTTTAATAATTCCAAACCAACCGTGGAGTCGACCAAGAGCGTTTTAAATGGTCTGATTTCTAGTGCAAAATCAAAATCGATTTCCTGTAAGGATATCGTCGAATCGGTTTCCAATTTTTTTAGTATAAGCGTAAAGGAAATAACCGGAAAATCACGGAAAAAAGAGTTGGTTTATCCGCGCCAAATTTCAATGTATCTGATGCGTAAGGAAATCAATTCTTCATACCCGACTATCGGTTATGAATTAGGAGGACGCGACCACACAACTGCGATGCACGCTTTTAACAAGATTTTAAAAGAGATTGAAGAAAGCGAGCGCATCCGTCAAGATATCGAATCTATCAAACATCAAATGTATAGCAGTATTTAATTAGTAAAAAGTTTTTTATGAAAATTTCAAGTTTGCAGGAAAATTTAAAAAATGGTTTACAACTGGTCGGGCATATTGCGGGAAAAAATGTAAATCTACCGATTTTGAATAATATATTAATTAAATGCAATGATGATGGCATCAAATTGATTACGACTGATTTAGAATTGGGAATTACGTGTACTATTCGAGGTAAGGTAGAGAAAGTAGGGGAATTTACAGTGGAGGCAAAAATTATTTCTGATTTTATATCTTTATTGCCGAATAATAAAGTCGACCTCGAAGTTAAAGAGAATAAATTAACCATTAAAAGCGAAAATTATAAAACGGTTATCAAGGGATTGTCGGCGGAGGAGTATCCTTTGATTCCGACAATTGAGAAGAAAAATTATTTTGAGGTACCGGTTGATGAGTTTAAAAAAGCCTTATCACAGGTGATTTTTGCCGTTTCAAACAGTGATAACCGCCTAGAATTGACCGGTGTATTGTTTGATTTTAAGAATGATGAATTATTTATGGCAGCCACAGACAGTTTTCGGTTGGCGGAAAAAAGAATAAAGATTAAAAAAAATAACCCCGAGACGGTTTTAAATAAAATTATTATCCCCGCCAAAACACTCCAAGAGTTGGTGAGGATCTTGTCAAACATAAAAAGTGAAGATTTTAGCAATGAAAGCAAAAACCTGAATATCTATCTATCCGACAATCAGATACTGTTTACGATCGGCAATGTGGAGTTGATTTCTCGCTTGATTGACGGACAATATCCTGACTACAAGCAAATTATTCCAGTTAATAGTAAAACGACTGTAATTATCAATAAGAATGAATTGATCAGGGCGGTCAAAACATCTTCTATTTTTTCCAAAACCGGAATCAATGACGTAAATATCGATTTGCCTGCAAATAAGAACAAGATGATTATTTCCTCAACATCCAGCCAAACCGGTGAAAATTTGGTCGAGCTGGACGCACAAGTAGAGGGAGATGATAACGGAGTTGTTTTGAACTACAAATTTTTATTGGATGGAATAAATAATATTAATGATGAATCTATAAAAATGAAGATTGTAAACAGTAATACGCCGTGCTTGTTGAGTTCAGTAAAAGAAGATGATTACTTGTATGTAATCATGCCGATAAAACAATAAATACGATTTGGTATAAAAAAACAATCCCGGACTAGATGTTCGGGATTGTTTTTTTTAATATTAATTTCCAATTTCTGAATTATCGACCGTGATTGAGATTTCATTACTCTTGATGAGTTTTCCAGACCAAAGTGTCGCTTCGCTAAATAATTTATAATTTCCTGAAACAGGAATATCATTCCAGCGCACGGAAGCCGTTTTAACACTTTCATTTTGCTGTGTGCCTATTAGAACAGATTTATTACTCTCATCAAGGTAATAAAAATTTATTTTGGTCACTTGTTCCGGATCGGTGATGTGTGCAGAAAGACTCAATGGGAAACCGGTATTTGTGATTACAGCACCGTCGCTCGGATTGGAAATGGAAACCTCGGCTTGGTCGACGGTTTTACTGTTTGCCAGTTTTAGATTAAATTCAATAGTTTCGCTTTTGCAATTTTCAACATCATCACAGATTTTTACTTTTAGATTGTAAAAGCCGTTAGGCATAAAGCGAATGTTTTTTTCTAATTTATAAGGAAATAAAGTGCTGGTATAAAGCAAATTGTCATTGAGATAATATTCGACGCGAGCGATCGTTCTTTTGGCCTGTGCTTCAATTGTCGCGCTTAAAACAGGATCAGTGATTATTTCATTATTTGTTGGACTCACAATTGTTAATGAGGGCTGGTTTTCGATGGTGTGAATATTGTCAATTTCGGTTGGAATGCTTGAGGTGGCGAAACTTTGCTTGTCCGCCCATGTTTTTATGGCAGCTTCCCAAAGCGAAAATTGCGGATCAGCGCCGGGATTGGTCGGTATCGGTCCGGTCGGATTATTTTTATCTACATAGTATAAGATTGAATGAGGGTCGATAAATTTTCTTTCTTCGATATATTCCGGCGGTGTTGAGCTCGAAGCCAAAAGTCCGGATATCTTGTCGACCTTGACGATTTTTTCCAAAGGATTGCCACCATCTAAAACTGCTTTACCACTGAGCTTAATCTCCGGTTTTTTAAATGTCTCAACAGGTGTGTCGCCTAAGATTTGTTTCATATATTTGTTCCAAATCGGCGCCGCGACGATACCACCATCGGCACCACGCTTCATTTCGCTATTATCATTGTTGCCGACCCAGACTCCGGTCACTATCGAAGGTGTATAACCGATAGTCCAAGCATCGCGATAATCATTAGTGGTTCCGGATTTGGCAGCGACTGGTCGGTTGTTTCCAAAAGTCAGCCAATTCTTGATACCAAAGATGTAAGCGCGGGCATTGTTATCAGCTAGAACATCAGTTATCATTCTAGCTACATTAGAATCTAATACTTGTTTTTCAGAATCTTTAAATTCTTCAATAATCTGACCGCTTGAGTCTTCAATTCTTAAAATCGGTTTTATGGTGTGAACGACACCATCACGAGCAAAAGCGCTGTAAGCATTGACATGTTCCAATAGTTTAACTTCGCCACCGCCAAGAACCAAGGATAATCCGAAACGATCCTTGTCTTTTAATGTTGTATAACCTAATTTGTCAGCCAAATCTAAAACATTATCAATGCCGGCTAGATACATCGTTTTGACTGCGGGCGTATTCAATGAGCCGGCCAGAGCCATGCGCATGCTGACCGGTCCGTGTTCTTTACTGTCGTAATTGTGTGGCTCATAAGACTTGGCCGGATCGCTGGAAAAATTCGTCACGACGTCATACAGCATCGTATTAGGCGTATAACCTTTCAAAAAACTGGCAGCATAAACCAAAGGCTTCATTGATGAACCTGGTTGACGACTGCTGAGAGCGATATTGACCTGGCCATCGATGTCTTTACTGAAATAATCTTTTGATCCGACCATCGCCAATACTTCGCCGGTTTTCGGGTCAATCGAGACCAGGCTGGCGTTTGTCGCCTTGTAATTGGTCAGATTTTTTTCTGCTTGCTCTTTAAGAACCTCTTCGGCGACATTTTGTTTGTAAAGATCGAGCGAAGTATAAATTTTTAATCCGCCTTGTTCGATGACTTTTTCACCATATTTTTCCGCAAGCAATTCTTTGATATACATTACAAAATGAGGTGCTTTGATATTTTCGTCTTGCTTTTGGAATTCCAGAGGATAACTTTTCGCCTCATCGGCCTGTTCCTTGGTGATATATCCTTGCTCAACCATCAGATCCAAAATATGCTCCTGTCGGCCGATTAGTAATTCAAGATTACTGCCGTAAGGAGAATAGCGACTTGGTGCTTGCGGCAAAGCAGCCAGAATCGCAGCCTCGGCGAGATTGATTTCTTGAACCTTTTTGCCGAAATAGCGTTGGCTGGCAGCCTCGATGCCATATGAGGTTGAGCCGTAAGGAATTTCATTAAGATACATCTGCAATATTTCATTTTTGGTAAACTTTTTTTCTAGGCGATATGCCAAGATTAATTCTTTGATTTTTCGAGTGTAAGTTTTTTCATTGGTCAAGACCGAATTCTTGACAAATTGCTGGGTCAGAGTAGAACCGCCGGCTTTTTTCCCAAAAAGAACATTAGTGATAGCGGTTCTTAAAATCGCAAAAAAACTGAAGCCGCTATGCTTGTAAAAATTCTTATCTTCGATGGCGATCGTAGCCTGTTCGACATAGTCGGGAATTTCAGCCAAGCTGATCAATGTTCTTTTTTCATCGCCGTGGATTTCGTAAAGAATCGTTTCACCAGTGCGGTCATAAATCTTGGTGCTTTGCGCTATTTCTCTGTTTATGAGTTGATTCGGATTTGGCAAATCTTTGGAAAGCCAAAGTACAAAACCGACAATGAGCAATCCGAATACGACCGTAGCTGACAGTATATAAACCGATAAGTTATTTTTGAAATCAAATCGAGAAAAAAAATTACTTGCTCTATCTTTGTGACGCTCGGCAAATGAGCGTCGTTTATTGATTGGAGATGATTTCTTGTTATTATCTCTCCAGCTATTATTATTTTGCATATGAGGTATTGGCATTTTTTTATAGATTAATTATATTATTTTCGATAATATTTAGCCGCGGCTTCCGGAGCTACAGAATTGATGATCAGACCGGAACCAAGCTCTACACCAGCCCAAACGCTATCACGTGGCTGGATTTTTAAATAAAAATGTTGATCATTATCAGAAACGACCTGGTGTAAGAAAAAATTGAAAGAAATATCCAGGGCTTTAAGTTTTAGTAATATTTTTTTTAAAACTTTAGCGAATGATTTAAATTCTTGCTTGTTTAATTTCGTGATATTATCTAAATGACGCTTGCTAAAAATCCAGGCTTCATAATGATATTCGCTGGCATAAGGAGCAAAGGCCACAATATTGTTATCTTCAAATATTTTGCGATTAGTTTTGGCTTCTTTTTTTATTAAGTCGCAATAAAAACAGGTTTGTTTTTTTTCCTTGTATTGTCTGGCAAGATTCAATTCGTTTTTTAATTCCGGAGGCAGAATACTGCTGGCAAAAACCTGTGAATGAGCGTGTATTATCGATGCCCCGGCTTTTGAACCTTGATTTTTAAAACACAGAATGTAATCTATCTTTTTATCTTTTTGCAGTGTTTGTGTCCGTTGAGAATACATTTTTAGAACATTTTCGATTTCTATTTCAGATAAATCGCCCAATTCTTTGGAATGATGAGGAGTTTCAATGATTACTTCCTGATAGCCATAAGCTTTTTTATTATCGATAGACAGTGCTGGAAAAAGATTCTTGATGACTGTAACCTGTCGTTGATTTTTTTCTTTGATTTCTGCCAATATGTAATTTTTTGAGCGTTTTTGTTCTTCGTTCAGACTATCTTCGCAAAAAAAACAGTCAGAACTATGCTTAATGATGGTCTGTTCTTTGATTTCGCGCGGTCGAGATGCACGTCCGGGTGTGATGATGACATATTTATCCAATAAATAATCTTTTCTAATTTCTGATTTTTTCATAATTTTATATTATTATAATGCCTGTATTATAACAGATAAAATTAATTAGATAAAGATATGTTGAAATAAAAAAAACCTTACCTGAAATCAGATAAAGAGGATGATTTGTGCAAGGCTATTTCTTTTTGTATTCTACTAAAAGTAGATAAAAAATAGCGCAAACAATCATTATATCGGCAATGTTGAAAACAGTAAACCATTTGACACTCAAATAATCTATTACATAGCCATATTTGAAACGATCGAATAAATTACTGGCAGCGCCAAAAATAATAAATAAATACGCGCTACGCTCACCGGCTGATTGCTTTTTGTTTGTGAGAAAATTAAATAATATTAAGATAATTATTAAAAAAATTGCATAATTAAGTAAAATTCCTGAGAGCGGTATAGAAAATGCGATAAAATAATTTTTAGCGAGACTGAATTTGAGCCAATCAGAAACCAATTCCAAATTTATATCTCGTAAGCTGATGATTTTCAAAAAACGGTCGAGGATAACAAAAAAGATGGCTATCAAAAACCAGAAAGCCATCTTTTTTTGTGATAATTTATTGTCAACAATAAATTTCATGAGTAATTTTTATTGATTTTGTAATTTTGTCTTGCATTCCACACAGGCACTCGCTACCGGTCGCGCTAATAATCTTTTCGGGTTGATTGGTTTGTGGCAATATTTGCAGATGCCGTAGGTCTTGTTTTTGATTCGTTCCAAAGCATTGTCAATATCGCGAAGGCTTGATTCCAAGACTTTATCGGTTGCCAAGTTGGTGGTATATTCATCGATTTCTTGGGCATTTTCATCAAGCTTATCTCCGAATTCCGGAAATTTAACATTATCTGCCTTGTCTGTTATTTCGCTGACTTCTTTTAAAATCTCGGCTTTCTCGGCAATTAAATCTTCCTTGATTTTTTTAATATCATCTGGGCTTAGGGTTGCAAATTGGTCTTTTTCTGTAGTCATAAGTTTATTGAAATGAGAGTTGTTATTGAATATAAGCCAACCACCACTTTACTATGCTAAAATTTATACTATCAGTATATAGGATAAAATATAATTTGGCAAGGTGGGGGTGCTTTTGGGAAAATAAAAAGGAGCCCAGACGGGCCCCTTCTTTTTTATAAAAAATGAATTTATGGGCTATATGTCTGAGCTCCATCCCTCAGAATGTTTTGGCAATGAACCAAAATTACGTTCTGTAGGGGTGAAGCTTTCTTTCTGACTTTAGGAAGCTGAATTTTTTACCGATCTAGTGGTTGCTCTCGATCTTTTTTGATGATTAGGACCAACCTTTTTTTTGTTTTTATTTTTTTGCCATGTCAGATCTGGCAGTAATGATTAGTAAAAAATAATTATATTAATATATAATGTGCTCTTTTGCTTTATAAATAAAGTATACCACATTCGGGCGAACGAGTCAATCATGACAAGTCTGAAATATTATTGCTAATATTAAATATAAAATATTGCAAAAGTTGATGTATGTTGATAACTTTTTTGACTTAAGTCCACGAAACTCTGGACTTAAGTCAAAAAAGTTAAAATTATGAATTTTTTGTGGATAAAGTGTGACTAATTACATACTTAAGTCCACGAAACTCTGGACTTAAGTCGAAATTTCAGCGAATATTATTTAATACTTAAGTCCAGAATTATGTGGACTTAAATGTGTAAAAAAAAGACTTAAGTCCACGAAACTCTGGACTTAAGTCTTTATTTGAGGCTTGAGAGGGAATCGAACCCACGATGGAAGTTTTGCAAACTTCTGCCTTACCACTTGGCTATCAAGCCTTTAAATAAAAAACAAGAATAAGTAAGATTTTTTATCCTTGCGTTTATATTTTTAATATATCAAAGAAAATAATTAATTTCAAGAGCGACTTGACTATTTCATTATTGTGTAGTAATATATAGTCATAAAGCTAGTTGATGTATATCTACTAGCTTTATTTTGGTCAAGGAATCTTAATTTCCCGACCATACAAAAAGCCGACGGCTTTTATATAAATATTTATTATTTTGGCATTTTTTAGAAATTTATTTGAAAAATGCGTA
>Ga0172371_10013964_pt1 | contig 10392 bp, 11 predicted proteins | sample Lak12m_FD_114543 | JGI IMG/M metagenome (GOLD analysis project Ga0172371, IMG submission 114543) | Freshwater microbial communities from Kabuno Bay, South-Kivu, Congo - kab_022012_12m | ecosystem: Environmental > Aquatic > Freshwater > Lake | place: Democratic Republic of the Congo: South-Kivu... | reverse complement strand
TCGTTCCTCTGCCATCCCTCACCTCTTTTTCATGGGTTTGGTTCGATTCTATTAAAGTTCTTCTTTCCTGTCAATTTTGTCTCTTGTTTTTCAACAATCTCAGTTATACAGAGTGCTTTAAAATTATTGTATAGTATAAAAAAGAGAGGCTGCAGATGGGTTTGACAAGAATTCAATTTAATTGGAATTTGATAATAATTGGCACTCATCTTGCATCTTATTTGGTAGATAATCGCGTTCATTAAATTTGGATTAAGGAGTTAGGATGGAAATTTTTACTGTGCAGATCGAAAAACCTGAAGAAGTTAATTTCATCTTCGGACAGTCGCACTTTATCAAGACTGTCGAGGATCTGCATGAAGCTTTGGTCAGCGAAGTGCCGGGAATTAAATTTGGTCTAGCCTTCTGTGAAGCATCAGGTAAATGTCTTGTGCGCTGGTCCGGGACAGATAAAGCGATGATCGAACTGGCAAAAATGAATGCGCTGGCTGTTGGCGCCGGACATAGTTTTTTCATCTTTTTGTCAGAAGGGTTCTTTCCAATCAATGTACTTAATTCAGTAAAAAATGCATCTGAAGTGTGCAGGATTTTTTGCGCGACAGCCAACCCAACTTCGGTGATCCTGGCTGACCTTGGCGGGAGTCGCGCGGTTTTAGGCGTCGCTGATGGCGAAAAGCCCAAAGGCATCGAAACTGAGGAAGATATTGCCTGGCGTAAAAACTTTCTGCGCCAGATCGGATATAAAAGTTAATAAAAGTAATAGAGGAGAAGAAATCATGAAAAAAGCAATTACACTGTTCGTTATTTTGGCGGCTGTTTTGATGGCTGGCTGCTCCGTGGTGGAGCGCTTCAAATTGGCTGAAAAACAGTATCTCGAAACCCGTGTAGCCGAGTTAGCGGAAGAAATGGTTACCGAAGTAGCAGTTACTGTTGAACCCGTCGCTACCGAAGAAGCAAAAGCTGCCGAGACTGTGGTAGTGGTCGAACCGACGGTAGAGGCAGCTGTTGAAGAAACTGTTGAGGCTACTGAAGAGCCGGAAGTAGAAGTGACGCCGGTTGTGACAGAAGAACCTGAAGTTGAACCAACTGTGGTCTCCTTTGATCCTGCTGTATATCTTGGTGCCCCCGCTTGGGTGCATGATATGGATGTAGCGGATTGGGATATCACTGCCAGCGAATATGACCTTGCGTCATTCGCGAACGGTGCGATGACATTAAAAGCCCTGCATGACGAACCCGGTTGGCGCATCGCCCCAACCGCAGAAGAACTAAGCAAAGCCTATATGGAAGGCACCTTCTCGGTCGGTGTATGCTCAGGGATTGACAGCTATGGGCTGATCGTCCGCACCTCGCGCAGCACTGGTTTCAACTCGGGCTATTTCTTCTCGGCAACCTGCGATGGGCGCTATTCTCTGCGCCTTTGGGATGGCACGAAGAGCGTCATGCTTGTCAACCTGACTGCAAGCGATCTGATCAATAAGGGCAAGGACCAATCCAACCGGCTGGGCGTGGCTGCCGTCGGCGACAACCTGACCCTGTTCATCAATGGCGTCAAAGTCAATACCGTTGTTGATGAAAAACTTGAAAAAGGCTATTTTGGGGTATTCGTCAATCGAGATAAGACCAAAGACCTGACCGTCAAAGTTGACCAGGTCCGCTATTGGGCTGATCCTGAAATAAAATAAGCAAGTAAATTGAGTGGGCGGAGGCACCAGCTTCCGCCCGCTTTTATTTTAATGGCTATGATCTCCTCAAAGCCAATTAGCATGTAGTTAGAATTTTTAAAGATAGTCCGCACTGCCCATTCGAAAGGGAAAACAACTTTTAATTTGGGGAAAATGCTGATTGTGTTAAAATTGGCGATTATGATGCCCACCGATTCTTTCATCGCTGTTTTTCTTTTCTCGTTTGGCATGGCGATCGGGGCGGTGCTTTCTCCGGGTCCGGTTACCACTGCCATCATCAGCCAGACCCCGCGCCTGGGTTGGATCACAGGTCCCCTCGTTTCGATTGGCCACGCACTTCTGGAACTGCTCATGGTCCTGCTGATCACCCTGGGGCTTTCGGGTATTCTTGGTGCGCCAGCGGTGCAAACCGTTATTGCGCTGTTGGGCGGACTGCTGCTGTTGTGGATGGGCGGTAATATGCTTTTCAGTGCGGTGAAAGGAAAACTTCGTCTGCCGGAAGGGGGCAAACCGGATGAAAAGCTGGATTATGGCAAAATGCTTGGCATCGGCGTAATGACCTCACTGACCAATCCCTTCTGGTATGCCTGGTGGATGACCGCTGCTGCCGTCTATCTGCTGCAAGCCAGGGCGGTTGGGATGATGCCGGTGATGGGCTTTTACCTGGGGCATGTCAGCGCAGATTTTCTGTGGAATACCGCTCTTTCCACGGCTGTGGGCGGGGGAAAGAAATTCATGACCAACAAAATTTATGCTGGATTGATCAGCGCCTGCAGCCTGTTCCTGATCTACCTGGCGATCAAATTCCTGAATGCAGGGATAAACGGCATCACAGGTTGAATGACGTGAATAACAAGATTTTTTTCGGCGATAATCTGAAATTTATGGAACAACTTCCTGATAACAGCATTCAGTTGATCTATATTGACCCCCCGTTCAACACAGGCCGTGTCCAGTCACGCACGCGCATCCGCACCATCGGCTCAGAGGATGGTGACCGGATCGGATTTAAAGGCCGCCGCTATGAAACGTTGATTTTGGGCGAAAGCGGTTATGCGGATAAATTTGATAACTTTATTGCCTTCATCGCTCCGCGGCTGAAAGAGGCATACCGGCTCTTGGCGTCCAACGGCAGCCTGTATTTTCATATTGATTATCGAGAAGTGCATTATTGCAAGATCCTGCTGGATGAGATCTTCGGGCGTGAAAGTTTTATCAACGAGATCATCTGGGCTTATGACTACGGCGCACGGACACGTAAGCGCTGGCCTGCCAAGCATGACAACATACTTTGGTATGCCAAGGATCCAAAAAATTACATTTTCAATTACGATGAGATCGAACGCATACCATATATGGCTCCAGGGCTTGTAGGGGAAGAGAAAGCCAAACGCGGCAAGCTGCCGACCGATACCTGGTGGCATACCATTGTGGGCACCAACAGCAAGGAAAAGACCGGATATCCGACCCAGAAGCCGGTGGGCATCATTCGCCGCATTGTGCAGGCCTCATCCAAACCTGGCGATATGGTACTGGATTTCTTTGCCGGGTCAGGTACTATCGGCGCGGTCTGCCTGGAACTGGGCAGGCGGTTCATCTTGGTGGACAACAATCCCCAGGCGATTGAGGTCATGAAAAAGCGTTTTGAGGGTGTTGCGGATATCGAGTGGAATTAAAAAAATTCATATTTTTTCTATATACAATTACTATTTCAGTCGACTTCAAAAAAATCCCCTCTTACGCACCCTGAGCTTGTCGAAGGGCGCATAAAAAGGTCCTTGGCTTTGACAGGCTCAGCCAACGGTTAATTAATGTAAAAAAAGGACACGGCTTGCCGTGTCCTTGCTGATCAATACTTTAAATATCTGTGTTTGTCGTTTTGAAATCCGTGTATACCGAAGGTCCCTGAAGGGGATACTGTGTATAAAAAATCAACCAGCAATATCCGCAAAGCGGCCATTGCATAACTTGACCAAATCGACCGGACTTAATCTCACCTGCAGACCGCGCTGTCCGGCTGACACCAGGATGGTCTCTTTCCCTTGCGCAGATGCGTCCACCAGAACCTGGAAGCCCTTGTTGATCAGCGCCAGCGGTGAAATGCCGCCCGCGAGCAGACCGGTCAAACCTTCTGCTTCATTAAGGCTTGTGATGAAAACCTTCTTTTCATTAATTGCCGAAGCCAGTTTCTTTGTGTCCACTTCCAGCGGACCTGGCACTACCGCCAGGATGGGCTTGCCCGGTTTGGCGCGTTTGGCAACGATGGTCTTGTATACATCTCCCGGAGGGATCTTCAGGATATCTGCTACCTCCAGGGCGCTCAGTTTTTCCACCGGCACTTCAAAAACCTGAAAGCGGATCTTGCGCGCTTCAAGCATGCGCGTGACATTGTTGGAAAGCATGGCTAAAGCCCTACATCGAACTGGCCGCAGCAGCAGCTGCCGCGGCGGAGGCGTCCATGGAATTTAGCACTACCAAATAGAAACCCAGATTGACCAGCATGGAAAATTCCAGGTTTGTGATGCGATTGGATTCAACGATGGCCGCCGATTGAACGGTGAACAACTCGGAAAGTTTAAATTCTTCCGCGTCCTGTTCAAAGGTCAGGATGGGTGAGCCTTTCTTATCTGTGAAGCGCCACTTGGTGTGCCAGGTGTTGAGCGGTTCCCAGCGGTAGGGGCGCCCATCGGGCGTGTGCAGCATGCCGCCGCCGAATACTTTTGGATCAAAAAGGGCGTAGTCGCTGTCAGAATCCGGCATGCGCACCGTGACATGCGGTGTCAGAAAACCTACACGTTTAAATGACCACGCCTGGATCGGATCTTTGGATACGGCCAGCGTGCCCCACATGCTCCGGAATTCGAGCGTTCCGAAAGGTTCACCTTCGCGATGCAGCTCAAATACACGGCTGGTGGCTTTCGGCTGCGTCCATAAAAAGGTATCCCCTTGTTTGGTCAGAAAGTCTTCCATTTTTTCTCCTGTAAAAACTGCCATTTATCCGTAAAGCTGCTGGTGCACAAGGCTAAGCGCGCGCACCTGTTCGACCGCATGATACGAAGACCTGACCAGCGGGTGGCTTTCCACCCAGCGGAATCCGATCTCCAGTCCGTAGCGCTTCAGTTCCTCAAATTCTTCCAGGGTGTAGTATCTTTCAACTTTCAGGTGGCTGCGGCTGGGCTGAAGGTATTGGCCGATGGTGAGGATATCCACCTGCCACTCACGCAGCATGCGCATTTCCTCTTTGGTTTCTTCCAGGGTCTCTCCAAGCCCGACCATGATGCCGGATTTGGTCAGCACTTCCGGATTCATTTCTTTCGCGCCGGTCAGGACGGCTTTTGACCATTCCAGCCTGTCTGCCGGCTGAACGCGGGAATACAGGCGCGGGATCGTTTCGAGATTATGGTTCAGGATCTCGGGGCGCTCGGTCATGACCAGCTTGAGGGCTTCAGGGTCCCCGCGGAAATCCGGGATGAGCACTTCGATCGAGCAGCCGGGATGCACCTCGCGGATTCGGCGAATGACCTGTGCAAAGATCCTGGCGCCGCCCAGATTATCGTCATCCCTGTCAACGCTGGTGATAACCGCGTGCTTCAGATCCATGGACCTCACCACCTGCGCGACGCGTTCAGGTTCGTCTGCATCGATGGGCAAGGGTTTGCCGTGCTTGATATCGCAGAATCCGCAGCGCCGCGTACAGACATCGCCGAGGATAAGAAAGGTAGCGGTACCGGATCCCCAGCACTCGCCCATATTGGGGCAGTTGGCTTCCTCGCAGACGGTGTGCAGCGCCTTGCTGCGCATCATGCCTTTTAGCTGTTCATAGGTTTCTCCCGAAGGCGCGCGCACCTTGATGTACGACGGCCGCCGAATGGGGGTAGTGTCCATGCTCTGCGGGTTCACCCGCTCACGGGAAGGGTTTTTGTTCATATTGTCTCCGGCAAAGATTATACCTTTGTGAGCTGCCTGCGTCCAGAATTAGGACAAAAATTATCGTATTAAAAGTGAAAAAACCACTATTTGAATCTATGGTTAAATTAAGTTATGCTAACACTTGTTTCCACCCCTATTGGCAACCTCGGCGACATTTCCCTGCGCGCTTTGAGATCCTGCGTTCCGCGTACCTAAAAGGCAGTTAGAACACATACAAAATTGACCTGATGATTATCCTTCATAAGGTCAGCAACCCAGCCTTCATTAAATTGTATTGGTTAGTTAATAAGGGTAAAACGAAAGAAAACAATTGTAAAATCAGATTACCTACATTAATTGAATATGTCAACATCCATTTATGCTGCGATTATCTTTTTTTCAACACTCTTTATTCTTCTCATAGTTATTGCCATTTACGATATAGCAGGAAGGCGAAATTTCGACTGGGCTGTCCACTCCGGCAAAATGGCATCAGCTGAAAAGCTGTATAAGAGGCATTTTCAGAATCCCTCTAACCCTGAAGGCGCCATTCGCAAAATTCTATGGCAGGTCATAAATAAAACGCCGCCTGAAGAGTTTGCCAAATCCGTGAAGGAAACACTCCCTTTTATTCCATTTCAAGGGTATGAAAAAATAACTGAAAGAGCAAAAGAGGTAAATATTTCTTTTGATTCCCAGTCCAGACAAAACTTTCACCTTGGTGAATTCCGCTTCCTGGCTGATTTGCTGTCGGGAAGCATCCCAAAGGAAATTACACAGCCCTTCAAAATAGGCTTTGAAAAATTTACGATTGGAACGGTTGTTGTAAAAAAATACCTAAATCAACCGGAAAACACAGAAAGGGTGATTGAAGAAAACAAGTATCATGACAAATTCGGTTTGAGTTGCGAATTAGGTTGCTTGTATGATTCCGAAGCAAAATCTAAGATTGATTTGGAATTTCTTTCAAACGGTAAATTCATACTAAATCTTGCTATGTCGGTTTTTCCGGGAAAGCTAGCAACTCAAAAATATGATTTTGATCAGGCATTTGAGCTTAACAATTTAGCAGTGACCAATTTTATGAATAATATCAGCCGAGACGAATTATTACAGATAGTCGGCATAATCCCAAGATATAAAAATCTTAAGATGATTGATATTCTCAAGATTGAAGAAAAGAAATTAATAATTAAAATTCTTCAAAGTTTGGCGGAATTTATTTCCAAACGTGAATTAGGAGAGTCAATCGAAAAAATGATTTTTAAATTTCAAGACGGACTGCCATTTTTCTGGCGTGAAGATGATTCCAAATTCCATTTGGTGGGTAATTACACTGAACACCATTACAGGGTAAACATGATTTTTCATCAAATGAAGGTAGAACTTCAATTTGATATGGATGGTTCGCTCTTTAAGGAAAAACTGGAGAAGATAATGTCAATGCTTGATTTAGCTATAGATGAACACATATCTTTTTCCTTGCAATGATTAATTTTTTTATAGGAATTTAATACTTCAATGTTAACTTTAATATCCACCCCCATCGGCAACCTCGGCGATATCTCCCTGCGCGCTCTGGAGACCCTGCGCACCGCAGACCTTGTGGTCAGTGAAGATACCCGCAAGACGGGCATCATGCTGAAGCATTTTGAGATCAGCAAACCGCAGATCTCTTTTTTTGAAGGCAATGAAAGCAGGCACCTGCCCAAGGTGATGGCCGCCCTGGAAGTAGGCAAACAGGTGGCATTGGTCAGCAACGCAGGCACGCCGGGAGTCTCTGACCCGGGGTTCACGCTTGTACGCGCGGCAATGGACGCGGGTATTGAGGTTTCGGCGGTACCTGGCCCAACCGCGCTAATCATGGCATTGGTACTTTCCGGCCTGCCTGTGCACAGCTTTACTTTCCGCGGCTTCCCGCCGCGCAAGCCCGGTCCGCGCAGGCGCTTTATGGAAGTGGACCGGGATTCGCCGCATACGCTTATCTTTTACGAAAGCCCCCACCGTATGTTAGCCTTCCTCAAGGACGCGCTGGATGTTTTCGGCGACCGCCCGGCAGCCATCGCCAATGACCTGACCAAGAAGTTCGAGTCTGTTACGAGGGGGAATCTTTCGGATCTGATCGCCCAATCACCAGCAGAGAAATTGCTTGGGGAATTCACCATTGTCATCCATGGAAAGTGATCAGAAACTGATGTTTGCTACCCGCTCTATTAAGCTAATTAAACAATATTTCCAGAATCAAATTCATACTTGAAATTGCCTGATTTCCTTTTGTATAATGGTTGTATCGTTTTCTGAAAAATAGGCATTGCACAGAAGGAGAGGCAGAATGTCAAAACCCAAAAGGCTGTTCATCTTTATTGCTTTATTACTTGTGAGCTCGATCGCCTGCGGTGTGACCTTTGATACAGGCGGCGAAAAAACCGATCCTGCAGCTGAAGTGGAACAGACGCTTCAGGCTGTGTATGCGCAGTACACTCTGGAAGCCATGACCGCAGCAAATGCAAACCCTCCTGCCGCTGCTGAACAGGCACCGGCACCCACTGTCGAGGCGCCCGCGCCAACCGAAATTCCACATACCACAATTCCGGGCAATCCCGGTTCACCGAAACAGAAAAAGGATGAGATCGACACATCCAATACTGCCGGCCAGAAGATCGCGCTGGGCGATTCTTTCCGCCTGGGAAACTTCGAGCGCCCTTTCACGATGGATGTGATGGATTACAAGAAGGAAAATGACCTTCTTTATATTGAACTCGCGGAAGATGATGACTTCTTTTACTTTTCACTCGAGATCGTAGGCCCGGGAGATGACGGGTTCCTCTCGGCACATTACGGCATTGAGTTTGATACCGACCGCGACGGACGGGGAGATGTGCTGCTGTGGGCCAAGGGCGGCGATCATCCTGATTGGACGATCGATGATGTGATGGTGCTGCGAGACAGCAACGACGATGTCGGCGGATCTCGTCCGGTGCTGCCGGATAACGACGAAGGTGACGGTTACGATGATGTGCTTTTTTCTAAAGAAGTGCTGAATGATCCGGATGCCGCCTAGCAGCGTGTCGATGGCAACGTCATCGAGCTGGCCATTAAAAAAGGCATGGCGGGTGGTTCGCGCTTTTTCTGGAAAGCCTGGGCGGACAGCGGTCTGGCTGACCCGGAAAAATTCGACTACAACGACACAATGAGCGAAGAGCAGGCAGGTTCGCCTAATGAGAACAACAAGCTTTACCCGATCGGCGACCTCAATTTGATGGACAGCACCTGCTGGATCGCATATCAATATGAGGCTACCGGCAAGGAATTGGGCGGTTGTTATCAGCTCCAGCCAACCGCTATACCTTCCCCAACAAAGAAGCCAAGCTGTAATTGTTCAACAAGCTGTGGTGGTCGCACACAAGCTTGTTGTGAGAGTTGTGGTGGGAGTTGTTTTTGGCATGGAGGTACATGTCAGTACATAGGATAACTAATTAAAGAATAATTGTTTTTTTAAATGAATAAAAAACTGACCGAATTATTTTCCGGTCAGTTTTAGTATTCTTTATAAATTAATTGAAATATATGTTTTAAGGAATAAAAGTCTTTACAAAACTGTAAAGCACATTGAAGAATTTGTCCAGCATGGAATAGCGCAGCACTTCAAAGCCATGGCTGTTCTCGCGCACGAAGCCGATATGCCCCACGCGCAGCGGTCCGCCGCTCTGCAGTGCCAGTGATGCGTCGGTATAGGCAACGTCAGTTACGCCGAACTGCAGTTCCTGCCCGACTGCCTTGGCAGCTGCTTTCATTGCCAGGATGACATCAAAACTGTAATCAGCCAGCTTGTCCTTAGTCAGGCATATAGGACCTGCGTTCGCATCCGCGGTGATATTGGAACCCGGGAAGGGCGTTCCGCCATCCACGCAGATCAGCACATCCGGCAGTTCGCGGATGACCAGCGGTTTAATGCCATTGCCTTTCACTTCTTCCTGCTTCGAAAAGGCGAAGGTCATATCGCAGTTCGGGACGATATTATCGTCTTTCATGGTCTTCAATACGCGCAGCAGGTTGGCGCAGCCCATCCTGTCGTCATAGGTCCAGGCGGCGATCATGGGATCTTCTTCGGTGCCGAAAAGGATCGGGCCTACGTGGTTGCGCGGGAGCACTGCTACTGAACCGACGCGCACGCCTTTTTCCTTCAGCTGCTCAACACTCAGGCCGGTGATCACGCGCATATTGCTCCAGTCAACAGAGATCTGGCCCACCATGCTGTGCCCGGCGCCATAGCTTGCCACACCGATGATCGTGTCGCGGTTGTCAGTCAGGATCTCGATCGGGCGTTCGCCCAGTTTCCAGGGCAGGGTTCCGCCCAGCTTGTGGATGCACAGTCTTCCGTCTGGTTCAATTCGGGTGACGACCAGGCCGATCTCATCCATGTGGGCGCTGAACATGGTGGAGTGCTTGGACTTGCCGTTGCCTTTAACACGGATGACAACGTTGCCGGCATAATCTTGCTCGCCCTGATATCCCCAGCGAGCAGCGATCTCTAGGATCTTCGCAGCCACCAGCTCCTCACGGCCGGTCGGAGATGGGACGGACAATAGTTCGGTAAAGATCTTCATGCTTTCATTGGCGTTGACTTTTTCGTACATGGGTTAACTCCTGAAGGATAATTTTAAGGAATTGAATGTATGACTTCACTGCAAAAACGACAGGACAAAACATATCCGAATTATACGCTCAACAAATGGCCAAAAATTTAATATAATTGAACCATCCCAATCACGAGGCCAAGAACATGTTCAAGAAAAAC
>Ga0172371_10013961_pt1 | contig 10393 bp, 4 predicted proteins | sample Lak12m_FD_114543 | JGI IMG/M metagenome (GOLD analysis project Ga0172371, IMG submission 114543) | Freshwater microbial communities from Kabuno Bay, South-Kivu, Congo - kab_022012_12m | ecosystem: Environmental > Aquatic > Freshwater > Lake | place: Democratic Republic of the Congo: South-Kivu... | reverse complement strand
GCGCGAGACCAGCTCATCATACAGCCGGTCAGCGGTTGAGCCGGGGTGCGCTTCCAGGCTTTCGCTCAGGATCAGGCGCGCTTTTTCGGTGAAGGTGGCGGCGTCTTCTCCGCCGGTGAGGATTGCAGAAGGGGCAAGTTCTTCCAGACGTGGCTTGCGGAAGTTGATCACCAGGTCGCGCTTGGTAACTTTTTCGGAAACTATTTGCTTCCATGATTTTTGAGTCACATCGATGAATAGTGTGCTCTCTGATTTATCAGGGATGAATCCAACTTCTGTAGCTAAATCTTGGACGGATTGCCATGTACCTTCAGAAGTGTCGTGAAAACAGAGTGATAACCATCTGCCCGGTTTTAGAACACGAAAGCTTTCGATGAAAGCTTGTCGAATTAATTCAGCCCAATCGGATTCTGAAACCTTCCGAATTTCACTAACAATTATCTCTTTATCATGCCATTTGGTATCAAAGCCAAACCAGGCTTCCCATATGAAATTTAGTTCGCCATACGGGACTCGCCCCCCATAAGGTGGATCAGTGAAAATATAATCGATGGTTAAATTGGGAATATTGTGTAATTTTGTGGCGTCCTCTGATGAAATTAATAGATCAGTTATCTTTATACCATCAGACAATAGTAATAAGCCATTCACTATGGTTGACCATTTACGCGCATAAGCATCCCAAACATTTATGTCCTTAAATATAGGGGGAAAGTAATAAGTGCCCTTTGCAATATTTCCACCTGTGTTTGCATTTTCTTGATGCATACGAGACACAAACAAACACATTGAGGAAAAACAGAACAATAACCCGCTCTGATCATTTGTGAAAGATAGCAATTTTATATCTTCTAAAAGTTTAGCAAGTGCCCATAAGTTACGATGAGTATAAAACTGACTTACTAATCGAACGTCGCCATGATACGGTCTCCACAAGTCCCCCCACGGCCCCTGATCGGATTCAATATTCATCATACGTTGCAGAGGGTACCAATGTGGGATGGTTTTGTTTTCAATTTCGGCTAGCTTACCCTGATCGTACTTCTGGAAGTATTCCCTCTTTTTCAAATCGGGATCGTTGTGGCGGCGCTCACCGCGCTGCGGCTTGCAACCCTCCTCGCACAGGTAACTGACTAGGACGGGTATACATTCGAAGCGCGGCAGGCGAGTATGGATTTCTTCGATAATGCCTCGCCCATTGCAACTGGGGCAGATAAGGATCTTCTTGTCTTTTTCACCGTCTATCTCGATGCAATCAAACAAAGGCACTTTTTCCAGGCAACGTGGGCACTGGAAAACATAGGAATATACGGTAGATGCTGTGGTTGCTCTTCCATCACACCGATCACATCGCGTTTCGTACAGCCAATCCATTTCGGGCTTGACCTTGCGCTGCAATTCATCGTAGGCGCGTTGAAGTTCATCCACATCCACTGGCGTACAGTAATTTTTGGTGATGAAGGTAGCCGCAGGGGATAGATCAATTGCAATCGCTGCCCGCCCTTCCGTCAGTGCTGCTAACGCTGTCCCACCCGAGCCACAGAACGGATCGAGTACAAGATCGCCAGGCTGGGTGTAATGACGGATATACTGGCGTATTGCATCATGCGGCTTCTTCGACCAATAGGTGTGCATATTGTAGATCGCCGTGGCCTTGGTGGTGGTGATGGGTTGGTCGAAGGGAGGCACGTGGTAGTTATCGCTCGCTGGATCATAAGGTTTGGCATGCTCGTCAACGAAGCGGCTCAGGTTGGGATTGGGGCCAGGTGAATAGTATCCCTCCGGCATATGGGGGATTTCTCGCCGGAAGAGGGATGGCTGCAAGGAAGTCTTTTTTTGCTTAGCCATGATCACTCTTACTTTTTGGGTTTCTCTACCAGGTTCCAATTATGCTCGCCACATAGGCAGCGCACATTGGTCGGATTCTTGTTTTCTTGCACTAAAAAAATCAGGCTACCGCACGTACCACAATAAAACAGGTTCACTAGATCCCTATGAGCAGTTACCACATGGCAAAACTCATCTGGGGTCAAATCTACCCATGCATTATAGTGGACACTAGGGTTGATCATCCATTGATCGACATCTTTCTGCTCAATGACTTTTTTGACCTTTTCATCATGGGCAATCAAACTTGCCTTGAGTTCTGTTTTGTTCCAGGAGTTTGCGGCCGTTTTTGCCTTACCAAGCAAACTTTTATACTGGTTGATAGCGGAAGGCATAAGATCGCCTAATTCCCAATTCCCATCCATGGCAAAGCGTACTTTTGCCTCCAGAGAGTCGCAAGCATGGTATGAAAACTCTTCCAACCCCCGACGCAGTTTTGCTGCAGCGGCACTCACATCACCCTTGCCTAAATCTTGGTTTATCAATTCCCACAAGTTGGTGATCTCACTTAGCAATGGTCCAGAGGCAAAATCCCACCCATAGAACTGCACGATTCCTTTGGAATTAACCAACCCGGCGTTTCGGAGTTGATTTGCCCAAACACGATCATGAGTTGTGATCAAGAACTGGCGGTGTGGAAATTTTTTGACCAGCATGTTTCCTAACTGCCTGCGGTGGCCAATATCTACTGACATGACTACATCATCTAACACAATTAGATCGAGCGTACCCTGGGTTAACCTCTCTGCTAAGGCCAGGAACAGGCATACCCCCATGCTATCCTGATGCCCCTCGCTATGCAGAGCATGAGGGGGATGCGATCCATGCCCGTGAAAATCAACCCGAAATTCTATACCCCCTCCTGCCGGAGCCAGTTCAGCGCAAAAATCGCTTTCATCTTCCTCATGCAGATCCTTATAAAGTTCAGCAAACCGCTGACAGACATTATGATAGAGTTTTTCTAATACCTCACTACGAGCAGTTTCGTGCTTTAGCTTTATCTTAAGTGCAATGTCATGATAATGCTGTACCTGCCGTAGAGCTTCGACTGCTCGGTCTAAGTTCTGCTGATGTACTTCTAGTTTGGTTAATTGATCCCAGGCATCTTGCTCTGGAGTAGTAGCTGGGAAATGGCTTTCTAACGCGGCATATGTTTCTTCAAGTTTGTGCGGAATATCTCTTGGCAAATCCAGTAATGCATAGGAGTCACGTTGACTGCTTAAGCTGTAGATTTCGCGATCCCGTTCTATGTTCGCAGAGAATGCTTCACTCTGCTGAATCCATTTGTCAATTTGATTCTTTTCAGAGATCAAGCCAGCCTTTTCAGTAGCACCAAAGAGTTCACCTAGCGCCCATCGGATATTTGTACCTGCGTAGTCAAGCGATTTCTTGGCATCTTGGATTACTGTCTGAATTTCCTGAGCCTCTCGGGCATAACGCAGTCGTTCTCTTAATAAATTTTGCATGTAACCCAATGGATGTTCTACCTGGCAAAGTGGGCATTTTCCAGACGAATCCAATAAATCTTGTCCTATCCGGATCAATTCGAGTGCTTTCATGTCATCGATGAGTCTGGGGTTCTCTTGGATCTTGTTGAGTGCCTCCCGAAGTCGGTCATATTGCTGCTCACGTCGATAGATGGCCTCTTCACCGAATATTTCATTGACTGATTCTAGATGACGACTAATCACTGCCAAGTTTACCGAAACGGGTTGTAATCGAGCTCCAGGAGGTTGTAAGTTTCGCTTCAATTCATGCAGTGGATTATGTTCAATCGGGGAGCCTCCAAGCGTTGCGCGCCAGCGGTTAATGATCTCTAGTGCTACCTGAGTATCGTATTTAGAAATGCCAAGAGCTGAACAAACTGTGTTTCTTGCCTGCTCTTCCTCACGCTTCCTTGTTTTGAGATCACTTTCGATCGTTGATGCAGCAGAGTTGATTGCCTGGCGGATCTTATCGATTTCCTGAATATTGAGCAGAGTTTGGATTTCTTTGGCTCTCTCCCCACTTTCGGCGGTCACAAAACGCAGAATCTCTCGACGAGTGAGTACATGGTGTCCCAATTGAGCCATCTGAACAATTTGATCCATTTGTGAGCGATATTGCTCTGGACAAACTAACTCTTTTTCTTTTACCAGACAGCGAGAAATCTCAAACTCTTGACCACCCACGCTTACTTTCGCTTTTACCAATACATCCTTTGGCTTGGCATCGATATGCCGGCCGTGTTTTTTTAAAGTAATACCTGCGGTTCCCTTACCACTCAAACGTGAGATATTCCCGGTCAGAAGAAAGTCCACAGCATCAACAACGGCGCTTTTACCCGCTCCATTAGGTCCCAATACAACTAGATTCTTACACCCTGGGTGAAGTTTCAGTTCTCGAATGCCTCGAATATTGTAAATTTCAAGATCAATTACCCTCATGAGTCACCCCCGTATCGGTTGTAATTACCCGGATGATTTCTTCACTATCCACCATCTTTCCGGTTTTTGCCAATTCACGCAAACTATCGATCAAGGCAGGATTAATCTCATTATCCTCGCCAAGTTGTTCGAAAAGCGCATCTAATATTTGGCCTGTTATCGACCGAATTTGGTATGCAGATCCCATAGCATAATCCCTTGAGTAATTTTCTTTTTTACGAATCAATCTCGATTACTGGCCATTCGTCTTCGCTGCCCGTGGCAAATTGCTCAGATAGGAACTGTTCAAATTCCTGTACAATGTGTGGCACATCGCCCTTTTCGAGGGTGTGTTGGCTGGGCTTAAATTCGCTTAGGCGCACTTTACGCACCTGGATGCGGTGGAGATAGCGGCGCAGTAGCTCTAATTTGGTCTCTACCTCAACGCTAGATGGCTTCATCAATTGATCAACAAGAATTTGGACCAGGGTCTGCGGTGCATCAACGTTGAGCAGCGCATCGATGAACGGCTCACCTTGGCCCTGCGCCAGGCGGCTGCGCAAAGCGTCACTGTATAGCAATGCCGCCTTATCCAACAGCGCAGCCTGCAACGCGGCCAGGCAGTCATCTAAGCAACGCTTAGAGGCCTCGATCCAGTTCGGGGCGTTTTGCAAGGTCAGCGGGCTGGCGGCCGGCTGCGGCCAGTTGGCCAATTCGCGCTCCACCGTGGCGCGCGTCACATGCGCTGGGAAAAGATCGGGGCTGTTGCCGGCATTCACAAAAACGTTGTTCACCGCTTTCGGTGCGCCGGAGGCTAACTGCGGCACCTGCTCCAGCAGGGCCAGCGTCTGGTAGTGGGGATGGTGAGCTTTCAACTCCCGGATGGCCTGGCGCGCCTGTTCGCTGGCGCTGACCACCTGGTCAAAGGCTTGCAGATAGCGCACACTATAAGACTGGATGGCTTCGGAGGCCGGGTCGAGCAGTTCGTTCAATAAACGCGACTCGCTGGACAGATAGTCGCCTAAATGGGCCAGCCGCAAGCGCGCCAGGTCGAGCGCCGATTTGGTGGGCGTCAGGGCATGCGCTGTACCTTCAGCGCCGTCGTCTGGCAAAGATAGCTGGGTGTAACGGTGAGCTGCTCGGATACGCTCACTGTACTGGAGCAGTTTTCCGGCCTGCTCCACTTCTGCCTTGCGGGTGGCCAAATCATCCACATCCTCCTGTTCAACCTGGTCATCCTGGTAGATATGGTAGCCAAAGGCTTTTTCCAGGGCATTGCGCAGAAATGGGATCGGATCAACCGGGTCTACCTGGGCCTTAAGGAATTTTTCCCAGGCCTGTAAGTGGTCAACCAGCGGGTTAGCCTGCTGGATTTCCGCAAACAGATCGCTCATTCCAGCTTGCAGGCTCTGCGCCGGCTTCAACTGCTCAATTTTGAATGTGAGCAAGCGCTGGATAGCATCCTGGATATCGGCATCTTCGTGTACGGTCTGCAAACCCGGATCGGTCAGCAGCGCCGCCGCAAAAGGCGCCAGGATTTCCCATCCCTCCGGCGGTTTCAGCCGCTGCACTTGATAGAACGCATCCAGCACGGCCACTTTGAAATCAATCCCGGCGATATTGCTGTAATCCACCACCTCGACCGGCGTATTTTTTCCAGAAAGGGTGATGCGAATCTTGCCTTCGCGCACCAGGCATAATAGATACATCTGTACCATGCGCTTGCTCAACCCGTAGTGCTGGCCGCCTGGGCCGTTGATGCCCATGAAATTTTTATACACCGTGTCGGCGGGGAGTGTGGCGGCAGTATCGCCCAATTTCTCTTCAATCCAGCCCGCCAAGTCACGCGTATAGCGGCATTCACGCAGATCGAGCTTATGGTCATTGGGCCTCCGCATGATTTGCAATGCAAAGCCATAGTTCTGCGCGGCCGAGATTTCTTTGCTGGGTTTAGCGCCGCGTGGGATAACGCCGGCCTTGACAATGCCATTGATCGCATTGACCGCATTTAGGTCGTTGAATGGGGCTGGAGCGTCAAATTCCATCTCGCGGCACAAGTAGACCGTATCTAGAACCTGAGTGACCAGGGTGGTCAAGATCGCCGAGAGCTCTCCTTGAACAGCGAAAGCCATCTGGGTATGATCCTGAGCCGCAATCCGGCCGCGCCCGTAGCTGTCTGGAATGATGCGGTAGATGGCGCCCAGGTTGGCGTTCATCTGCCCTTTCACCCATTCCAGCACAATCCGAGAATCTTCGGTGTCTTTACCCACGTATTCCGCCACCATCCTGCGGTAAGCGGCAAAATCCACCAACAACGATTGCTCGCTGGCGCTCAGCGCATCCGGCGACCAGAACAGGACGCGTGCATCCTTCTGATCTTTGATCAGGTTATCCAGCTCATCCAAACAGGGCGTGGAACTGACATACATGGCGTAATCCAGGCCGGTGGCCGGGCTGTTGATGTTGGGCAGCGGGTTGCTGCGCTTGGCGATGCTCAGCAAGTCGCGCATATAGACGCGCCCGCTGATCTCACGCCCGTGCCACTTGACGGTGATATCCGTTTGCGTGGCCGGGGCGATCTCGCTGAAAATCGAGCGCAGGCCGCTGGCCAGGTCGAGCGTCATCAGGTGGGTGGTGATTTCCCAGCCGTCCAAATCCAGGAGCTGTTCCCAGGCCTGGCGGCGCTGGTTTTCATCCTGGGCCGCTTCGGCGCGGAATTTCTGGAAATCGTCAGAGGGATTAATGGTTTTTCCAGCCGGGTTGAAGCGATATTTGGCTCCGACCTTTTCCACCTGCACCAATTCCAGATCAAGCGTTTTTAGCAAATTTTCGTAGTGATCCAGGTTATCAGTGAGGTCAGCGCTCTGCTCACTGTCATGGTCACGCCATTCCATCACGCTGTTCATCAATTCCTCAGCGCTCAGGCCATTGGGCGCCATGTTGGCTACATGGTACAGGAACAAAGTCTTGACGATCTTCTCACAGCGGCTGCGGTAAACCTTGAGGTAACCCCGGGTGGCGGCGTTGATCGGCTGGCGCGCCAGGTCATACGCGCGCCATTCATTTGGGAACTTGGTGCGGATACTGGCAATGCTGCGCGAAGTGCCGGATGGGTCTTCTTCGTAATTGACCACATCATCAAACAACGCCCACAGAGTCACCAATTCTTTCGATCCGCGCTTGGACTGCGTCTTCAATGTTTGCAGCATGAAGTACAGCGCCGAGCGGATGGTGGTCAGGTTATAAGACACCGCTCGCAGCACATCCATGCTGGGGGGATAGAAGGGGAAGAAACGATTGAACTGGTCGCTGCCTGTGGCAGCCGGCCAGCTAAAGGCGCGCTTGTAATCTTCGTAGTATTGGCCGATGGCGCCCGGTTCGGTCACCTCGCGTACGCGCGCCAGGGCGATATCGTAATAATTATCCTTCTGGTTCAGCAGCGGCACCAGGTCCAGGCGCTCACGGGCAATGATATTCAAGACACCAGCCATTGTGGTCTCGATTGCTTGTTGAGCTGCGCATACCGTCCAGATTGGCAGGTTATCCATCTTTGCCAGCCGGTTTGATAGCACCACCAGGGCCTTCTCGTCCTCGGCGCGTTGGCTGTCCGTGCGATCCTTCATGTACAGCGAGACTTCATCCAAAATCAGCAGCAGCCCGGCATAGCCCTCTTCCAGCAAGAGCTTGACCATATGGCGCAGCACATCTTCGGTTTCGATAGGAATGCGTGGCGTTGTTCCCAGGTCACGCGTGTAGAAATCCCACAGGCGCTGGCCGCAGTCACGCTGCACTGCCGGATTGGGGTTATTGCGCAAATCATCCAGGAAACCATCAATGTCTTCCTGGGCCTCCTCATCGAAGAATTTGGGATTCTTCAAGAACTTTGCCAGGCGCGCCCGGTACAGCTCGAAATCATCCGTGTTCAGAAAACGGTCCGCCAGAATTTGGGTCGGGTAAATCGGTAGGGAGCGTCCGGTTTCGAAGAAAAACTGTTCGGAAACCGCATCCAGGATGTAATCTTCAAGGGAGCGCTCCGCGTTTGCCAGCCCGACCCCCCCACCACCATAACCCACCAGGGTTTTGACCGCCACAAAGATACCCTTGCTCGTCTGGTTCTTCTTAGCCAGGCCGCTCTCGTAGAAGTTGTACAGGCTCTCGCGCTTACCCAGCCCAGCTTTTTGTTCCTTTTCCTGGACAATCTTCCACATGGCCTCATCGCCCAACGCCATTGCGCCCAAGAAAGAAAGCAAATGCGACTTACCGGAACCAAACTCGGCCTGCACCCACCAGCCCTGTCCAATGGGATTATCTTTCCGCTCAGGCAAATAAGGAGCGGATACCTGGCGGAAAAAATCATTCAAGAATGAGCGCACGGGATCGATCAGGAATTCGTCCACCGTCTTCCGTTCGACCTGACGGGCGGCTCTGGCAGTCGGATCGCCGCCTTCCGCCCAGATATGGCGTTCAACCACGTAGACGCTGGTCAGAGATTCGGGAACCGTAATGATCTGGTCAAGAGATTTGCGTTGGAAGAGGGGCGATTTCATCGCTGCTGTCATATTTTCAACTCCCACAGATTGTTTTCAGTTACCAATTGCCCAGGGAACTGGGTTTGAAAACGCGCCTCGGCCTCATGGAAAAGCAGAATCTGGCTGCTGACCTGCCGTCCGGGCAGCAATAAAAGCAAATGATTCAGGTTGGTGGCATACGTGCGCAGCTTGCTCAAATCCAGCTTGTAAGCAAACATCAGCTCGCACTGCTTGATGATCAAGAAAGATTGCCCGGCGAAACGTTGGCGCAAAACCTGCTCAAAGGCTTGGTTCAATTGGCTTTCCACAGCCTGCGGCCGCCGGCTCTCATCGCGCACCATGCGGCGCAGCGCTTCGTCATCGATATGCGCTAATAGATCCTGATTGAAGTTCACCGGTTTAGGAAAGACTACTCCATCTGCAGTTAGAGCAGGGGCAAGATCGTTTTTCTCGAAGTTCTCAAGCTGGTTGTAGCTTCCCAAAACCACATACAGGTGACGACCGGATTGGTTTTGAAGCTGCTTGCGCAGTTCACTGATGATTTGGGGACCGGTGAGTATGGGCATAGCTCTATTCCCCTCTGGTTAAACTTTCGAAATCCTGGCCGTTTTTCTCGCGAACAGCCAACTGGCCGCGCTGTGGGTGCTCAAAGTAAGTGCGCAGCGCGGCAGGCTGGGCAAGCGCCAGGCTAAATTGTCGCACCGTATCGATCTCGGAGACTTTGGATAAGATGCCGAAATCTTGCAAGTTATACAACTGCCGGCGTATCCACTCGCGATCCCATAGCAGCCAGCGGTGCAGAGGGCCAGCATAAAGATCATCGAATGAATACATGCCAGGTTTGGGAAACTCGCTGGTCAAGATGTACAAAAAGCTTTCCAACGTCCCTTTGTGCAACTGGAACCGTAAAATTGTGTCGTTTGTTGAACCAACGCCTAGCAAATCATATGTATAAAACAATGAGCGCAGCATATTTTTCTGCGATGATGCGCCGGCATCCGGCAGATATCGCAGTATAAATTCACGCATTTGCTCACGCTCAACGCGCCCCAGAGGCAGCGCTGACCACACCAGTTCTTCTGCCACCTTTGCAGCGATCGGCTCAGCTTTCAGGATATGATAAAAGATTGCTGGCTTGAGATCGTCCTGACTCGAACAGTGTGTTGTATAGAAGGTAAGCGGTGTATCCAGGATTCCGGTTGGATAAAAGCGTTCGAGGATGTAATTCGCACGGCGTATGCGCGTTTCCGCAGCGTTATAGGGCAATTTCTCATTCAGAAACTGTTTAAAAGCATCAAAATCGGGATGTCCGGCTGCTTTAGGGAGTAACGCCAATGAATTAGCTATTTCGTCGTTGGCAAAAACGCGCATCGGACGCTCTTTCGCTGCCGGCTGCTCTTTAGCCGCTGGATGCTCTTTCACCGCCGATTGCGGTTCCATTTCAAATAGATTAAGTTGCGGCGAAGGTTGTTTTGGAGACATTTCAACCTGAGAGACTACTTTATTCGATAGATGGTGGATCAACTGGATAAACATTGCAGCGGACTCGCCAACGCCCTCAACTTCCATCAG
>Ga0172371_10013958_pt1 | contig 10394 bp, 9 predicted proteins | sample Lak12m_FD_114543 | JGI IMG/M metagenome (GOLD analysis project Ga0172371, IMG submission 114543) | Freshwater microbial communities from Kabuno Bay, South-Kivu, Congo - kab_022012_12m | ecosystem: Environmental > Aquatic > Freshwater > Lake | place: Democratic Republic of the Congo: South-Kivu... | reverse complement strand
TCGAGCAGCTGCCCAGGGCCCACGAATGCCTCTGCACGCGTACTCTTCTTGGCTCAAGCACGCAACGCCCGACCTCCTCGTCGCCGACCACTCCGGAGGCCGCTCGCCGAACGCGACCCGACATCCTTGTGATGCTGTCCAAGCCGCCCGTCAGGAGGCACCGAGAACGCTGTGAACGGGGCCCCTCGATTCGAACGAACGACTGAATGGTTTTCTTGTAGCACCCTGAGGCCACATTCGTCAATGGCCTGGCGCGGCGCGAAGGCGAGGTCGAGCTGCGACCTGCTTGCACCCGGCACGACTCCTCAGACCAGAAGGTCGTCTCCCGGGGGACTCGAAGCGCCCCCGTCGCCCTATGTGTTTCGTCAGAGATCCGGGCCGAGCGCCGGCCCGCCACAGCTCACTGGGCCGTCGCGCCACCGTCGATGAGGAACTCCGCTCCCGTGCAGTAGGACGCCTCGTCCGACGCCAGGAACGTCACTAGACTCGCGACCTCCTCCACCCTGCACACACGGCCGAGGGGCGCGTACCCTTCCATCTCGGCCGAACTTGCCTCAAGCGTGTCGGCGACGTAGGCGGCCATCTCGGTGTCCACGTAGCTGGGGTGGATCGAATTGACGCGCACCCCGCGACCCGCGAACTCGATGGCGATATGTTTGGTCAGCAAGCGTACGGCGCCCTTGCTCGCACCGTAGGCACAGAGCCCGGGGAAGCCCACAAAGCCAGAGTCCGAGGATGTGTTGATGACCGAACCGCCGCCCTGCTTGGCCATGATGGGCACGATCGCGCGCAGGCCGAGGAACATGCCCGTCACATTGACGGTCATCGTCCGGTTCCAGTCCTCGAGCGTCATCTCCTCAAGCATCTTGAGGATGACGATGCCGGCGTTGTTGAAGAGAATGTCGACGCGCCCGAACCACTCGACGACCTGCCTGGCGACGCGATCCCAGTCGCCTTCGGACGTGACGTCCAGCTTGACGAACCTCGCGTCCCCTCCGGCCGCGACGATCTCGTCCGCCGTCCGCCGGCCGCGCTCCTCATCGATGTCCGCGACGACGACCCGAGCCCCCTCGCGGCCAAATAGCAGGGCGGTCCCCCTGCCGATGCCGGTGGCCCCACCCGTGATGACGGCCACCTTGTCTCTGAGTCTCACCGAACCTCCTTCCGATGCCGGCCCGTGGTCCTTCCGGTCGCTCCCCTCCCTGCGCCAGGCCAGCGATCCGGCACCGAGGAGCACGGCCCCGCCGGCATTCTGGAAGCTCCAGATGCCGGCGGGGCCGTGCTCTTCAGAGTGCTCCAGGTCATCCGGCGCTGGCGCTCAACATCGAGGGACGCCGTCTCGAGTCACTCGGGCGGCAGCTCTCCGAACGTGAGTCCGACGTCCACGTTCTGCTTCGCCGAGCGCCACTTCCAGAACAGGTACCAGACGATACCGAACACCCAGACGGCCGCGAAGAGGAACAGGCTCTTGCCGGTGATGTCGCGCGTCTTGGGGCTCAGGAACGCGAAGTAGATCAGCACCGCCAGGAACGCCAGGTAGAGGATCCCACCGAGCGTGACAACCGGGATTCCTGCCAGCTTCCACGTCCTGTACGGAGAGCTCTCCCAGATACCGCGAACCTTCTTGCGGAAGGGGAAGATGACGGCGGAGATGGCCGAGAGCAGGAAGGTCGTGACAAGGATCATGCCCGAGGCGACCAGCCCCGTCAGGGCGCTCTGCAGCCACAGGATGTAGACGCCTGTGAACGCGCAGCTGACGATCGCCACGAACGCTAGCGGCTTGATGGGGGTCGCGAAGCGCGGTGAGACCGACGTCCACCACTTGGGACCCATGCGGTCCATGCCCCAGGCGAACAGCACACGCACCATCATGGTCATGATGACAGCGAAGATCGAGATCGTGCTGAGCAGCCACGTCATCGAGAGAAGCCAGGCGATGACCGGGTTGAACCCGGAGCCGATGAAGCACAGCCCCATGACACCGGACGAGTACGGGAAGGTGTAACCCTCGACACCGCCGTTCCAGTCGTTGTAGGCGGCGGCAATGAGGAAGCGGGAGTCGGCGGCATGGTATGCCCCGAACAGGAAGAGGAACGCCAAGGCGACGACGATGAACCCGCCGACGGCGGTCGCCGTCATCATCGCCTTGCTGGGGTTCTTGACTTCGCCGCTCACGTACACGCCCGCCCAGCAGTAGATGACGAGCATGAAGGTCGCTGTGAGGGCGCCGATGGTGTCAGGCCAGTTCCAAGCTCCCGTGATAGCAGATCCACTGGCCTGCTCGGCTGCCCTGATGAAGCTCTGGTAGTCCAGCGAGCCGTACTTCGCCGCGGCCTCGTTCCACTTCTCCACGAAACCCGCGTGCGATGTGAAGAGCAGCGGCAGGAAGCACACCGCGGTGGCTACGGTCGTGATCAGGACGATCGGCCTCTGGATCCTCTTGAAGACCTTCATGCCGAAGGCCACGATGGAGAAGGCGGCCGCAAAGAGCAGGACCGCGCAGACGAATGTCCCCCACTTGCTCTCCGCGAACGTCACCAAGCCGGACCACCCCAGGAACTGCCCGAGCATCTGCAGCGACGGCTGGGTGATCCAGGTCGCCATGTAGATGTTCCAGTAGACCTGGCCCAGCAGGTACCCCATGCTGCCGGCCAGCGCGATCACCGGGATGAGGATGCGCGAGTTGTAGATGTAGTCACCACCACTACGCGGCATGCTGCCGGACAACACGCCCCAGATGATCGGGGATGCCACTCCTAGCGTCACGGCAGTGATGGCCACAGCGATGAAGAGGTTCGCACCGGAGAAGACGGCCAAGCCCATCGAGAACATGAACCAGATGCCGTACAGGGGAAGCGTGTCGATCAGCCCCATACCCAGGACGTCCTGCATCGACAACCCTCGGGTCAGGCCACTGGCCTTTCTAGCGAACGCCAACTGTTCCTGAGCCATCTAGGTCCCCCTGTCACGAGTAGGTGTCGAGTCCCCGAATTCGAACGAACGACTGACTGTTTCGCCCTTTTAGCACGTCCATCCAGTCGCTGTCAACAGTCGGCTTGAACGCTGTCAACGGGCTGCTCGGCGAGCGAAGGGGAGATCGGCGCAGGTCGTTGCTGCGTGGATCCCGCCCGTCGGCGCCTTGCGAAATGAGACCGGGGTCTTCGGCATGCACAGCGTTCGCGCGCCAGCCTAAGAGGGGCGGCAGGAAACCCAAGGGACGCACGTCACTCCCGCACAGGCTGAGTTGGCGCACTCACCGCCCGGTCGTTGAGGCAGCAAGTGGACGCCGCAAGCGGACGCCCGCGACTGTCACGCTGGGACTCGCCAAGCATCTGAGGCTCGATGCGGCCGCCCAGGATCCGCACCTAAGCTGTGTCGGGTCCCAGCATGTGCTCGAGCAGTTCCTCCAAAGCACCGACGGCGAGTTCCCTGTCGGCACTCGACTCCTGGACGAGGCGGTCTATGGCCGTGCCATCAATGAAGATTCGGATAAGGACAGCCAAGGGTCTGCCCTCAATGGCTGTGCCCCGTCCTACATCCGCGAGCACTTCCATGAGGAGATCCGTCCAGTGACGATAGAAGCGCCGCAGGTCCTCTAGCTGAGGCTCGTGGCGCAGGACGTAGCCCAGAGCCTCGAAGAAGATGAGGTCGGTTTCTTTCGTCCAGAATTGGAGCAACCACTCGACGACGTAGCGCACTCTGGGAAGCCCGGGGGGCAGCTTCTTGGCCTCGGTCGCTGCGTTGTCGACCGCGGTCTCGTACACGTGCTGCATGAGCGAACCGAGGAGCTCTTGTTTGCTGCCGAAATGATAGTGGACCGCAGCAAGGTAGACGTCGGCTTCGGCGGCCACCGACCTCACACTGACCCCGGTGACGCCGTCGCGGACCATAACGCGCTGAGCCGCATCGAGCAGTCTCTGACGAGTCGTGTCTTCTTGTCTTGGCTCCGCCTTTGGACCTCTGCCCATAGCCTCCACCAATCGATCGTTCGAACTACTGGCAGCATTGTACCCGAGGCCAGCCCCGATGGAAGAGCTCACCGAACACGTGGCCGCAGCGTTGACAGCGTAGGGGTTCACCTGCTACAAGTCGGAACTAATCGTTCGATTGTTCGAACTCGACTCGGCCACGAGCGACGAGGCATCGCAACGGCGACGTCACCCGAGATGACGCCTTCGTTGCTGAATGACCAGCTAGGAGGCGAGCATGGGCAGGCTGAGCGGCAAGGTCGCCATCGTGACCGGTGGTGCGATGGGCATCGGTCGCGCGACGTCTCTCCTGTTCTCCCGCGAGGACGCAAAGGTCGTGGTGGCGGACATTGAGGAAGCTGCGGCGGACTCGGTGGCGCACGAGGCACGTGAGGCGGGCGGTGATGCGGTGTCCATGCGCCTCGACGTCGCCGACGAGTCCGACTGGCTGCGTGTCGTGGCCGACACTGTCAGGGCTTTCGGCAAGCTGAATGTCCTGGTGAACAACGCCGGGGTCAGCGGAGGCTCTGCCGACGTCGAAGACATGAGCCTCGGCGAGTTCGAGCAGGCCATGCGGATCAACGCGACCAGCATGTTCCTCGGCATGAAGCACGCGGTCGCCGTCATGAAGACGAACGGCGAGCCATGCTCCATCATCAATCGGTCGTCGATCTACGGCCTGGTCGCAGAGACCGCCTACTTCGGCTACGACACGTCGAAGGGCGCGGTGACGCAGATGACCAGGTCGGCCGCGCTCGCCTTGGCGGCCAAGGGCTACCGCATCCGGGTCAACTCAGTGCACCCCGGATTCATCTGGACGCCCATGGTGGAGCAGGACGCGGTGAACCAGGGCATCAGTGCCGAGGAGCACTACGCGGCGCTGACCGCGCTCACACCTATCGGCTTCCTGGGGGAGCCGATCGACGTCGCCTACCTGGACCTGTACCTCGCCAGCGATGAGTCGCGATGGATGACGGGCGCCAACCTGACGCTCGACGGTGGGTACACGGCGCAGTGATGGGGGACTCCGTCAGTGAGAGCCGAGGAGGAGAGCGTATGACGAGCGAGCCCAGGGTGCCGACCCGCATGGGTGACGGCACCTTCACACACCTGACGCGCAGCGAGATCCGTGCCGATCTCGTCGCCGGGTCGGAGAACGCGACCAAGCGCGCCAAGGTGCCGCTGCTGAGCGACGACGAGATCGACCACCTGCTCGAGATCTACGCGTCGCCGCTGCGCTTCATCGGCGTCGACGTCGGCGAGGAGATTGTCCTCAGCTGCGACGGCACCGGCATGAAGACGCACGCGACGCGCATCCAGGACCTGCAGAGCTACGAGCAGTGGATGGGCGCCGACCTGCTGGAGCTCTGCGTCGGCGACTACTCCCTCAAGGTCGTGCGCACGATCCTGGCCTACGAAGCCCAGTACATGCACGACGCGCAGCTCGCGACCATCGCCCCGCTGCAGTACGGCGTGATGACCAACCTCGGCCTCTACTCGAAGCCCGACGGCCCCTGCGACAACTGGAACGAGCTCTTGCCGCTGGGCAAGACCGCCGAGGCCCGGGCGGCTGAGGAAGAAGCGATCGAGATGGCCGTCGTCGACATGGTCAAGCTCGCCGACTCGCAGTGGGAGGCCGGCGCCGACGCGCTCGACTGGGATACCACCGGCGCCTCCGGCGACCCCGAGTTCCTGGCCGCGCTCCGGGCGACGAAGATCATCCGCGAGAAGTACCCGGACATGGGCGTCGAGCTCGGTATGGCCGGCGAGTTCGTGCTCGGCATGCACGGTGAGCTCGAGTGGGGCGGCAAGCGCCTGGCCGGCCTGTGGCCCAAGGACCAGCTGCTGCTGGCCCAGGAGGCCGGCGCCACCATGTTCGGGCCGGTGGTCAACATCAACACCGGCAAGTCGCTCGCCTGGAACATGGCGCGCGCGATCGCCCTCATCAAGCCGTGCATGGACGTGGCGACGATCCCAGTGCATCCCAACGCAGGCATGGGCGTCGGCGGCGTGCCGATGTTCGTGCACCTGCCCTCCGACGCGGTCTGTCGGGCGGCCAAGAGCTTCGTCGAACTGCTGCACGTCGACGGGTTGTAGGTGGGCTCGGGCGATCCCCACGGGATGCACAACGCCCACGCGCAAGCCGCGAGCATCGGCGGAATTCGGGCAGCCGGAGACCTGGTAGCCCGCATGCAGATGACTCGGGGCATGCGCCTCAGGGAGGCCAAGCAGTACGTCGCCGACAAGCTCCGCGTCACGCCGTTCGATCTCTCGGACCCGGTCGTGATGACCGATGTCCGCAACGAGCACGGGTTCGGCCGCGTGCACAGCTATGCGATCAGCCAGCCGTGGCAGGCCAACCAGATCGAGGCGAAGTTCAACATCGCCCGTGTGCTGGACGTGCCGATCAACAGCGTCGAGAAGTTCAAAGAGCGCACCGCGCCGGGGTGACGGCCTGATGAAGCTCCCACCGGGGTCGCCCTCCCCCGGCGGGCAGCGGGTGCGACTGGCGCCGTACCCGCAGATGAAGCCGGCCGGCCGACAAGACAGCGGCGCTGCGAGGAGTCGGCCTGTCGGCATCACCCCATGACGGTCGCCGCCGCCCCGCGTCCCCCTGGCGGGGCGGCGGCGACACCGGGGTTGCCAGGTGGGCAGCGCACGGCCAAAGGGCACTCCGCCTCCCGCCGCGAGTGCTGCGGGCGAGGCGGAGTCGAAGGGTCAGTACTCGGCCGGCACGTCCACCCAGAACACGCGCGTGCGGTTCCGCCGCGGCGGGTTGCTCCGGGTGCGCATGGGCGCGAAGCTCGTCGACGCCGCGCTCGAGAGCGCGGCGAAGGAATGCGTCCGCCACGCCCGCCTCTCTCGATGACGCCAGCGCTACGCCCGCTCGCCGGCGCTAGCCGCGCAGGAAGCGGTCGAACGCCTCGACGCCTTCTTCCAGGCCGAGCCGGCCGATGCCGACTCGGAAGTGATCCTTCGGGACGTCGGCAAGCTCGGACTCGTACACTCCGGCCGGCAGGACGAGCACGCCCTCGGCGTGCAGCAACTGCCGGCAGAACTCCTCCACGTCGCCGCCCTTGTAGCGGGGGAAGCAGACGCAGCCGCCGTCGGGCGGACGCCAGTCGAAGAGGTCCGCCCAGCGGGCGAAGAAGTCGTCGAACACCAGCCGGTTGGCGGCGACGATACCCCGGTTGCGCTCCCAGATCGCGTCGCGATGCCGGAGCGCGAACGCGGCGAGGTACTCCGCCGGCCCGGCGTTGCAGATGGAGGTGTAGTGCTTGCGCTTCTCCAGGCGCTCGAGCAGGGCCCGGTCCCGACAGGCGAGCCAGCCCACGCGCAGGCCGGGGAGACCGTAGGACTTGGACATGACGTTGAGCGAGACGGCCGACTCCGAGAGGTCGGCCGCCTGCGGCAGCGTGCGCGAACGGTCGATCTCGATGCCGCGGTACACCTCGTCGCAGAACAGCCGGATGCCGTGCTCGTCGCAGAGCGCGGCGAGCTCGCGGAAGGTCGCTTCATCCGGGACGTAGCCGGTCGGGTTGTGTGGGTAGTTGACGGCCACCAGCTTCGTGTCGGGACGCAGGAGGCGGCGCAACTCGTCCAGGTCGAGCGCCCAGCCGTCCTCTCGGCGCGGCACCAATGCGCTGACGTCCGCGCCGGTGGCCACCGTGACCGTCTCCATCGCCTGGTAGCAGGGCACGGTCACGACCGCGTGCTCCCCGGGGCCGACCAGCTCCTGCAGGGCCCAGAAGAGGCCCTCCTCCGCGCCGGCGAACGCGAGCACGTGGTCGGCGTCCACGCTCTCGTAGGTTCCCGCGACCGCCTGCAGCAGCTCCGCCGACCCCCACGTCTCGATATACGAGAGCGGCAGCTTCATGAGGCCGTCGCGGTCGGCCTCCGTGCCGAGGGCCAGCAGCTCCTCGACCGTCATGCTCTGCGCGTCTGAAGCCGTGAGATGGTGACGGGCCTTGAACTCCCACTCCCCCAGGTACTCCTCGAGGCGGAACGTGCGCAGCGGCTTCATGAGCGTGTCTCCTTGAGCAGGGCGTAGACGGTGGTGCGCGAGACGCCCAGGGCCCTGGCGGCGTGGGCGGCGGCGTTGCGGGTGGCGAAGAGGCCGCGCTCGTCGAGCGCGCGGACGAGCTCCAGACGATGAGCCCTGGTCAGGCGGTCGCGGCGCAGCCGGCGCGAGCGGCACTCCTCGTCGACGACGAGGAGGATCTGCTCGCGCCAGTCCTTGTCGAACAGCTCGGCCGGACGGTCCTCGACCGGCGCGGCGAAGCGCACCAGCAGGTCGATCATCCCGTCGAGCGGGGATCTGTCGAAGTTGATGCAGAGCAGGCCGCGCGGCGCGCCCTTGGCGTTGTGCAGGACGACGCTCACGGACGTGACCGCGCGCCCGTCGGCCAGCACCTTGAGGTACGGGCCGATGACGCGCGCGTCGTCCGAGTAGAGCGGCAGCTCGTCGATGAGCGAGCGGTCGCCCACCGCCCGCTCTGAGATCGGGTTCCAGAGGCCCACGATGCGGTCGCGGCGAAGGTCGTGCACCGCGACCTCCGCGTACGGCGCGAGCAGCGCCACGATCGCCTCACAGACCGGGAGGTGCGGCTCGAGCCAGCCGGGGACTGGTGTCTTCACAGGCATGTTTGGACGATACGTCCACTACGGATGTTCCGTCAACTCACCGGGACAAGGCCAACCGCGACCGTCCCCCAGCTGAGGTCGGCCGGACGGCCGCGCGCCTACGACTCAGAAGCAGAGCAGGACCAGCTCTTCTGCGACGCACGCCGGCTTGTCGGCTCCCTCGATCTCGATGGTGTGGGTCATCTTGACGAGGAGCCGGTCGCCTGGCCTCTCTTCCATGGAGGAGAGGACGATGTGGTCCCGGAACCGCACGCCGGGAGACACCGGGCGAGCGAACCGGACTCTGTCGAAGCCATAGTGGACCGTCATCACGAGAGCTTCCGTGGTCAGAGGGACCTGATAGCGGAAGGAGGGCAGGAGGGAGAGGACGAACAACCCGTGGGCGATGGTCGCCCCGAATGGGCCCTGGGCCGCCCTCTCCCTGTCCACATGGATCCACAGATGGTCGCCCGTGGCGGCGGCGAATCGGTCGATCTGCTCCTGGGTCACCCGCGTCCAGTCGGACACGTAGATCTCGCTCCCGACGTCGCGCTGCCTCTCCCTCAGCACCGATGCCGCCGTCATGGCTACCTCCTCACCCCACCGGCTCGAACCGCGCCTGGAAGAAGCGCAGGTCGCTCGGCTCGTAGACCATCTCGAGGCCGCGGACGTCCTCGCGGTGGTCGTAGACCTCGGCGACGGACTCGGCGACCACGTCCATGTGCGCCTGGGTGTAGACGCGGCGCGGGATCGTGAGACGCACGAGCTCGAGCGCCGGGCGCCGGTTCCGGCCCGTCTGCGGGTCCCTGCCGGCGGAGACGTTGCCGCGCTCCATGGCGCGCACGCCGCAGTCGAGGTAGAGCTCGGCGGCCAGCGCCTGCGCCGGGTAGAGGTCCTGGTCGAGGTGGGGCAGGAAGGCCTTGGCGTCGAGGAACACGCCGTGGCTGCCGATCGGCACGACGATCGGCACGCCGTAGCCCTGCAGCTTCTCGCCCAGGTACTGCACCTGGCCGACGCGCGCCCTGATGTGCTCGAACTCGACGCTCTCGGCGAGGCCGATGGCCACCGCCTCCATGTCGCGGCCGGCCATGCCGCCGTAGGTGTGCAGGCCCTCGTAGACGACGACCAGGTTGCGGCAGGCCTCGAAGACCTCCCACTCGTTGAGCGCCAGGAAGCCGCCGATGTTGACGAGCGCGTCCTTCTTGGCGCTCATCGTGCAGCCGTCGGTGAGCGCGCAGATCTCGCGGACGATCTCGGCGACGGTCTTGCCTTCGTAGCCGGGCTCGCGCTCCTTGATGAAGTAGGCGTTCTCGGCCACGCGCGTCGCGTCGTGGATGATGCGGACGCCGCGCTCCGTGCAGAGCGCCCGCACCTGGCGCAGGTTGGCGAGGCTGATGGGCTGGCCCCCGGCCATGTTGACGGCGGTGGCGATGCAGACGTAGGGGATCTTGTCGGCTCCGACCTCGTCGATGACCCGCTGCAGCTTCGCCAGATCGACGTCGCCCTTGAACGGGTGCTCGCTCGCCGGGTCGTGCGCTTCGTCGATGATCACGTCGACGAAGCGACCGCCGGCGAGCTCCTGATGGAGGCGCGTGGTCGTGAAGTACATGTTGCCGGGGATGACGTCGCCGGGCTTGATCAGCGTCTGGCTGAGCAGGTGCTCGGCGCCGCGGCCCTGGTGGGTCGGCACCAGGTATGAGTAGCCGTAGACCTCCTGGACGGGGCCTCGCGGTGGTAGAAGTTGCGGCTGCCGGCGTGGGCCTCGTCGCCGAGCATCATGCCCGCCCCCTGGCGGTGGATCAT
>Ga0172371_10013957_pt1 | contig 10394 bp, 7 predicted proteins | sample Lak12m_FD_114543 | JGI IMG/M metagenome (GOLD analysis project Ga0172371, IMG submission 114543) | Freshwater microbial communities from Kabuno Bay, South-Kivu, Congo - kab_022012_12m | ecosystem: Environmental > Aquatic > Freshwater > Lake | place: Democratic Republic of the Congo: South-Kivu... | reverse complement strand
GTGATACTGCTATCACTGGCGACTGGAATGGGGATGGCAAAACAGAAATTGGTGTATTCAGGGATGGTGTATGGTATCTCGATATCAATGGAAATGGATTATGGGAGACCGGCGTTGATAAAACATCATCTGGAGACTGGAAGGGATGTATAAAAGAAGCCCTCTCATATGGTCCCGAAGTTTCTGTCGGCTTGTGGAATTATACTAAGTCCGATATTCAGGCAACGGCTTTTAAGATCACCGCCAACAAGGAATATAATATCAAAGACAAAAACGGAAATATTTTGGCCAAAGTTCCGACATCCTCCCCCTCTACTCGTGTTACCTATGACACTGATGGTAATTTAAAAATTTACAATTCTATCGCGGAAACGCTTTCCAATCAGGAGGTCTCATTCGATGCGGCAGATGGGAATAATTCTGATATAATTTTCGATGTCAATCGTCCCCTTTCCTCTTATGATAACTATCGCGGAAAAATAAAAGTCCGTTATTATCGTGGTCCTGACATTGTCAACAATAATTTGTCCAGCATTGTTACCCAAATCTGGGTCATCAACACACTTCCAATGGAGAACTACGTTTGGGGAATGGGCGAAACTACTGGCACTGGACCGATCGAGCACACTAAGCTGATGACAATGACTTTCAGAACATACGGTTATTGGTATTCAGAATACGCGACAAAATACCTACCTTACGGATTCAGGATTAAAAGCGATTCAGGAAACCAGATTTATCGTGGTTATGATTGGGAAACTACGTACCCCAACATTAAACTGGCTGCGGCATCTACGAAGGGAAAGATTGTTACTTATAAAAATGATATTGCCCTAACTCCCTACAGTTCCTGGACTGACGGCCGGACTAGAAGCTTCCAAGAACGCTGGGGTTCGACTGATTATCCCTGGTGCCAATCCGTTGCTGATCCCTATGGAAAGCACCCAACAATGACGACTGCAGAGCTCGAAGCCTCCGGCAATCATATGGTTGGAGTGAGCGCCAATGGCTCAGTCAAACTCGCCGGCAGCAGTTATAATAAAACTTATGATTGGATACTCAAATATTATTATACCGGAATAGATATAACGACAAAGTATTAAATCGTATGAAATTTAAATTTTTTTTGATAACTTTAATTATTTCGCTAGGCGTTTTTGCCTATTTTGCTTTTCCCATAATCAATGAGCGCTATTTTAGCACTGAAACGAAAAAAATTGAAATTGTGCCTCAGCCTGAATATGCTCCGGAAACGGATAATGGGATTGCGGATCATGATCAAGGATTAGTCCCAATTAACGAGCCGATTGAACAGATTGATGCCACAGGGACTCCGCCCAATATCAAGGCTACCGACTGTGATAATAGCTGCCAAAGTTTCAAGAACGATGTTAAAAATTTAACTTATTGCCAGGAAGTTTGCGGCCTGGCACCGGTGAAAAATGATTCCGATTGCGGAGACAAGACGGAACTGGAAAAAGATTACTGCCTGAAAGATCTGGGGGTTGCCAAAAAAGATTTCCGCCTCTGCGATCAGATTCAAGACGACGGAATTAAAAAAACTTGTCAAAACAGAATAACCGAGGATGTAATAGAGTATCAATCAGACTAAGAATTAAAAAAAATAAATAACGATTTAAAAGGAAATTAAAATTCCGTCGAATTATTCCCCAAATATTTTCTGAAATAATTTCCATCCGTTGGAAGTGTATATTATTCCTAATTCTTCGACTAATTCTCGATTATATTTTTGTAAAAATATTATGTCAGTTATATTGTCCGTTGGCAATATTTTTTTTATTCCGATTTTCTTTTTGAACTTTTTATTAAAGGTAAGTATATTACCCAAATAATATAGTGATTTCAAAATTTTCCACTTCCTTGAAGAATACACTAAATTTAATTCGTTCGTTAGATCTTTGCTATATTTTTTTAATAAATCAATATTACTAATACTCCAAAATGAAGACCTATTTTTTAGATTACGCTGATAAAATATTTCTTCTTCGCTGGGATTATTTGAATCCTCATACCACGGAAGATGTCGACAAAGATAAGGAAAGCCGGTACGGATTGATTTCCACCAGTTTTTGTCAGAAGGATATATGCCTGACCGATATAAGGCAAAAGTTGTATCAATAGAAGCTTCATACAAATTGTCGGCAATCTTATTTTTCCAGAACTTTGCTTCCCAATCAATCACAGATTTTTTGTATACATAATTATCCGGTAAATCGTCTATTTTTAAGGAGAATCCCGCTTTTGTAATTTTTGGATATCTTTTTAAAACACTTAGAAAATATTCGATTACATTACGAGGACATTGATCCACGGGCAAAACATCGCAATCAGAGACTATGTAATTATTGTTTTTTATTATTTCATCAAACTTCCCGCACTCCCAAACAACAAGGTGCCCGTAGTTTTTGTCCATCTTATAAACATTGTGTCGCGAAGAATTTAGATATTCTAAAAGCGGCGGATAAGTTGAATCATTGTCAACCACGTGAATATTTTTAAAATCGGCTCTTTCCAGCCATTCAACGAGCTTTTTGAGATAAGTTAGGCGATTATAGGAGATGATAAATACGTCAATATCCCTATAGTTCTTTGCCATAGTATGTTTTTTGAAATTAGCCCAAGTATTTTTTTAAAAATTTTTTCGGTGAAAGAATAGCAAATTTAATTTTTCTTTTTAATTCCTGTTTGGTTGGAAAAATAAACACTTTCGTAAAATCAACTGTTGGGGTGTTACTAATTGACAAAATTTCATTGGCCATTTTGTTTGCATATTTCATTGCCTCTTGATAGGGAGTTTGGCGTAAAAAAAAGACCATTTGCGTGTAAAAATTCAGCTCACTTTCCTCGAGTCTTTCCTTGGTTTCGCGTGGAAGTTCTTTCATCATTCTGATCCATAACTCATTACCCTCGGTAACGACTTTTGGATTGTTACTTGTTTCTTGTGTTTTGTGAATCCTATACTTAGCAAGAATATCAGAAATATGTAAAAATTTGTATGTTTTCATCATTTCAAACCACTTAGCATAATCCTGCGCACACCTCAGTTTCTCGTCAAAAAAACCGTAATCATCAAAGGCTTTCTTGGGAATCAAGAGGGTATTGCCATTTACGCAACCTCTTAAAACAGCGTACTCCGACTTTTTCTCCAGCAGCCTATGGTCTCGAATAAGAGCATCTGTAACTTTGGATTTTTCATTTATAACTTCGTGATCAGAATAAAGAATTACATTTTCGCTATCAAAAGTCTTGAGATATTCAATCTGCTTTTCAATTTTTTCCGGACAATAAACATCATCATGCGAAAGCCAGGAAAAATATTCTCCTTTCATTTCGCGAAGTCCCAGATTCAAGGCCGAAGATACTCCTCCATTTTCCTTGAAAAAATATCGAATTTTGTCTCCATACGATTTGGCGATTTCTTCAGTGTTATCGGTAGATCCATCGTTAACAACTATGATTTCAACATTTTTATATGTTTGGTTTAATGCGCTATCAATTGCTTCTTTGAGGTAATTTGAACCATTATACACTGGCATAATAACAGAAACGAGTGGATTGAATTCCTTTTTAATCAATTTGATCATTATTTATTTATAAATATCACCTATATTACCTCGAGCTAAGAATTGCAAAAAATAATTATTTTTCAATTGAGTGAGCTATTCAAAAAATGAATAATTTTTGATATCTGAATTGGTAAGTCATAATCCTTTAGTGCTTTGGTTCTCGCAGCATTTCCTAGATTTTTTCTTAAATTACTATCTTTGGCTCTAATTATTGCAGCAGCTAAACTATGAGGATTTGGCTCGCAAAGAATACCACAAACGGGATTTGCAAGAGCAATCCTGTGAGAGGGTAAATTAGTCGCAATCACACACTTTCCAGCGCTCATGGCCTCAATTAGTTTTTGAGGAAATGCCATGTATGTTGTTAAGCTACTCCGTCTAGGAATGACGAATACGTCCATTGAAATTAAAAAATCTGGGTATTTCGTATAATCAATTGATGGTATTATCATGAGATTCTTCTGCTTTCTCATGGATTCAATTTTTTGTTTTAAAAATTCGTTAATCCCTATATCTCCCAGAATATAAAATTTAAAATCGTCAGTATTACCAATAATATTTATTGCATCTAACAGCATGTCTACTCCCTGATAATGTCTTAAATTACCTGCATATGATATTTTTACGCATTTATTTTTTTGATGCGTATATTTAAAATTTGAAACATCTGTAATACCAGAAAGATCGATCGCTCTATTTCCAAATAATCTCCTCATCCAAATATAAAGTGTTGGACTTGCACAAAAAATCTTATTCGCCTGTGTAATGCTTAAAAACCAAGGGAGGCATTTGTAAATTTTTTTTAGTTTTTCCGATAAACTAATCCTCTCTTCCAAAATTTCGATAGTACTTATGCCGTGAATATCTACAAAAAATGGAATTTTGAAAGATTTCGCAACTTTACGCACAATATTTGCAGAACTATGTGTAATGCAAAACAAAACATCCGCCTGGCTTTGTTCTACGGCAATCTTCAATGTATTCTCAATTCCATAATCAGCAACTGAATAACACTTGTAATTATTTAATAGTTCCTCGGCAAAGGCGGAGGATACGAGACTTATATTATTATTTCCGCCATATCTTGATAAACCCTTAATAATATTAAAAGCGCGAATTGGAGATCCTGTAGTTGCTCTCAAAACAGGAGAAAAGATAACGATATTCATGGAAATATTATATGAATCTCTCGTAAAAATTTAATACTTTATTTTTTATAACATCATAGTCTAGCCTGTTCTTGATAATATTTCTATTTACTTCAGCGGCACTATTCAATAAATTATTATCAGCTAAAGATTTTTTTAAAGCTGATACATATCCATCTACGTCCTCAGGATTTAATAAAAAACCATTTTCTTCATTTGTAATATATTCTGAAGCAGAACCAGAATTAGATAATATTGGGAAACAACCCATAAGCATACTTTCCAACATTGAGTTTGGAACCCCATCAGAAAGGCTCGATGCTAAACTAATTTTTGATCTTGAGTATAATTCTATAACGTCATCGTAATTATTAGTATATGCGAACATCTCTATGCTAATGCCTAATTTTTTTATTTCGTCAACATAACTTTTAACCTCGCCACCTAAAAAAACAACCACTTTCATTTTATTTTCTATCAGCTGATCCTTACATTTTTTTAACGCTGCGAACACGACATCTGGTCTATAGACCCAGCCGCTATATCCTTTAACTAAAATAATTTTTCTTTTTGAAGGGGGAATAAACTTAATTTTATTTATGTAATAATCAACCTTATACCCTCCTGGACTAGGAACGTTTAATACTGGCTTATTAAAGCCATATTCATTAATTGCTTTTTTAATACTATCTCTGTCTCCAGAAAATAAAGCATCACAATTATTCAAAACTTTGCTTATCTTTTCCTTATGCTCTGTATATCTCTCAAACCATTTAATGTCACTTCCCCAGCAAGAATAAAACCATATGGGGAAATCTTTACCCATCTTTTGTTTGATCGGCAACACAAGATATGCGGAGTGTTGCATCTCCAAGGTATGAACAATATCTGGCCTTACAGTATTGATTATATTCTCAATTGCACAACTAGCATTAAAACTTTCGCCACTTTCTGGTGAAAAATCATAATTGTAGATTATAAATTTTGATTGATTTAAAATTAAATCATGAACTTTCCATGAATTAACAGGAAATAAATGCATTTCATAATTTTCATCATCAGCAAATTGCGATAGCCACCTTGCAGTATGTATGCTGTTTAGCATGGCTACAACCAATATTTTTTTTGTTTTTATTTCCGATAAAATAATTTTTTCATATCGCTTATTAAATTTTTCTAAATTCTTACCTTGTTCCAATAAATAATTCATTCTATATCTATTACCCACGAGCATCCTATATGTCGGAGACATCTTGAATATAAGCCATCTCAACATTTCTTTAGATTCAACTCTTAAGATACTTCTTATTATTGTTAAAGAAATATTTTTATATTTAAGAAAAAATAAAATTAAATATTTTTTCGATGATAAATTATATTTTTGTAGTTTTAATATGCATTTTTTAGTAAATTTAAGAGGATGCGTTATCGCCTGCTTGCTATAAATATATATGAGACTCGATAATTTTGGTCTTTTGGTTGATTCTGAATTTTGTTCTGTGACACCGTTTTTATTTTTAAAACAATTGTCCAATTCATTTTCTATTGTTTGTTGAAGTTTTTTGATAGAATCGGATGTTTTTTCATTTAAAAAGTTTGCAATAGTATAACTAATAATATTATTTATGCCTATAACCTGTTTTAATGGGTCTTCGGCAGCATTCTCTTTGTGATTGCGTTTTTTTGTTAGAACTTTATCAATGCCCTTGCAAGGCAAAATCTTTGTGAGCATAATCCAAAAACAGATATCTTCTGCAAGAGCATATTCCTCCGGAAATCTTCGACTCCCATCTTTAAGTAAATCGGTGTCCATAATGACCATAGATGGAGCGATCTTACAACAACTAATTATGTTTGGATAATAGCCATCATCACTTCCGGAATTAATTACAACGCCCCTTTCATTGCTTTCAGAAAAAAGCGAATACGAAGTGTGGCTGAGCTGATAGCCATTTTTAACCATAAATTCCAAATGTTTTTCAATTTTTTCAGGTAAGTATAAATCATCAGAGTCTAAAAATGCTACATATTCGCCTGCGGCCATATCAATGCCGGAATTTCTTGCACCAGAAACTCCTTTTCGCCTTTTATTGTCAATAAGTATTATTCTATTATCGCTTTTTGCAATATTTATTATCGGATCTATATTATCCGTGGATGAATCATTTATGAGGATGATTTCTAAGTTATTGTGGGTTTGGCTTAAGACGCTTTTAATGGCTTCTAACGTCCATTCTATGCGATTATAGAATGGAATGATTACGCTTACTTTTATTTTCAAAATATCTCTTTTTTTAAATTTATCTATACAATCAGCTAAATATTTTTTGGCGCCAGAATATCCGGTGTCTTTAAGGATATCGTATGTTTCTTTATAGAAAGATAATAAGCTGCCACTTATAACTCTTTTTTGTTCATTGGTTAAACCTTTTACCATCTTTATCCATAATTCATCTCCTTCTTGATTGACTATTTTAATTATTTTTTTGCCTTGTTGTTTCGGGTGCACTCTAACTTTTACGAGCAAATCAGGCATAAAAATTGTTTTGTATTTTAGAAACATTTTAAACCACAAATCATAATCTTGTGTAGCTCTTAGTTTTATTTCAAAGTACCCGACGTTTTCAAAGCAATGTTTTGGAATTAACAAAGTGCAACCATAAGCGCAACCTTTCAATAATGCGGAAAATGGATAATTTAAGTTATCTATCCCATAAAGAGTGTGGAATTCTACTGTGCTTGTTATTTCAGATTTTTCATTGATTACAGAATAATTTGACATCAAAATCGTATTAAATTTTTCTTTTTCTTCTAACTCTGATAATTTTTTTATCTGCCTCTCAATTTTCTCAGGATAGTATGCATCATCATGGGAGAGCCATGAAAAGTAATCTCCTTTCATTTTTTCAAGACCAAGGTTGAGCGCAGTGGACACACCGCCATTTTCTTTTGAAAAGTATTTGATTTTATTGCCGTAAGACTTGGCAATTTCTTCAGTATTATCAATTGATCCATCATTAACAACAATGATTTCGATATTCTTGTATGTTTGCGCGAGCGCACTATCAATTGCCTCCCGCATATAATTAGACCCGTTATATACAGGGATCACTATTGAGACTAATGGATTGAAATCCTTTTTTATTTCTTCCATGTTCTTATGTTCACTATATCCATATAGCTTTGAATTATTCTTACGACTTTATCCGAAACGTTTGTGTCCCTATAATCTTTCACTGGATTTCTTCTGCCTTTTGAATATGTTTTTACTGCGATTTCAATGGCATTAATCATATTTTCTTTATCAATCCCTCCCAAAACAATACTTCCCGCATCCAACGCTTCCGGCCTTTCGGTACTGGTCCGTATGGAAACAGCTGGAAAATTCAAAATTGAAGCTTCTTCAGAAATAGTTCCGCTATCAGACAAAACGCAGAATGCATTGGTTTGTAATTTAATATAGTCTGTAAAACCGAGGGGTTCGATATTCTTGATCCGAGAATTAAATTTAATTCTTTTTTCTTTGATTTTCTTCGCGGTTCTGGGATGCGTGGAAAAAATAATCGGCAATTTATATTTTTTGGCAATTTCATTAAGCGAATTGGCTAAAATTTCGAAGTTTTTTCCTATATCCAGATTTTCTTCCCGATGGGCGCTGACCACGAAATATTTTCCTTTTTTAAGCTTTAGCTTATCGAGTATTTTAGATTTATCAATTTTTCCCTTATTTTTCTCAATAACCTCGGTCATGGGAGAACCGGTAACATAGACAAAATCGTTTTTCATTCCTTCGTTTATCAGGTATCTTCGGGCGTTTTCCGTATAGGCCAAATTAATGTCGCTCACGTGATCGATTATCCGCCGGTTGATTTCTTCCGGCACATTGAAGTCAAAGCACCGGTTACCCGCTTCCATGTGAAAAATGGGAATTTTAAGTCTTTTGGCCGATATCGCTGATAATCCACTGTTAGTATCGCCTAAAATCAACAGAGCGTCTGGTTTTTCTTTTATCATTACCTCATATGACTTAGCGATTACTTTCCCCATCGTTTCGCCCAAGTCTTTACCGGGAGAATTGAGATAGTAATCCGGTTTTCTTAAATTCAAATCTTTAAAAAATATCTCATTCAAGGTATAATCGTAATTTTGCCCGGTGTGTACGAAAACTACGTCAAAAAATTTTTCCATTTTTTGGATTGTCAAAGCCAGACGGATGATTTCCGGCCGTGTTCCCACGATCACCATGACTTTCTTTTTCATATATTTAATTATGTTAGTGTTGTTATTTATATATAGTCCAAATTGCGTAATATATTCTTTCTAATTTTATGTTTTTTTAAATTTTATAAATGCAATTTGATTTAGTGTACTATACTGCTTCAAAATAAGTATCCGGATCTTTTGAATTAAAAAATTCATTTACCCAAAATAGAGTATACAAATCTTCCTTCCCGATATTTTTGATGTTGTGAGTATACCATATTGGCATATCGACAAAAGATGGTTCGTTCCCGTCTAATTTATAAGAGAGAACATTTGCCGTGTTTATTTTTCTAAGTTCAACTAAGGCCTTGCCTCTTATAACAATAAACCGTTCTACTTTGTGGGTATGATAGTGATTGCCCCGTGTAATATTAGTAAGTGTTGTTGAAAATGAAACCTGTCCTCCGCTGTTGAGCTTTATTATTTCTACGAATGAACCGCGCGTGTCCGTATTTTTTTTCAATCTAACAGGAAAAAATGATTGATGATCGATGTAGGTTAAAAAAGTGATGAATAAATTTTTTTCAAAATCGGTATTAAGGCTGGGAATAATTCCGTTTTCTAAATAATCAGATTTATAATTTTCGATCTTCTTTAATAATGAAGAAACTTTTATTTCATAGCGATGTGGGATATGTACACAGCTAACGGGCTTTTTTAGATGATTTATTTGGTTAATAATATCCCCAACTAATTCTTCCACGTAAATAAGTTTTAGTTCACCATCCACGTCTATTCTTGGTGTCCCATTATTTGTTAGTTGATGGCAGAACGTTGCTACGACCGAATTGTAATGCGGTCGGCCAAAGGCGCCGAATACGTTTGGAATAATCAGTCCGGAAAAGAACGCTTTGTTTTTTTTTGCCCAATTTTCAAATAAGATGCGTCCTTCTTTTTTTGATTTTCCATATAGATTGTCCTTTTCTTCTTGAGACGAAGAAGAAAAAAGAATGTGCGGTTTCGATTTTGTTCGTTCACAGGAATCAATTATTTTATTTACTAATTCAATATTATTATTGTATATTGTTTGTTGATCTTCGTGCCGATTCATTGCGGCCAAATGAACAATCACGTCACATTTTTTTATAAATTTGTCTAATTGTATATCTTCATTAAAATAGCTTCTCTCAAAATCAATGCGTTCATATTTATCAGGCATAAGACCTAGGGTATTATACAAATGGAAACCAATAAAACCAGATTGGCCAGTTATCCCTATTTTTATTTTTTTATTTTTTATACTCATATAATATATTCGATAATTATTTTGTACCTTCGAAATTGCGCATTATATCTAATTTTAAAAGCAATTTTTTCATCCCTTCGACATTTAAACGCTCGGTATTATTAGAGTTGTATTCTTTTATCTTTTCAAAATCAATATTGCCCCTACTTT
>Ga0172371_10013956_pt1 | contig 10395 bp, 10 predicted proteins | sample Lak12m_FD_114543 | JGI IMG/M metagenome (GOLD analysis project Ga0172371, IMG submission 114543) | Freshwater microbial communities from Kabuno Bay, South-Kivu, Congo - kab_022012_12m | ecosystem: Environmental > Aquatic > Freshwater > Lake | place: Democratic Republic of the Congo: South-Kivu... | reverse complement strand
GCACCAACGGCCGCAGGTCCGGAGGAATCACCGGCAGGATTTCCACGATCAAATGCTCGGATTTATTCCCCGACTTGCGGAAATCGTCGACGATCTTCAGGCGCTTCAACAATTTTTTCACGTTGCCGTCGTTCTTATTGCCTTCCACGTCTTTGCGTAACTGCCGGCATACCTTATCCAGATCCAGATCTTTGAGCATCTCTCTGACCGCTTCTGCGCCGATCTTGGCCCTGAAGTTGCCTTGATATTCTTTTACGGCGTTCTGATACGCCTCTTCAGTCAAGAGCTGCCCCTTCTTTAAAGGCGTGTCCTGCGGGTCCAGGACCAGATGCTCTTCGTAGTAAATCACTTTTTCCAGGTTCCTCAGGCTCATATCGAGGATCGCGACTAAGCGGGAAGGGACCACTTTGAAGAACCAGATGTGGGTGACCGGTGCCGCCAGCTCTATATGCCCCATGCGTTCCCGCCGCACGGAAGAGACCGTGATCTCGACGCCGCAGCGGTCGCATTTCATCCCTTTGAATTTTATTCCTTTAAACTTGCCGCAGTTGCATTCCCAGTCCCTGACCGGCCCGAAGATCCGCTCGCAGAATAACCCGTCTTTCTCCGGCTTTAACGTACGGTAATTCAGGGTCTCGGCTTTTTTCACTTCGCCGCTTGACCAGGAGCGGATGGACTGCGGAGAGGCGATCTTAATCGAAATCCGGTCAAAGGTACTGACTGATTCTATCATCGCTCGATTACTCCTTTGTCGTTTTTACTTCAAGGCACAACCCCTGCAATTCCCGGATCAATACGTTGAAGGATTCGGGAGTCGAAGGGTGTAACCGCTGCTCCCCCTTGACGATCGCTTCATAAATCCGCGCTCTTCCCTGGACATCGTCGCTCTTGACCGTCAGCATCTCCTGCAGGGTGAACGCGGTTCCATACGCTTCCAGAGCCCAGACTTCCATCTCGCCGAAGCGCTGTCCGCCGAACTGCGCCTTTCCGCCTAACGGCTGCTGCGTGATCAACGAGTACGGGCCGATAGCCCGGGCATGGATCTTATCGTCGACCATGTGCACTAACTTCATCATATACATGTTGCCCACGGTCACCTTCTGCCCAAAGAGCTTCCCCGTGTAACCGTCGTAGACCGCGGTCTTCCCGTCTTCGGGCAACCCCGCTTCTTTGAGCATCTGGAGTATCTGGTCTTCGCGGGCGCCGTCAAAGACGGGCGTAACGATACGTATGCCCAGCTTCTGCGCCGCCCAGCCGATATGGGTCTCCAGGATCTGCCCCACGTTCATACGGGAAGGCACCCCTAACGGATTGAGCACGACGTCGACGGGCGTACCGTCATCCAGGAACGGCATGTCTTCTTCGGGAAGGATCTTGGCAATGACCCCCTTATTGCCGTGCCGGCCGGCCATCTTGTCTCCCACCGAGACTTTCCGTTTCATTGCCACAAAGATGACCACCCGCTTCAATACTCCGTTGGGGAGTTCATCGCCCCGGCGTATCTTCGATATTTCCAGGTCTTTCTCGGCCTGTAATTCCTGGATGCGTTCTTCATAGAAACGCAGCGCGCTCTTCAGCTCGTCATCGTCTCCCTCATAAATATCGTCGAGTTTCTTCTCCACGTTCTTCTCGGAAATCCCCAGGACTTCCGCGATCTTCCTGTTGCGTTCCGCGATCACCAGCTCGATCTCTTCCTGGTAATATTTCTCCAATTCTTTCTCGCGCTTAAGCTCGTCGGTTTTTTCTTTCTTGGATTTCCTGCCGCGGTCTTTGCGCTGGAACACCTCGACGTCCAGCACCACGCCGTAAATACCCGGCGGGACCCGCAAGGAAGAATCCTTGACGTCGGCGGCTTTTTCGCCGAAGATCGCCCTGAGCAGCCGGTCTTCCGGAGAAAGTTCTTTCTCGGTCTTGGGAGTCACTTTACCCACCAGGATGTCGTCAGGCATCACTTCGGCGCCTACCCTGATGACTCCCGTATCGTCAAGGTCTTTTAAGGCCTCTTCACTCACGTTCGGGAGGTCCCGGGTAATCTCTTCATTGCCCAGGCGAGTCTCCCGGGCTTCGCACTCAAAGCGCTCGATATGCACTGACGTCAAGATATCCTCTTTGACCAACCGCTCACTGATCAAGACTGCGTCCTCGAAATTAACCCCTCTCCACGGCATAAACGCCACAAAAAGGTTTCTTCCCAAGCCGAGCTCGCCGTGCCTGGTCCCCCCTCCGTCGGCGATAGCCTGCCCTTTCTTTACGGTATCGCCTTTCTGCAGCAAGGGCCGCTGATTCACCGCGGTGTCCGCGTTGGAACGTTCGAACTTCTTCAGCTTATACACGAAGTTATTCACTTTTATCGACGAACTATCGACCTCTTCCACTTTTCCCGCTTCCTCGGCCACGATAACGGCTTTACTGTCCCGGGCAATGTTACCCTCCATGCCGGTAGAGACCTTCGGCTCCTCGGGGAAGAGGAGCGGCACGGCCTGGCGTAACATGTTCGAACCCATCAAAGCCCGGTTTGCATCGTCATGTTCCAGGAACGGGATCAGCGCCGCCGAGATCGAGATAATCTGTTTGGGAGAGACGTCCATATACTCCACCTGAGAAAGCGGCAGCAAGGGAAACTTGCCTTTCGAGCGGCAGTACAGGTACCGTTCTTTAATCGTACCGTCATCGTCTACCTGGGCGGTGATCTGGGCGATGTTTCTATCTTCTTCTTCATCCGCGGAAAGGTAGTCCACGCTGCTGGCTAATTTTCCTTTTTCAACTTTCCGGTAGGGAGTCACGATAAATCCCAGCGGATTGACCCGGGCATAGGTGGTCAGCGACGAGATGAGCCCGATGTTGGGGCCTTCGGGCGTCTCGATCGGACAGATCCTGCCGTAGTGCGAAGGGTGCACATCGCGCACTTCAAATCCTGCGCGCTCCCGCGAGAGCCCTCCGGGCCCTAAGGCGGAAAGCCTGCGTTTATGAGCCATTTCCGAAAGGGGATTGGTCTGGTCCATGAATTGCGACAAGGGAGAACGGGCAAAGAAATCGTGGATCTGCGATGAGAATGCGCGGGAATTGATCAGGTGCTGGATGGAGAAATCTTTTGTGGTCGCGATAAAGGAAAACCGCTCCAGGATCGTCCGTTCGACCCTCAGCAGCCCGACGCGCACCTGATGCTGCAATAACTCACCCACTAACTTTACCCTGCGGTTGCTTAAGTGGTCGATATCGTCGATCTTGGACTCGCCGTTCTTTACCTTCACTAAATGTTTGAGGATCTCGACGATCGTCGTTAAGTCCAACTGGCGCTTAGAAAGCGGCGCATCGATGCCGAGTTTACGGTTGAGGATATACCGCCCTACTTTCGCCAGATCGTAGCGTTTGGAATCGGAAAACATTCTCCGCAATACTTCTTTCGCCGCTTCCAGGATGAGCGGTTCCGAAGGACGCATTTTCTTGTAAAAATCAAGCAACGCTTCATCGTGGTTCTTGGTGTAATCTTTCTTTAAGGTATTGACGATTTCGGGATAGCGGCGGTTTGAAAACGCTTCGTAGATATCTTCGTCTTTTGACAGGCCGAACATCCGCAGTATCTGGGTGGCGGGGAATGACCTGCGGCGATCCACGATACCCGAAAGCGTATCGTTGATATCGCACCGGAACTCAAGCCACACGCCCCGATAGGGGACAATCCGGGCAAAGTACATGCGTTTTCCCGTGGTGTGCAGCTCTTCTTCAAAATAGACTCCGGGCGAACGCTGCAACTGGCTAACAATCACCCGTTCGTCACCGTTGACAATGAACGAACCGGCATCGGTCATCATGGGGATATCGCCCAGATAGACTTCCTGTTCGCGTATATCGTCCTCGGTGGTAAGGCGCAGACGGATGCGTAACGGCAGCGCATAGGTAAAGAACCGGCGCTTGCACTCGTCCAGCGTATATTTCGGCCTGCTCAGGGAATAAGAAACGTAGTCAAGTTTGTACTTCTTGTCCAGGCTCTCGATCGGGAAGACTTCCTTAAAGACCTCCTGCAACCCTACGTTCTTCCGGCGGTCTTCAGGAATGTTCAGCTGGAGGAATTCCCGGTAAGAACGGACCATGTGCTCCAGGAGATTCGGAATAGCGATATTTTCTTTGATTCGGGAAAAATATGCTTTCTTCAAAACGCTTTCTCCTTCCTTAGATTGCTGCCGTTAAGAAAACTTATTTTAACGCAGATTCTCGCAGATCAAACGCGGATTCACGCGGATAATCTCTTAACAATCCGCGAGGATCTGCGTTACATCCGCGACCATCCGCGTTAAAAAATCGTTTTCAATATCTTTCTACTTCAGCTCGACCGTCGCGCCCGCGGATTCCAGTTTTTTCTTGATCTCTTCTGCTTCCTGCTTGGAAACATTCTCTCTGACCGGCTTGGGAGCGCCTTCAACAAGGTCTTTGGCTTCTTTTAATCCGAGCTCGGTAACGCCCCGGATTTCCTTGATCACCTGTATCTTGTTGGCTCCGGCATTGGTAAGAACCACGGTAAAAGCGGTTTTTTCCTCTGCCGCTTCAGCGGCCGCGGCACCGGGAACCCCGGCTTGCGGCGCAGCCATGACCGCAGCCTGGGCCTTGACCCCGAAATCATCTTCCAGTTTTTTTACCAATTCCGCCAGTTCCAGGACTTTCATCTCTTTGATCTCTTTTACCAACGCCTCAATATTCGCCATGACTCACCTCCGTATGGTTATTGTTCTTTTTCTTTCTTTTCCCTGATTGCCTGGAGCACCAAGAGCGGCTGCACCAGTATGTTATTCAGTACGCCGACACAATTGCTCAAGACCGCGGCTAAAGCATTCACACACATGCCCCGTAACACTTCCCGGGAAGGCAGTTTGGCAACTTCTTTGATTGCTTTCTCGTCGACCGGACGCTCGTCCAGAACACCCCCCTTGATCTTAAACGATTCTTTCCCCTTGGCAAAATCAGCCAAGAGTTTGCATGCCTCTACCGGGTCCCCCGATAAGAAGACCATGCCGGTACTGCCCCGGACATACGACGCATCAAAAGAAAACCCTTTGAGGTCGCCCAAAGCCTTTCTGATCAGCGTATTCTTCGAAACAAAAATACGCGCGTGTTTCTCGCGCAGATCATTACGCAGCCGATTCACCGAAAACGCATCCAGCTTCTGTAGCTCTACGAAGATGACCTGACGGGCTTCTTCATAGTACGTGCGTATATCGCCGACCATCTGTTCCCGAAAATATTTTCCTACGCTTCCGGCAGTAGCCATATTCATACTCCCGCTGAAACCCTGAGTCCCGGGCTCATGGTTGAGGACAGGTACAGGCTCTTGACGAAATTCCCTTTTACCGCGGCTGGGGACTGGACGCTCAGGGCCTCGATAAAGGTGCGCGCGTTCTCCACGATCTGCGCCTCTCCAAAAGAAAGTTTCCCGATCCCCACCTGAATACACCCCGACTTATCCGTCTTAAAATCTATCTTCCCCTGCTTGGTCTCTTTGACTGCCCGTTCCAGGTTCTCGGTGACTGAACCCGTTTTGGCGGAAGGCATCAATCCCCGCGGCCCCAATAGTTTCCCCAAACGGCTTACTTTTGACATCATCGAAGGCGTGGCGATACAATTGTCAAACTCCATCCAACCCGCGGCGATTTTATCGATCAGATCCGTGGATCCGACATAATCAGCGCCGGCATTCCGGGCTTCTTCTTCTTTCTCAGGCTCACAGAACACCGCCACTGTTACGGTCTTGCCGATGCCGTGGGGCAGCGAGACGCTGCCGCGCACCGCCTGTTCCGTCTTCTTCATGTCAAGGTTTAAACTGCATGCGATCTCAACCGTTTCATCGAACTTGGCGTGCGGCAGGCTCTTCAAGAGCGCTACTGCCTCTTCCAGGGAATATTCTTTTTTCTTTTCCACTCCCGCTGCTGCCTGCCGGTAACGCTTGCTTCGTTCCATGGTTTTTAGTCCTTTCGACACGGCTATGGCCGTGCTCAGGATTCCTGCCTGCCGCAGGCAGGCGCCCACGGGCTATGCCCGTGGAGCTTCACTTTCCTTTATCTTTATGCCCATGCTCCGCGCAGTTCCTTCAATCATACGCATGGCATGGGGTATGCTCTTGGTATTTAAATCTTTCATTTTCTCCCGGGCAATATCTTCCACCTGTTTCTTCGCGAGCTCCCCGATCACTTCTTTCCCGGGGGTCTGAGACGCTTTGGCTAAATTTGCCGCGCGCTTGATCAGCACGGACGCCGGCGGGCTCTTGACGATAAAATCAAACGATTTGTCTTCATAGACACTGATGATGACCGGGAGAATAATCCCTTCCCCGGTCTTGGTCGCCTCGTTGAACGCTTTGCAAAACTGCATAATATTGACCCCATGCTGGCCCAAGGCAGGGCCTACCGGAGGCGCGGGATTTGCCGCTCCTGCGGGTATCTGCAGTTTGATTTGGGTGACGAGTTTCTTTTTCTTCTTTACCGCCATATTTAAAACTCTACACAGATGATCACTGATGCCAAGCCACAGATGAGCACAGATAAAACATCTGTGTTAATCAGTGGCTCTGCATCTGTGCTAATCTGTGTTATCATATTTTTTCCACCTGCCAGAACTCCAACTCTACCGGGGTTGAACGCCCGAATATCGAGACATTGACTTTCAACTTGCCTTTTTCCGCATGCACCTCTTCGACTAACCCGTTAAAATTGATAAAAGGACCTTCGATCACCCGTACCGATTCGCCTTTTTCAAAAGAGACCTTGGGCTGCGGTTTCGCCTGCGTCTCTTCCGATTTTCTCATAATCTTATCCACTTCGTCGTCGCCGATCGGAGAAGGCTTGCCTGCAGGGCCGATAAACGAGGCTATGCCGGGCGTGCGTTTCACGAAGAGCAACGTTTCCTGATTCATCTCCATGCGCACCAGAATATAGCCGGGGAAGAACTTTCGTTCCAGAATGCGTTTTTTACCCCTGCGCACTTCGGCGACCTGTTCCTTGGGAATCACCACCTGTTCGATAAATCCCTGCATGTTGTGCATCTTGATGCTGGTCTCAAGATTGACCTTTGCCTTTTCTTCCGCCCCCGATAATGTGTGCGCGATATACCAGCGTTTCATCTTACTTCACCAGCATCTGCAAGAATTTTGAAAAACCCATGTCGGCTATCGCGATAAAAACGGTAACGGTGCATAACCCGATGAGTACCAAGATCGTGGTGCGCACTAATTCGTCCCTGGTCGACCACGAAACCTTCTTTAATTCTCCTTTGACCTCTTTGATGAACCGTACCGTCTTCTTTATCATGATACGTACACTTCAGGTGAGGCAGGACTTGAACCTGCAACCCCCGGTTTTGGAGACCGGTGCTCCGCCAATTGAGCTACTCACCTAATAACCACAGAAACACAGAAAATAACCGCAGAAGCACAGAAAGGACGGGAGGAAGTCTTTGTGTAATCCGTCTAACCGTTCTGTGTTTCTGTGGTTATGGTTTGGTCTCCTTGTGCGAGGAATATTTCCTGCAGGCTCTGCAGAACTTATTGACCTCAAACTTCTCCGGGTGTTTCCGCTTATTTTTAAACGTATAGTAATTCTTGCTTCTGCATACGGTGCAGCTTAAGGCAATCAGTTCTCTCATAACGCTATTTACCTCTATGGGTTAAGGAAAAGGAAGAAGATGCACTCCTCTCGCTCTCTCAGCCCACGACCGGAGTCGAACCGGTGACCTCATCCTTACCAAGGATGTGCTCTGCCGACTGAGCTACATGGGCGCAGCCATTTTCTGTCGAAAACAGACGAGGCAAAGATTTTATTAAAAAAAACCCCCCCTGTCAACATTTTTTTGGCTTTTTTATCTCATTTTCTACCGAACGGCTTTTCTGGCTTCCCTGGCTTATTATTTTCGTGTATAGTAGGTACGGAGATACTGCCATGGATTACCTGAATGAATTAGAGAATAGGTCTATCTATATAATACGGGAAGCATATAGCCGCTTCAAGAATATCGCCCTGTGCTGGTCTATCGGTAAAGATTCTACGACCATGCTCTGGATCGCCCGCAAAGCATTCCTGGGAACCATACCTTTGCCGGTCATCCATATTGACACCGGCTTTAAGTTTAAGGAGATCTATGAATTTAGAGACCGGTATGCCAAAGAGTGGGGCTTAAAACTCGTGGTGAATAAAAACGAACTGGCCTGGGAAGCAGGTATCGGCCCGGAAAAGGGGAAATTTCTGTGTTGTAACGCCTTAAAGACCGAGGCCCTGAAGCAAACCCTTGCCCGATATTCCTTCAACGCCCTCCTTTTGGCTATCCGAAGAGACGAACACGGGATCAGGGCTAAGGAACGGTATTTTTCTCCACGGGCTAAAGAGTTTACCTGGGATTATCGGCATCAACCCCCGGAATTATGGGATCTCTATAAATTTAAAATCGACGCGGAAGAACATTCCAGGATCCATCCCATGCTCCACTGGACAGAGCTGGATATTTGGAAATATATCGCGCGCGAAAAAATCCCCATTACTTCCCTCTATTTTGCAAAACAGGGAAGACGGTATCGAAGTATCGGTTGTCGAACCTGCTGCCTGCCGGTTCCTTCCCGTGCCGATAGCGTCCGAAAGATCATCCAGGAGCTTAAAAATACCGCCACTGCTGAAAGAAGCGGACGCGCCCAGGATAAAGAGGATGCGTATACTATGCAGAAGTTACGGTCGCTTGGGTATATGTAATGCCGGGTTATGGGTAACGAGATACGGGCTACGTCAAAAAATCAAATGGCAAAAATTAAAAATCAAAATGGCATATAAAAATGCAAAATGTTGATCATTTTGAACTTTACACTGTCATTTTACTATTTGCCTGCCTGCCGGCAGACAGGCATCTTGATTTTTGATATAAAACGTCTGACGTTACCCGTTTCCCGCAACCGTTACCCGGTATTTACCTTACTATGGACAAAAATTATTTGAGGTTTGTGATCGTCGGGCATGTCGACCACGGGAAATCCACGTTGATCGGAAGGCTGCTCTTCGAAACAAACTCCTTGCCCAACGAAAAGATTACAGAGATTAAAACGGCATCCCGGGAACTCGGCGGAGGTATGGAATTTGCTTTCTTGGCGGACCAATTAAAAGAAGAGCGAGAGAACCGGATGACCTTAGATACGACGCAGACTTTCTTCAGCAGCCGCAGGATGAATTATGCGATCATTGATTCCCCGGGGCACGCTGCATTGATAAAAAACATGCTTACCGGCGCCAGCCTTGCCGAAGCCGCCGTTCTGGCCATTGATGTGAACGAAGGGATACAGGAGCAAACGACAAGACACGCTTCTCTCGTAAGTCTGCTGGGAATACGCCAGCTCATCGTTGTCCTGAATAAAATGGACCTGGTCAGTTACAAAGAAAAACCCTTTAACGAAATCAAAGACAAGGTTTCCGGTTTTCTGGGCAGCGTAGGAATAAAACCAGCTGCGGTGATACCGGTGAGTGCAAAAGACGGCGTGTACCTATCAAAAAAATCCCCTTTGATTCCTTGGTACAAAGGGCCCTGTCTGCTTGAAGCCCTGGATTCTCTCCCGCGGGAAAACCCGAAGGATAGGAAACCCTTGAGATTCCCTATCCAGGATATTTATGAAATCAATAATGAGAAAATTCTGGTCGGCAGAATCGTCTCGGGCAAGATGAAGCAGGGTCAGGAAATCGTCTCCCTGCCTTCTTTTGCCGAAGAAAAAATAAGGGCTGTTAAAATGTATGGAAAATCCCGGAAAAACGCGCGCGCCGGAGAAAATGTCGGGATTACGTTCTCCGAACCTTTGCGGACCGGCAGAGGCGAAATTATTGTGGAAAAAGCACATGCTCCGCGGCCGTGCGATTTTTTCGAAGGAAAGATTTTTTGGATGGGCAAAGAACCTTTACCAATCAATACGCCGGTTAATTTCAGATGCGCCACACAGGAAACTCAATGCGTTATAGAAAGGATCAAAAAGAGAATTGACTCTTCTACTCTGGAAGTCCTGGAAGAAGATGCGGCCGCGCTTAAAAAAAACGAAACGGGCATCGTAATGGTGAAAACGGAGAAACCGGTGGTTATAGAGAAATTTGATTTTATAGACGCGTTGGGAAGATTTGTCCTGGAGCGCAACTTTAACCTGGAAGGCGCGGGGATAATCACGTAACGACGTATCAAAACAAAGGCTTGCCGTCAAAATCGCCTTTCTTGATCTCTTCGTCGCTGAATCCGATGATCTTTAATATCGTAGGCGCAATATCGTATATCGAAGGGTCTTTCTTGGTAATCGTTCTGTTGGAAAAAATCACCCCAGGGACAAGCCGAGGATCAAAAAGATGGTCACCCGACCATTTCTTGACATTGTCTTCTATTAAGACCTGCGGCAGGCCG
>Ga0172371_10013955_pt1 | contig 10396 bp, 6 predicted proteins | sample Lak12m_FD_114543 | JGI IMG/M metagenome (GOLD analysis project Ga0172371, IMG submission 114543) | Freshwater microbial communities from Kabuno Bay, South-Kivu, Congo - kab_022012_12m | ecosystem: Environmental > Aquatic > Freshwater > Lake | place: Democratic Republic of the Congo: South-Kivu... | reverse complement strand
GTCCTGTTCGATCTCTCGACCAACTACCTGCACATGTGGCTTGGCGGCGGCACCCAGTGGTCGAACGATACGCCCGCAAAGGTCTGCACGCCGCTCCCCAACTACCCGCCGTCTCAACCCGGCGTGTCGATCCAGCCTCCGGCCCCCAGCGCTTCCGACAACCTCCTCTGCTCCGTTGACTCTCCGTCGGTGGACAAGGAAGGGGACCAGGTGACGTATTCGTACCAGTGGGCGAAAAACGGCGCGGCTCAGCCCGGCCAGATTTCCAACACGCTTTCCGAAGCTCTCACCTCTCCGTGCCCTGCGTGGCAGTGCAACCTGTGCGAGGTCTGGAGCTGCACAGTGACCCCTTCCGACGGCAAGCCCGGCTATCCGACCACCGCTTCCACCACGATCGGGAAGTCGACGTGCCAGAACTGCGACGGCCAGGTGTTCGGAGGCCACTGCTATAAGCTCTTCAACCCCAACAACTTCGGGGCCGGGTCAGCGTCCTGCCAGGGGTGGGGCGGTCAGCTCGTGACGATTTCCAACGCACAGGAGAACGCGTTCGTCTCGTCGCTTTGCGGGGCTTACGGCTATTGCTGGATCGGCCTCAACGACATGGCCAACGAGAACCAGTTCGTTTGGGTGAGCCAGGAGCCCGTGGCGTACCTCAACTTCATGGGCGGTGAGCCCAACAACGTGGGAAACGAGGACTGCGTCCAGATCTGCTCCGCTTGCGGAAACCAGACCGGCGGCTGGAACGACAACAAGTGCAACGCTAATTACGCATATATCTGCGAGAAGTGACCAAAATACCAATAGTAGCAGAAACTATCGCTTCGTTGCGAGCCGAGCCGTTCTCCGGGTACCTGGCCGCAGACGGCTACGAACAGCCTCTGGCGGAAGAGCTGGGTAGCCACTGCGCAAAGATCGGCAGGCTGTTTCTGCGTTACGGTCCGCCCTTGCCCGCTGCCTGGGCGCTGAACCTATGGCGTAACCCCATCGTCATCGACGTGTCATCCATCTCCGACGCTGCCCGGAAGCTCCGTGCATTGCAGCGCAACTGGGCCGGATACCACGTCCATCTTTTCAGGCGAGCCGCGCTCATCCAGGAGCAGCTTCCACGCGTGTCCGCCAGGCCGATCGCGTTTCCGGCCCCAGTGGCAAAGGCAGCGATGGGCTCCTGGTCGATTCTATCCAAGGACGTGATCGTCGCATCGCCCGACTGCTCCAGTCCTTTTCCCAACGGAGAGCCCGTCTTCATCCAGGACCACCTCGCTCCTCCAAGCCGCGCCTACCTCAAGCTGTGGGAAGCGTTGATTCTCATCGGCAGCATGCCTGGTCCCGGAGACCGTGTGTTGGATCTCGGCGCAAGCCCGGGAAGCTGGACCTGGGTCCTGCAGCGGCTCGTGCGCGGGGAGGTGCAAGGAGAACGAAAGACCGGGCCGAGCGCCGCAGACAGCGCCCCGGACAACGCGGACCGGCCAGGGAAGCACGGCGTCCGCCAGGGCGAAGTGGTAAGTGTCGACAAGGCGCCGCTGGAGCCTCGCATCGCGGCGCTGCCCGGCGTCGTGTACCTTCCCGAGAGTGCGTTCTCCCTGGACCCGGCGACGATTGGCCCGGTGGACTGGCTCTTCAGCGACGTAGTCTGCTATCCCAGCCGGCTGCTCAAGCTGGTGCACAAGTTCATGGCTTCGGGTACGGTCCGAGACTTCCTCTGCTCCGTCAAGTTCCAAGGGGCGACAGACCATCGGGTCGCTGCGGAGCTCGCGGCCATCCCGGGCTCACGCCTGCAGCACCTTCACAACAACGGCCACGAGCTCACCTGGGTCCGGCTGCAGCAGTGGACAGCGTAGCCGAGGCCAAGCGCGGTGCCCTCCCCTTCAGAGTCCCGGAACCTGGGCGGATTGCTGTCTCGGCACGCCAAGGAAGTCCAGCACCGCTGCCGCGGACGCGTTTGGTTGCTCCTGGAATACCATGTGCCCGGAGTACTCCATGATCTTCCATTCCACCTGCCCGCTGACCCGTGACGCGATTTCCTCTTGGAAGCGCGGAGGAAGCACCGGATCGTGCCTGCCGCTGATGACGAGGACCCTCATCTTGAGTGCCGGCAGGAGAGCCCGGACGTCGAACAGCGCGACTTCCTCCACTCCCCTGCATTCTCTCGCCCCGGTCCTGCCGTAGCCGAACTCCCTGCAGGTGATGTTGTCAAGCACGGGCAACGATTCCATGCCGGTGTACTTCAGCGTCTGGTTGCCCCGAGCGACGCGTGCCAGTAGTTGCTCGTATCGGCCGACCGCGGCTTCCCTGATTATCGCGACTATCTCGTTCTGGCCGCGAAGCGTGTACGAGAGATCGAACAGGACCGACTCGAAGGAGTCTTCGGACAACAGCATTCTGACCGGGTCGGCCAGCGGAGCATCCACCGCTGCATCCACCAACGACAACGCCGTCTCGTACGCGTCCAGAAAGCCTGCATGCTTCGCATCCATGGCCTGGAAGAACGCTGCCTTCACCTTCTCCCGGTCCGACACGTAGCGGTGATCCGCGGAGGTGCACGCCAGTATCAGCGCTTCGGCCGCGTCCGGAAACGCCAGAGCGAACTTGAGCGCAAGGAATCCTCCAGCGGACTTCCCCATCAGGATGACCTTCTGCCGGCCCAGCAACTTGTCCCAGAGGATTTCTGCGTCCCTCACGGTCGCATCCAGCGTGTAGAACTCACGCTTGCCTTCAAGCTCGGAAGTGGACGCGATTCGTCCCGACCATCCCGAACCTCGCTGGTGGAAATAGAGAACCTTGAAGTGTGCTCTGAGCGCCTGCCACAGAGGGCCCTCGTCGGAGAGGCGTTCGCGCGGGAAGGCCGGACCGCCGTGAAAGTAGATCAGACTTCCCAGGCTCGAACGAGGAGCGCTGAGCTCATAGTAGATCGGAACAGCCGGAGAGTCGGGGTTGGAGTGGTCCAGCGGGACCGGGATACATCCGGTCCGTGTGCTCCACGACACCCCTTCCTTCTCGACTTCCTTGCAGGGGTCGGCAGGAGCGCCGGCAGCGGCCGGGGGCAGGGCAAGGCACAGAATCGCAAGGGCCGCCGGCACGGAACCGACTTTCGACTCAGGGATGCGGTAACTGCCGGAAGGGATCATCCGAACATCGAAGCCTGGATCTTCAGCTCAATGAACCGCTTGAGAGCCACCAGGTCTCGCCCCTTGATCGCCTCGAACTGGACCCCCATGCCGGACCCTTCTCCATCTTTGACCCAACGAACGACCCCCAAAGCCTCGATGGGCTCCGACTTCTCGTCCAACCGGAACCGCAGCCGGACCCTCGAACCTGCCGGAGACGGCCTGTCGGTGCTGACGAAGCAGCCTCCGAGGCTCAGGTTGCTCATGAGGCTGTCGCTCTGGTCTGCGTTGATCTCGTCCTGGTACACGGTTCTGATCTGGACGTCTACGCGATCGTGTTGCCGCTGTTGATTCCTGGTGTCCGCCATCATGCACTCCCCATGCCCTACTGGTTACCGATCATAGATCTCCTGCACGAGCCATTCAAGGCCGCGCATTCCCATCGTCACGGTCCATGCGTCCGCGTTCGACCTGTCGGAACGCTCGGGAACCACGTACTCGAACTTGACCAGTCCGGACGAGACCCTGCTCATGGTCACTCCCGACGCAAGTGATTCCTCGACTTGGGCCGGGTCCTTCACCTTGCCGCAGCGCTTGCGGAAGCCATCCACCCATGCGTCCACCGAAGCCTTGCGTTCGTCCTTCTTCCCGTCCAGCCACAGGCCGGCCCACTTCTCGCCAAGCGCCTCGCCGTTGTCTTTGAGCATCGTCGTATCGATGAAGCTCTTCAGCTCGAGTTTCCCCTCGGCGTCTCGCGCAAGCAAAGCACGAACGAAGTTGCGGAACGCGTTCTTGGGATCCTCGCACGTGTCGCGGCACCCTCCCACGAGGATCTCCTCCTTCTTGAGCTTGCCTGCCGGAAGCATCTTGGGGTCAAGGCCCGCCCCGTGCAGATCCGCACCGCCGACCCCGATGTCCGATGCCGTGCTCCCGCTCGGTTCCGTCCCTCCGGTCCCTTCCTCACCCGCTGCCGGATCCGCCCCGAGAGCCGGGGCCACGCCAGACCCCGCGGCACCACCGGGCGCCGAGGCAGCGATCCCTTCTCCTCCTGGTGCGTCCCCCTTCTTGTCGCCGCACGCGGCAGGGACCAACACCGCAAGAACCAGTACCGTCAGCAAGCGTTGCATTTCCCTCCTCCTACTTTCCTAGGCAGAACGTACTGAAGATCGAGTCCAGCACAACCTCCGACACGGGCCCCCGCCCAGTCACTTCATGCAGCCGGGCCAACGCCTGTTTCAAAGTTGATGCAAGCACGTCGCGGGGCAGCACGTCAAGCTGCTGCGCTGCCTGCTCCACCAGCCCGAGTGCGGCGGCCACAAGGTCCCGCTGCCTCAAGCTCGTGATCATGCCCCCTTCCCGCGCCCCAACCCCCTCTTCCACCGCCGCAGCCAGCCGCGCCCTCAAGCCGTCTATTCCGGCTCCGGTCACTGCCGATACCCTGATCTCCGCCGCCGGCATGGCCGCTTGCGCGGCTGCCACGCCGAAGCCCCGGCAGTCTTGCCCCGGCCTCTGCTTGACAGGCGGGCGAAGGCGGGCTTCTGCGGATGTGCCCTCCATGTCCAGGTCCGCCTTTGTCTCCACTACCAACCTCGGCTTCCCCTCGGTTGCTCGGGCGACCTCGATATCCTCATCGTTGGGCGGCCTGGTAGGATCGACCAACAGCAGCACCATGTCTGCCGCTCTAATCTGTTGAGCGGAGCGCTCGATCCCGGCTTTTTCCGCGGCTGAGCCCGGTGCCCTGAAGCCCGCCGTGTCAACCAGCAGAACGGGCCCGCACGGGAAGGGCAGGATCTCCTCGATGAAGTCGCGAGTCGTGCCGGCCTCGTCGGTGACCAGCGCTCGATCTCGGCCAAGAAGAGCGTTGAACAGTGAACTCTTGCCTGCGTTCGCAGCGCCGGTCAGCACGACTCTGAAGCCTTCACGAAGCTTCGCTGCCTTGGCGTGGGAAGCCGCGAGCGCTCGCAGCCCGTTGGCCGCGGAATCCAGGTGGGCTCTGAGCAGCTCCGAGGGCATCGGTGCCACGTCCTCCGGGAAATCGATCTCCGCCTCCAGCGCCGCTGCGGCCGTCAGTATCGGTCCTGCCGCTGCTTCCAAGGCAGGGGCCAAGCTGCCGAGAAGCTGCCCCGCAGCAGCACGAAGGCCGGCCTCGGATGTGGCTTCGACGATGTCGCGCACGGCCTCTGCCTGCGCCAGATCCTTGCGGCCATTCAGGAATGCCCTGAGTGTGAACTCGCCGGGCCTCGCCGGCCTCGCTCCCAGCTTGCAGATGCGATCGAGGATCGCATCCACGAGCACCGGGGAACCGTGCACGTGCAGCTCGACCACGTTCTCGCCGGTGTAAGTGCCGGGGGACGGGAAGTAGACGACCATTGCCTCGTCCAGAGCGGCGCCGTCGGCAGCGGTCAGCACCCTGCGCACGAGCCGCCCCGAGGGAAGAGAGGAGCATTCGGCCATCAGTCCGCACGCTATTCCCAGAGCATTGGGCCCGCTCAGCCTGAGCATGGCCACGGCAGACTTCGCCGCAGGGGTAGCAGGAGCAACGATGGTATCCGCGAAATCCACGGCACTTGACTCCAACACGGCCGCACAGTATATGGGGTCAGTCTATTGATGCAAGTGTGCGTTGACCTTCTGTATGGGAGAATCACATGAAGACGGCATTCGTATCCATTCTCGCAGGGCTCTTTCTCGCGTTCGGGTACCTCGGCTGCGACTCCGGCGCTTCCGAGACCGACACCAAGGAGGGAACCAACGCTGACTTGGCCACGGAAGAGGACAACGTCGAGGGGACGCATGACACCGGCTCCCTTGACGAGGACGTCATCGAGGAGGACGACACCACCGGAGGCTGCACGAACGAATGCACGGCCCTCGGGACCACTCAATGCCTCAGCCAGACGACGTTTGCCACCTGTGGCCCGAACCAGGGCAACTGCCTTGTGTGGGGAACGCCTGCGAACTGCCCCGAGAACCAGGTCTGCGACATGAATTCCGGGGCGTGCGTGGCCAACGTCGCTTGCCAGGACGACTGCGCTGCCCTCGGAGAGAAGAGCTGCATCGACGCAGCTACGGTGGGCCAGTGCCTCGAAGGCGCTGACGGGTGCAACCACGTCCAGACCGTCGAGACGTGCAACGACCCGAAGACCTGCGACGCGGGCGAATGCGTGGGCGGCGGCACGGCCAACGACTGCATGGACATCATGACTTGCGTCAGCGGCTGCGGCATGAACCAGCAGTGCATGCAGGCGTGCGTAAACGACGGCAGCGTGGACGGGCAGGCAGCATTCCAGGCGTTGCAGCAGTGCGGCATGGATGCGTGCGGCAACGAAACCGATCCGGCGAAGCAGAGCCTCTGCATCCTTCAGAGCTGCAAGCCTCAGTACGAGGGCTGCAACGGCCCCTTCGGCACCGCTAGCTGCATGGACATGCTTGGCTGCCTGCAGGGCTGCCAGAACCAGCAGTGCCAGATGGATTGCCTCGCTACGGGCAGCTACGATGGCGTGGTCGCACTGATGGACATCCAGGTGTGCCTCTCGGAGAAGTGCGCCGACTGCGCGCAGAACGACGCCAACTGCATCCAGCAGTGCGCTATGTCCAAGTGCATGACCGAAGTGATCGCCTGCCAGACCGGCGCCTGATCAGTTCTTGACGCAATACGCCTGGTTCGTTCCTCCGAAGCATCCACCTGAGCACGAGCAACTGTTCCCGGTCGACTGCACGTGATACCCGGACGGGCACGACAGCCCGCATTGGGTGAACGAGCTGCCGGTGTTCTGCCCGCACTGCGCCTGGTTGGTTCCGCCGAAGCAGCCTCCGGAGCAGCTACAGCTATTGCCCATCGAGCTCACGTGGTAGCCCGAGGGACAGCTCAGGCCGCACTGGCTGAATGAGCTTCCGCAGTTGGGCCCGCACTGCGCCTGGTTGGTGCCGCCGAAGCAGCCTCCTGAGCAGCCACAGCTATTGCCCATCGACGTCACGTGGTAGCCCGGGGGACAGCTCAGGCCGCACTGGGTAAAGGTGCTGCAGGCGCCAGAGCACGCGGTGCACTCGCCGGAGGGCCAGGCGCACGACCCCGAGCATTGCTTCGCCTGGCAGGTGTTCGAACATCCGGATGAGTCCTTCTGGCCGGGCGAGCAGACCCCCTGGTTTATGCACGACATCAATGCCCACTGGCAGCTTCCGCTGCACGTATACTGGTTGGTGCCGCAGTTGCCGCAGCTCCCTTCGTTCTTCGACGTACCGGGCGTGCACACACCCTGATTGGCGCACCCGGCGGATGCCCATTGGCACGAGCCGCTGCAGTCGTACTTGTTCTGTCCACACAGACCGCAGCTCCCCTCCATCTTCGACTGGCCGACCGAGCAGACGCCTTGCCCCGTGCACCCAAGGAGTTGCCACTGGCACCCTCCGGTGCACTGGTATTCGTTCTGCCCGCAGTTGCCGCAGCTCCCCTCTTTCTTCGTGCTCCCCGCGCTACACGCTCCCTGGTTCACGCAACCCAGCGACTCCCACTGGCACGCATTGCTGCACTTGTATTTGTTCTGTCCGCAGCTTCCGCACGACCCTTCGATCTTCTCCTCCCCGGAAGTGCAGACTCCCTGGTTCGCACACTCCGTGAAAGTCCCCCATTGGCACTTGTCCGTGCACGTGTGCTTGCGCGTGCCGCAAAGTCCGCATGCCTCGCTCTCCTCCGTCCCCACGGAGCAGACCCCCTGTCCCACGCAGTCGCCAAACTGGCTCCACGTGCACTGCTGGCTGCATGAACGCGTATGGTAGCCGCAAAGGCCGCAGCCTTCCGTCTGGTTCTCCCCCGGTGCGCACGCCCCCTGGTTGATGCACGACACGAAGTCCCACTGGCAGGATGCATTGCAGATGAACTCCATCGTGCCGCACGCACCGCAGGTCCCCTCGGTCTTCTTGTCTCCCACGGTGCATGTCCCTTGGCCTTCGCATGTGTCGTAGTCCCCCCACGCACACTGGTCCGTGCACGTCTTCCACTTCTTTCCGCAGCTTCCGCACGCAATCCAGTCCTTGGCGCCGGGGGCGCACTCGAAGCCTTCGTCCAGCTTGCCGTTGCAGTCGTCGTCCTTGCCGTTGCAGGTCTCCACAGGAGCGCCGGGGCACCCTTGCAGACACATGGGCTTCACGACGCAATCCGCGAAATCGACGCAGTCGGTAGGCTTTGCCGCCGAGCATTCGCCCCACGCTCCCAGCGAACAATGGTGCGTGCCGCTTCCACACTGCGTTGAGCAGGGCTGGTCGATTTCGTCCACAACCGTGTCGCAGTCGTTGTCCTTGGTGTCGCACACTTCCAGGTTGCCGGGGAACACCTGCGGGTCCTCTGCTGCACAATCCGTATCGTCCGGCACGCCGTCGTCGTCGTCGTCGTCGTCGCAAGCGTCGCCTGTAGAGTCCTTGTCGAAGTCCGCCTGGTCCGCGTTGCCTATGGTGGGACAGTTGTCGTCTACGTCGGGCACACCGTCCGAGTCGTCGTCGGAATCGAGGCAGTCGGGCGTACCGTCGAGGTCGAGGTCGGGGAGGTTCTCATCGATAAGGGTATCGCAGTCGTCGTCCGCGACGTTGCATTTCTCATCCGCTCCCGGGTGCACTTCGGAGTCCATCGGCTTGCAGTCGCCGAATTGCGTCGTGACGTACAGGTCGTCCGGGCCGCAGAGGCACTTCTGGTAGGCTTCAACGCCCCAGCCGTCGAGGTCCACGTCCAGGTACCACGACGTGCAGTCCGCGGAATTGGCCTCGTCCACGGTCCCGTTGCAGTTGTCGTCCCACCCGTTGCACTTCTCGACCGCGAAGTGCGAGATCTCCGGTGCTGTGGGCATGCAGTCCGTGGCGTCGGGCTCGCCGTCGCCGTCATCGTCATCGTCGCACGCGTCGCCCTGCTTGTCCGCGTCGGTGTCGAGTTGATCCGGGTTCTTGAGCCCGAGGCAGTTGTCTTCAGCGTCCTCCACGTCGTCCCCGTCCACGTCGCCGTCGCACGCGTCGCCGATTCCGTCCGTGTCGAAGTCTGCCTGCGCGGGGTTCTGGACCAGCAGGCAGTTGTCGTTCTCGTCCGAGACGCCGTCGCCGTCCTTGTCCGTGTCGCAGTCGTCGCCGACGTCGTCAAGGTCGAGGTCGGCCTGGTCGGGGTTGCTCACGTCCGGGCAGTTGTCCAGCGCACCCGGGATGCCGTCGCAGTCCTGTTCCCACTCGTCCTGCTCCTCGAGATGGCAGCCGAAGTCGCACACGTCGCCGAATCCGTCCTCGTCCGCGTCTTCCTGCCCGGTGTTGAAAATCAGGGGGCAGTTGTCTTCCTCGTCATCGAGATTGTCCCCATCGTCGTCCTCATCCACGCAGTTGGCCTGTCCATCGAGGTTGAGATCGTCGAAGCCGTCGTCCACGCTGCCGTTGCAGTCGTTGTCCACACCATCGCACATCTCCGCCCCCATTCCCACGAATGGGTCACATGCAGAAAGGGCGCCGTCTGCGCACGCAGGCTCTTCGTGCACGCACTGGCCCACGCCGCACCAGAGGGTGCCCAGCCCCTCGTCCACCTCGTCGTCGCAGTCGTCGTCCTTTGCGTTGCACACTTCCTGCGACGCACCGGCCAACGGATCGCATTCGCCCGGTGCGCCGCCCACGCACGCAGGCTCGCTGTGTGCGCACTCCCCGGTCCCGCAGGAAATCTCGCCCAGATCCTCGTCGATCTCGGTATCGCAGTCGTCGTCCTTGCCGTTGCATTCCTCCGGGATCGCTTCCACCGCGTCGCACTCCCCAAGCCCCGCTTCCGCGCACGTTCTCTCCCCAAAGCACGTGCCGTAGCTGTTGGTAAGGCTGCACGGCGTTGAGAGCGACAGCGCTATCGACTTGTCGGTGCAGTCGCACTCTCCCGAGTCGGCCATACACTGGCTGGAGCTTGCGCCCGTCGTCGTCGTCGACTCCTTGCACGTGAACCCTGCGGGGCACGGGTTCTTGAAGTCGCAGAATGCGCCGCAAAACGCCCCCTGGACTCCGTAGACCACGCACACGTCGTCGGCGCCTCCGGTGCTCTTGCAGTCGTCCTGGTCGCCGCAAGGCTTGCAGAGGTTGGCCGCGTTCGAGATGCACAGGAACACGGTGTCCGGGCCGCTCCCCAGTTGCTGGCAGCTCCAGCCCGCGGGACACTCGGTCTCGCACTCCTGGGTGCAGGTGCCCTCGCCGACGTGCTCGACGCACCAGCCCGAGTCGCAATCCTCGTTCTTATCGCAACGGTCCCCGAAGCACCCTTCGCCCGGCAAGCAGTTGAGCGCGGGGACGTC
>Ga0172371_10013952_pt1 | contig 10397 bp, 5 predicted proteins | sample Lak12m_FD_114543 | JGI IMG/M metagenome (GOLD analysis project Ga0172371, IMG submission 114543) | Freshwater microbial communities from Kabuno Bay, South-Kivu, Congo - kab_022012_12m | ecosystem: Environmental > Aquatic > Freshwater > Lake | place: Democratic Republic of the Congo: South-Kivu... | reverse complement strand
TGCTCGCCATGCTGATCGCGGCGGAAGTTCCCTTGTTTTTTATTTTACTGCTTATTTCACCGGTGGTCAGCATCGTCAGTTCCATCTGGCTGCCGGCGATCCCGATCTGGATACTGATTCTGGTTCTGTTGTTGCTGCGTGCCAGGCTGTCTTGGGTTACCGTCACCGTCGCTGGCATCGGCAATGTCTTTATCGCTTTGATCACGCCGGTGCTGTGGATGGCGCTGAAGGACTATCAGCAGAACCGGGTGCTCACTTTTCTCGATCCCACCCGCGATCCTTTGGGCGCAGGCTATCAGATCATCCAGGCAAAGATCGCCATCGGCAGCGGCAGCATGTTTGGCAAAGGCTGGTTGCTGGGCACCCAGAAGAACATGAATTTTTTGCCGGAGCACCATACCGATTTCATTTTTTCGGTGGTCGGCGAGGAAAGCGGCTTTTTGGGCAGCGTTCTTTTACTGGCGGTGTTTTCCGCCCTGTTTGCCAGGCTGATCAAGGATGTGGGCGAGCTGAAGATTAAAGAAAGAAAGGTTGCCGCAGCCGGAATTATGGCTTATCTTATGTTTCAGACCTTCATCAATATCGGGATGAATATCGGTTTGGTGCCAGCTACGGGAATTCCGCTTCCCTTCATCAGTTATGGTGGTTCCAATCTGCTGATCAACACCCTGGCGGTCGGGGTGATCCTGAAGTATCTGAACGAAAGAGGTTTTATTAAATGAGGTTTCGCACTGTTCTGTTACTGGTTCCGTTGCTGTTCCTGTTGCTTGTTTCGTCCTGTACCGTGGTTTCCACGCTGCATTTTACCGAGCGGGATGTGGACAGCGCTGCCAATCTGGTGCTGAATAACAGTTTCAATCCCTATTCCACCCTGCCTTCCGAAATGCTGAAAGGCTGGAGCATCCATCTTGACCCCCCTATTAACGCTGGAAGTCCCGTGGTGGTTGATCCCAACGAGGTTCAGGACGGCAAAACCTCGCTGCGGATAGACGCTTCGGACAAATCCGTCCTCATCCTCAGCGATCCCTTCAAGGTTCGCCGTTATGGCGGATATTACCTGCGCACCTACTTTAAAACCAATTCGCCCTTACCCCCCAATGTCCAGCTTCGCTTCATCGTATTCAAGGAAAACGGCAAGATTGTGAACCGTTTCAAAGTAAAATCCAAGCCACAGCAGGACTGGACGTTGCACACCATTAGCGCTGGATTCATCCGTCCGGGAGCCAAGTTCGGACGTCTGGCGATCTTCATTCCCCCCTTCAAGGAAGGTTCCATCTGGCTCGATAATACAGGCTGCTTCGAAGTTCACGGCTTCAAAATAGACTGATGCGCATTACCCTGCAAAGAGTTAGCCACGCCGTTTGCCGCGTGGACGGGAGCATAACCGGACAGATCAAAGCCGGACTGCTGCTGTTTGTAGGCTTCACCGCAACCGACACTGAGGAACTGCTCCCCCTGGCTTTCCGCAAATGCACCGAACTGCGCATCTTTGAAGATGAGAACGGCAAACTGAACAGGTCGCTGCTGGAGATCGGAGGAGAACTGCTGGTGATCTCACAATTCACCCTATATGCCAATTGTGCACGGGGTCGGCGACCGGATTTTACCCATGCAGCACCGCCTGATCAGGCAAGAGACCTCTATAATAAATTCGTGGATTGCTGCAAGAATAGCGGGATTTTTACCCAAACCGGCATCTTTGCCGCCAATATGCAGGTGGAACTAAGCAACGAAGGTCCCATCACCATCAATCTGGAGTTTTAGCTAACCACCATAGACAGAGTAGGTTAGACCGGTATAGTGCCAGACTTTCAGTGGTTTTTCTGTAAACTGAGAGCGGCAGAGTTGCTTTTCTAACAAAGAGTTAAAGAGTAAAAGAGAGACCGTTGATTAAATAGTAGCGCTGGCTTCAGCCGGTCGTTTCACTGACTTCAGTCGGTTTTTCTAATGGGGATATCATATAGTCGGACAGATAGTTGCACAACAATTCAAGCTCAAACAAAACCGGATAAACCCAGTGAAACAGCCGGCTGAAGCCAGCGTTACTAACTATTCTGCGGTTTCACTCAGCTATTCATTTTCCTATCCTCTACATACCACATATTTATAGGATGGGTAAAGGATGGGATATAGATGGGATCGGAAGGGCAAAACAGGGGAGTGAAACGCCGGGATAGGGAAAATTCCCTGCCAATCCGGATCATCCGGGTTCCCGTTTCCCAGCGGCGACTTGGTTTTTGTGATTGACAGCATCCTGAGAGGTGAAAATATTGTGTTTCAGGTGCTAACTTGTTACCCACAAGGAGAAAAAATGCCAGCTGCTTTGTATCGTAAATTCCTGATGCTGTTTTCCGCGTTTGTCCTGGGTGCGGCGTTGCTGAATGCCGCCTACCTCCACGACATGCCCATGACCCTTTATCAACCGGACGGAACCAAGATCGAGTGTTTCGCCAGCGGGGATGAATATCATAACTGGTTGCACGACAAGAACAACTACACGATCATCCGCGATCCCCAAACCGGTTATCTATGCTATGCCGAGCCGGATGGGCAAAATGTAAAAGCCGGCAGACTGGTTGTAGGCAGTGGCGATCCCCATGCCGCAGGGCTAAGCGCGGGGATAAACATCAGCGAAGCAGCATACAAGGAATTGCGCCGCAGCAAATTCGCCGCTCCCGCAGAACGGGATGCACCCACCACGGGAACCATCAATAACGTGGTGATCTTCATCCGCTTTTCCGGAGAAAGCGAATTCGGGCAAAACATCAGCGTTTACGACGGCTGGTTCAACAGCTCCACCAATTCCCAGAAAAACTACTATCTGGAAGCCAGTTACAACCAACTGACCGTGAACACCAATTTCTTTCCCGCCCCCCAAAGCAGCATGGTGGTTTCCTGGCAGGACAGCCATGCCCGAGCCTATTTTCAGCCTTACAACGCCACTACCAATCCCACTGGCTACAATGGCGACGACGATCGCCGCAACCGCGAATTTACCCTTTTGCAAAATGCCATCGCCGGAGTTGCCTCCCAGGTTCCCACGGGTCTGAATATCGATTCCGACGGCGACGGCAGAGCTGATAACGTGGTCTTTCTGGTCAGCGGTTCTGCCGGCGAATGGAGCAGCCTGTTGTGGCCCCATCGCTGGGCGATTTATGACCGCACCGTGTATCTGAACGGTAAAAGAGTGTATGACTTCAATCTGCAATTGCAGGACTTTCTCGCCTCCCGCGGGGTGGGAGTTATCTGCCACGAATTTTTCCACACCCTTGGCGCACCCGATTTATATCACTACACCAGCAACGGTATCGACCCCGCCGGAAGCTGGGATTTGATGTGCTCCGACCAAAATCCACCCCAGCACATGACCGCCTTTATGAAATGGAAATACGGCGATTGGATCAGCAGCGTTCCCACCATTTACCTGGGTCAGCAATACACCCTGAACCCCCTTGCCTCCTCCACCGGAAACTGCTTTCGGATAAATTCCAACAACGCCAGCCAATACTACATGGTGGAATTCCGCAAAAAAACCGGCACTTTTGAAAGCAGCGTTCCTGGTTCCGGACTTCTGATCTACCGGATCGACACTTCCGCCGGAGATGGCAATGCGGACGGTCCACCCGACGAATTTTACGTTTACCGCCCCAACGGCACCACCACCGTGAATGGAACCATCAGCTCCGCCTATTTCAGCCAGGAAAGCGGCAGAACCAGCATCAGCAATACCACCAATCCCGCTCCGTTTTTAAGCGATGGCAGCGCAGGTAACCTGAACCTCTATTCCATTGGCTCCGCAGCCGGAACCACCCTTACTTTCTCCTTGGGAGTTCCCACCATCGATTTCTCCGTCAATCCCAGCCCCCAGGAATTTGACGATGCCAGCTTCCCTCCCTCCGGCTGGATAAACCCTGTGGTTTCGGGAACCTACCTCTTTGAGCGGGTAACCAGCGGCACCAATCCCACCGTTTCACCCCAGTCTGGAGCTGGCATGGTATGCTACAAAAGCTACAGCGCCGCTTCAGGCAGCGCAGCCCTTTTAGCTTCCCCACGTTTGACCTGCAATGAGATCGAGAGCTTCAGCTACGGATTTTCCTTTTACATGTATCGCGATACAGGCTACAATACCCGCGCCGACCGCATCGAGCTTTACCTTTCCACGCTGCCTGACATGAGCGGAACCAACACCCTGCTGGGAACCATAAACCGCTACACAGGTTATGAACCAATTGTTGCCACAGCCGGCTGGTATCAGTATTCCTATTCCCTGCCGCTGCCTTCCTCGGGGTATTACTACATCGTTTTCAAAGCCATCAGTGTTTACGGAAACAATATGTTCCTAGACAGCTTCAGCGTCCGCAAAACCCTGTTACCGCCTCCGGCTGCGCTCAGTCTGCTGCCGGCGAACAATGCAGTTAGCGTAAGCGTTTCACCCAGTTTTACCTGGAGCAGCGGAGGTGGCTATCCCAGCTATTATCTGCTGTATCTGGGAACCAACAACCCGCCTACGAACATCCTCAACGGACAAAATATCGGCAATGTGCTTACCTACTCCTATACCGGAACCTTGAGCTATCTGACCCAGTATTACTGGCAGATCATGCCGGCAAACGACAGCGGAACTGCATCCGATTGTCCGGTTTGGAGCTTCACCACCTGCTCCGATCCCCGCATCGCCGCTTTGCCCTACAGCCAGAACTTCGACGCCTGGGTGGCTCCCACGTTGCCCTATGGCTGGACTGCCTATGTTTCATCATCCAGTGTGAACGCCGCAGTCCGTAATCTCCAGTCGCCCAATTCCTATGCCGTAAGTCCACCCAACTGCATGCTGCTTACCAATAGCACGGACACCGCGGCTGATCTGAGGCTGGTTTCCCCGGAAATCCTGGTTCCGATGAGCATCCTCCGGCTGAAGTTCAGCGCCAGGGGTTTATCCACGGGATTTTCCCTGCAGGTGGGCACCATGAACAGCCCCAGCGGAACTTTTACCTCGCTTGGCACCTTTAACCTTACCAATGTCATGCAGACCATCACCGTTTCCCTTGCCGGATACAGCGGCAGCGACAGCTTTATCGCCATCAAACACGGCTTGGGAGGCGCTTCCCGCAGCATCTACATCGACGATCTCAGCCTGGAGGAACTGCTAAGCAACGATCTGGCTGTCAGTTCCGTTCAAACCCAAGGACTGGGCACTCCGGGAGTCCCGCTGGATTTCAGCGTGGAAATTACCAATAACGGCGTGCAAACGCAAAGCAGCTACCGGATTCAGTTGCTGTCTTCCAGCCGGACTATTCTCAGTTCGCTGGACGTTGCGGAAGCTCTTCTGCCGGGTGCCAGCGCTGTTCATGTGCTTTCCTGGACTCCCACAGTGCAGCAAACCCTGAATGTGTATGCCCACGTGATCCTGAATAACGACAGCTATAGCGCCAACAACGTTTCTGTGCCTGCGCCTGTTTCGGTGGGAAGCTATGTGCCCGAGGTCGGTGATCCTCAGACCACCACCAAAACCAACTATCTGCCTTTGAACTTCAATCAGAAAAACAGCATCAGCGAAACCATCTATCTGGCTTCTGAACTGCAGATGAGCGCTGGATCGGTTACCGCGATAGCCTATCAGAGCAACTTTGTGCAAAGTCTTGCCGGGCAGGCGGTAAAGATCTGGATGAAAAATACCGCAGACACCAATCTCAGTTCCGGTTGGCAAAGCTTTGCCGGCTATACGCTGGTGTTCGACGGACAGGTGAATTTCCCCTCCGGCGCAAATACGATCGTGATCGCCCTGCAAAGTCCGTTCCCCTATACAGGAAACAACCTGGCGCTGCGTCTGAACCGACCTGCCGACACCTATAACTATAACAGCAACAATCAGTTCTACTGTCAGAGCGTTACCGACACCCCCAATCGCAGCCGCTATCTTGCCAGCAGCACCACCACCTACGATCCCACCAATCCTTCAGCAGCCGGAACTCTGAGCAGCTACGTTCCGGTAACGGGATTTGCGGTGATCGACTATGTCCCCGCAGTTCTGGCGACGCCTTCTGTGGCAACCAGCCTGGTGCAGCAGGGAGTGCAGCTATCCTGGAATGCCGTTCCCGGGGCAAACCGCTACCGGATTTATGCCAGCCCCGATCCCACTGTCTGGCAGGATACACCGCTGGCAGAGCAAAATCAAACCAGCTATACGCTTACCAATCCTGGCAACCGGATGTTCTTCAAGGTGATCGCGGTTTACCTGGCACCCTGAACCTGAAAAGAAAAGCGGATAACTCAGCTTTTTTGACTGGATAAGTATATGCTACTGAAACACATAGCTATCAGTAGCGCATCTGCTTGCCTCTGCTTAGCCTCCATGTCCAACCCAAAATTTCCGGGTTTTTCCGTCCTTGCTCCATCTCGTCAATCACTTCTTAATCCCCCCTTAATCAAGCGTTAATAATTAAGACTTGATTAAGGGTTGATCATAGCTTGATAAACGCTGTGAAGCAAGGAGGAAAAAGGGAGAAAAAGAGGTTTTTTCCTGATTATACAGGTTTTTCGCCGCTGCCTGAAGGTCAGGGCGTTAAAATTGTTCGCAACCGGTTGAGGTGCAATGTTTATGCCAGATTATCTGGCTTGATTTCGGGCGTTCTCCAGTCTGTCGCGTAGGGCTTGCAGGACATTCTCATAGACCTTGCCAACCCCTTGGTGGGTGGTGATATACACCTTGCCGGACACATAGTTGTTGTATTGCATGATCATCACCTCATAATCGGTTCCCACGCCCTGGCTTTGCACCGCATTTGCCGAAATGGTATAGCTGCGGGCGGCATTGCTTACCTGATAGGTTTTTTCGTCCACATTCATGGAGCCGGGGGTATTGGAGGAGCTGATGGTGACAAACTGGGTCTGATTGCTGTTGCTAAGTTGCCAGTTCAGGGTAAGGTCGTTTGCCGGATTGTAGGAAGCCGGGAAGGTGCAGGTGGCTTCGTAGCAGGTGCGAATGTTCTTGTCCACGATCAGAGCGTCATTTTTGTAGAACTTGATCTCATATTGCGTTCCGGGAGTAAGGGTGAAATCAGAACCCGAAACCAACCATTCTCCGGCGTAAAAATAGGATTCCACCGGGATGCTGGCTCCATTGATCTTCAGATTGAATGAATCAGCCTCGGTGATCGCTGTGGCGGCTCCGTTCCAATAGGCTTCAAACAAGAAGGGAGCTTTGGCAAGGCTGTCGGGAACCTGCAAAAAGGACAGCACCCAATCCGCATCGTTGGGATTGGTAATATCGTCGCCAATAAAATCTTCTTCACTGCAAGCGGCAATGAACAAAGCCATTGCAGCAAAGCAGGCGATCAAGAACAACCATAGCTTTTTCATGGCAGTCTCCTTTTGTTTTAGATAAACTCATTAAAACGAGTGGGATAATCCTGTCAATCAATAAAAAGCGGCTTTCGACAACAGGGTCATAGATGCAGTGTCCTGCCACCTCCAAAGTAGCGTTTTTATAATAGTTGTGGAGTTTCTTTTTTATGCCTTTTGCATCCTGTCTGAGCAAGTGAAATGATACCTGAATGAGCGCTGTAAAATTGAAGATTATTTTCCTTGACATGATATGGCTGCCAAATTAGTTTTGTATTAAGATCATAACGATTTGCATAAAGTATTAAGACTATATTTCTCAAGGAGGAATTATGAGAAAGACGTTATTTATAATGTTGTTCGCAATGCTTGCGTTAGGAAGTCTCTTCGCAGCTTCGGCTGTGGTGGATTTGCGTCCCACGCAGATTGACATTAGCGCTGCGACTTCAGAAAGTGCTGTTTTAGTAACGGCATCGGGATACACATCCGACGATGCCAGATACAGACTATATAACGGCAGTAATCAATACAACTGCTGGGATAGAGTGTCTGGAACCTATATTACTTCTACAGTATATGCCGCGGGACCGCAAGTTCCCGGAACTCCCACCACCTCATCCATCTGGTGGATCATGTTTCAAAGAGGAAACAACGCCACCACAGTCGCTTCTTACCGTGACAGACTGGGAACCGCATATTCCACCAACTATATGACCGCAACCCTGCCGGTCGCTACAGCTTTGGTTACCCCTGTTTCGATCACCAACAGCAATGTGACGTTTTCCAGCTGGAATACCTATACTCAGAAATACGTGATCCTGGCTTACGATGCCACAACCGGTGGAACCCTGATCAGCGCCACTTCCTCGGCTCTTACCACTGGCGCTTTCGAACTGAAAGTGGAAACAGGCACCACCATTCACCGCATTGAAGTCCGCGATTATTTGAACACCCTGGTCGATTCCGCCACCGGAACCTGGCCTTCCGGCACTCCCACTCCCACCATTTCAGTTAACCCCACCACCTTGACCGGCTTCAGCTATGTTGCCGGAGCAGGTCCATCATCCACTCAAACCTTTAGTATCAGCGGTTCAAACCTGACCGCCAATATCAGCCTTGCTGCTTCCACCAACTATGAAATTTCGCTATCTCAAGCCAGCGGCTACACCACTCCCCTCACCCTCACCCAAACCGGGGGAACCGTGGCTGCCACCACAATCTACGTGCGGTTAAAAGCCGGCCTGACGGCGGGCAGCTATAATAGCGAAACGATCACGGCTTCCTCTACAGGCGCCACCAACCAAACGGTTACCTGCAGTGGGTCGGTAACTCCCAACACCCCGACCATTACTGTGAATCCGGCCACGCTGACCGGCTTTACCTATGTAACCGGCGCTGGCCCTTCTGCAACGCAAACTTTCAGCATCAGCGGTTCAAACCTCACCGCCAATATCAGCATAGCTGCTTCCACCAATTATGAAATTTCACTTACTCAAGCCAGCGGCTACACCACTCCCCTTACCCTTACCCAAACCGGGGGAACCGTGGCTGCCACCACAGTGTATGTGCGCCTGAAAGCCGGACTGGCTGCCGCAGATTACAACGGCGAACTGATCACTGCTTCCTCCACCGGGGCTACCAACCAAACCGTCACCTGCAGCGGGTCGGTTACTCCTCCCGCAGGCCCCACCACATTCGTCGAAGAGAACTTTAACTATACCATCGGCACGGCTCTGACCGATAACGGCTGGAACGTAACCGGCTCCACTGCCAATCCCGTAGTATCAGTGACTGACGGCAGCCTGGTGTATCCTGGTTATTATGCCTATGGTGGAAACTCCACCACCCTTGCCACCAGCGGTCAGGATGTAAACCACACCTTCACCCCCCAATCAACCGGAGCCATCTATGCTTCCTTCCTGATCAACGTTACCAGTGCTCAAACCGGCGACTATTTCCTGAACTTGGGTGGAGCTGCCATGGGCACCAGCTATTATGGCAGAGTGTTCCTGAAGCGTGATGGAACTACCGACAATGCCTTTATCGGCCTGGTATTCAGCTCAGGAACCGGGGCGGTTACCCAATATACCACCACGTCCTATGCTTATGGCTCCACGGTGCTCCTAGTCCTGAAGTATCAGATCGTGGACGGCACCCTGAATGATGTGACTTCCCTGTATGTCAATCCCACTCCCGGAGCTGCCGAACCTGCAGCCACTCTTACATCTGCCAGCGGTTTCACCGGCGCGCTTGCTGATCTTGCCTCCATCGGCAGCATCGGATTGCGCCAAGGAAGCGGTGCCGCCGCAGCAGCGCTCAAGGTGGACGGTATCCGTGTAACCAACGATTGGGCGGAACTTTGGAGTGGAGAAGCTCCTCCCACACCGGTTATTATTGTAACTGGAACACTTGATCCTCTGGCTTGCATTGTTGGCTCGCCTTCCGAAGAGATCACACAATACACTTTGAATGGAACTGACCTTCAGAGTGGGATTACAGTTACCGCTCCCACACACTTCCAGGTTTCGCTGTCCTCTACCGAAGGTTGGTCTCAATCAATCCTGGCACCTACAAACTCACTTCCGGCAACCGTTTACGTGCGCATGTTGGCTACAGAAGCTGGAGATCAAGCAGGCAATATAGTACACACCAGTCCCAACGCCGATCCGGTTAATCTGCGCGTAGAAGGAACAGCATACAACCCTACGGTTATCTGGAACAATCCAGAAAGCCTGCCTGCCTTTAGCACTGAGGCAAACACCCCCACTGCAGCCCAATCCTACACCCTCAGCGCTACAAATGCTACAGGAGACATTACACTCAATACAGCTGCTCCCTTTGAGATCAGCACTGCGTCTTCCGGGCCCTGGGGTTATACGCTTGTTTTACCATATAACTTCAATAGCAGCATTTTTGTGCGTTTCAATCCCACCAGTGCGGGAACCTTCAATGGCGAGATTTTGCACGACACTGCCGATGCTACCCAAGATGCAGTTCTTTTAAGCGGAACTGCCACTCCCCAAGCCGGTATGGCAGTTGACCTCTTCTTCTCTGAATAC
>Ga0172371_10013951_pt1 | contig 10399 bp, 10 predicted proteins | sample Lak12m_FD_114543 | JGI IMG/M metagenome (GOLD analysis project Ga0172371, IMG submission 114543) | Freshwater microbial communities from Kabuno Bay, South-Kivu, Congo - kab_022012_12m | ecosystem: Environmental > Aquatic > Freshwater > Lake | place: Democratic Republic of the Congo: South-Kivu... | reverse complement strand
TTACAATCTCCATCTAAAGCTTGCTTTGCCATAAAATCCCGGGCGATGATCCTCGCCAGTATGCGAAGCCCTTCTCGGGTGTGTTTATTCATAGGTTTTACCTCAATACAAACGCTTTCCATTCTCCGCCTCTTTAATAAGGAATAAGTCGTCAAATTTATGCTCAGGCAGATTATTCATAATCCTTTCCCGAAGGCTTGGGGATGGATTGCGTGATCCGTCCATCAACTGAGACATATACCCACTGCTCACCTCTAACCTGTGGGCGAGCCAGTTTTGTGATTTATTCTTGCGTATAAGGATTTTTTTGATTTCCTTGCTTCGTAAAAATACTTTCATGCGTCACCTCGCTAACTTCGTTATGTTAGTGCTTCTTACTCACAAATGATAATATCATTCCTGATAAGTTTTGTCAATGCTTTGTTAGTAGTTTTCACTTGCATTTCTTTGCAAGATATGTTATTATCTTTCTTGAAAAGGAGGTGCGGACATGAAAAAGAAAACCAAACAAACATTTCCGCTCGGTGATTTCTTAAAGGAACTCCGGGAAAGAAAAAGCGTAAGCCTTAAAAAAGTGGAAGATGAAACCGGCATATCAAACGCCTATCTCTCCCAGCTTGAGACAGGCGTCCGGCAAAGGCTTCCTAACCCGGACAGGCTGAAAGCCCTTGCTGATTATTACAACGTATCGCTCCAGCAGTTATTGGAAAAGGCGGGATATTTCGGGGAAGGCGACATTGAAGAAACTCAGGAACAGAAAATCGAGAAAGCCTTTTTGCACGTCATCAGTGACCCTGCTTTTAAATACGGCACACGCCTGAAAGGAAAGTATGACTTGGACGGTAAACGGTTTATCGTCGAAATGTATGAAACCCTGACGAAAAAGAAAATACTGGACTAAGGAAATGGATAACGCCGTTATGAACGAAGCACCGCCTATCACGATTGACGATTTCTGCCATCACTTCATGTGTGAATATGGAAACTATGACCCGCACAAAGACGCCTATGATTTCGATTACGCCACGGCAGGCGTCAATAATCTTTCCCGGGAATTTATCAAGTTTTTTGAATTGCAACATCCTTTCTCGATAGAAGCACTCCTGACAATCTGCAAGGATTCAAGTTTTACGGTTAAACTGCTCCCCGATAATCATAAATCCCGTGGATACAATTTCAGCTATGGCGAGGATGTCCGCATTTTCATAAAAGAAAACGACTCTCCAAGCGGACAGATACACACTCTCCTGCATGAATTATATGAAATTATTGACGAAAAGCTCCACTCATACAGTAACAACGGTTATAAGCGTGAAAAGAAAGTCATTGAAGCGAAAGCCGATCAGTTTTCCGCTTATGTCCATGTCCCTCACGAAACAGTTTTGCAGTGGATAAATACAAATGGAATTGATGTATTCGGATTAAAGGACTTTTTGACCTGTTCTTATGTGACGGCATTGATCAGAACCAATGAGGTTTTATGCGGAGTAGTAAGAGCCACGACAAACGAACACATCCCGGTTATTGGCATTCTTTATGAGCGACCTTATTGGAAAGGAACGCCCAGCGGACGGACGCCCCGGCTTCAACTTAAATTTCACACAAAGAGCCGGGGATTCCCTTTCACGTTAAGCCGGAATGAAGTCAAAGACCTGCTTTTCTATTCAAAGGAAATAGGCGATCTAACCATATCGAAACTTATCAACGCATATTCAAAGTCCGGCGATGATGTCCTTCTTAAAAATATCGAAATGGTATTTAAAACATCCGGGCTGACCGTTGACATTCTTATAAGGACGGTAAACTGGCGGAAGTATAAACATACTGCAAAAATCCTTATTCAGTTAATACCATCAACCCATAAAGAGCTTCGCAATCTCGCTGAAAGGCTGAATATAAAGCAGTATGATTTAGGATAAAAAGAGGTGAAATTATGAAAGTCGCATTATACGCAAGAGTATCATCGGAAAAACAGGCAGAGAATGACCTGTCTATTTCCTCCCAGCTGAAAGCGTTAAGAAAACACGCCGAGAAGAACGGCTGGACTATTTATAAGGAATTTATTGACGAGGCTGAAAGTGCCTTGTCCGCTAACCGTCCGGCGTTTCAGGAAATGATCGCAACGGCAAAAAAGAAAGAACCGCCGTTCCAAACTATCTTAATATGGAAATTCTCCCGATTCGCCCGCAACCGGGAAGATTCAATCATTTATAAATCACTGCTTAGGAAGCACGGCGTCACTGTCGTTTCAATGAATGAGCAAGTGGATGACTCACCCGCAGGGAAGCTCTTGGAAGGCATTATTGAAGTCATAGACGAATTTTATTCAATGAACCTTGCTGAAGATACCATCCGGGGCTTGCGTGAGAACGCTAACCGTGGCTTTCAAAACGGCAGTATCCCTGTCGGATATAAAGCCAAGAAAGTTATGGACGGCACGAATGAACGGACAAAGCTCGAACCTGATGAAACCTTTGCCCCTATCGTGCAAAGGATATTTGACCTCTGCACCCGGGGAAACGGCATTAAAGAAATAGCGAATATACTCAACCGGGAAGGATTGAAAACGAATAAAGGCAAAGCGTGGAGCAATTCAACGGTGCAGTATATTCTCAAGAACGAAGCCTATACCGGCACCCTTGTTTATGGCAAGAAGTCCAGCAGTAAGCTCCGCACGAACGGAAAGCATGAGGCAATACGCCTTGAGGATAATCACCCGGCTCTTGTTAACCGGGAAACTTATCTTTACGCTCTGGAGCTTATGTCAAAACGAAGCCCGAAAGTCGCCCATCCTCAAACGCTCATAAGCGAATACTTGTTAAGTGGGCTGATTGAATGCGGTAAATGCGGGGCGAAGATGTTCGGCTCTAAAGCGAAGTCCGGCAAATTCTCATATTACGCCTGCCATAATTACGTTAAGCGTGGGAAAACCGTCTGCAACGCAAAGCTGATCAATAAAAAGAAGATTGAAGCCCTTGTTATTGAACGCCTCAAAACGCATATCCTCACCGAAGAAAATCTCATGGAGCTTATGAATATGGTGCTTGATGAGATGAACGCAAACAAAAAAGACTCACAACAACAGCTTGATACGATTGAAAAGCAACTGGAAGCCCTGCGGGGCAAACAAGGGAAGCTCTATAACTCCCTTGAGACCGGCAAGCTGGATGTTGATGACCTTGCCCCGAGAATTAAAGAGATTAAAGCACAGATTGATACGCTGGAAACGAAACGGAATGAAGTTATCGAGGAAATACAAGCTCCGAGCAGTCTGCCTTTTAACGCAAAGAATCTCAAAGCCTACGTTCAAGACCTTGCCGACCTCTTGAGCAAAGGCTCAATCGTTGAGCAAAAGTCCTTCCTTCGCTCCTTCATCGAGCGGATTGTTGTTAACCACCCGGAAGCCGAAGTTTTCTATAACATCCCCATTATAAATAACAAAGGCAGAACCTCAAAAAGTGAAGTTCTGCCCATGTTACAAATTGGCTCCCCCGCGAGGACTCGAACCTCGGACCTGGTGGTTAACAGCCACTCGCTCTTAAGTTTGTTACTCCCTGCTATACGCAGGTGGGTTGATATTGGGATCAACCTCTCCCGTTTCTTTTCTATCGAGTCATGCCGGGAGTTCGGACTATCGCTTTGCCGTTTAACACGGCATTCCGTCGCTTAGTCTCTCACGCTGTCCTCTTTTACAGGACTTGCGCCTTGTCACCCACTCCTGGGCCTCCAAGTCAATCAGACGGAATTTAACGTCGGCATTGTTTCCGGAAGTCAGAGAGCCATGCCACTCGCTCCCTGCCTGCCGGCAGGCAGGTACCGACTGAGCTACGGGGGAATAAGTTTGGAACTCAAAGAACGATTCGTTAATACTTCTTAAAACACACAAAATACATGCTTCTATGTCCGACTTCCGCCGTAGGCGGACCAGCCTACGGCTGGGAGCTACGGGGGAATAAAGCTATAAAGAACGGAAAATCCACCCTGAAGGGGTGGAAAGATTATATGCGAAAAAAAGACGAGCGTCAAGGAGCGCTTTATATCTCCCTGCGCCCTTCCATGGCCCGCGCCAGGGTCGCCGGGTCTGCGTATTCCAGGTTGGAACCCACGGGCAGGCCGATGCCAGAGCCGGGGAATTCCGGCCCTGGGATTAAAATTTAAGCTTCTTTACCGTAACATACGTGACGGTAAAAATCCCCGCCTCTATCAAGATCGTCGATAAGGCGGCGCCGATATAAGAAAAGGAATGTATCAAAAGGAACATGAGCGGCAGGCCTATCATGGCCATGACCACGTGTATCCTTGAATAAATATGCGTCTTGCCGCACACCAAAAGAAACTGGACGCGGAAGGCATTTGCGCTTATAAAAAATACGGCAATAAGCAGCATCCTGAATGAGAATACCGACGCATGATAATCTCCGCCGCAGACTATCCTCACGAAAAAATGCGCGAATATAAATATCAAAGGCAGCGTTATCAAAGAGATATTGATGGTTATCTGCTGCACGTGCCACATTATCTCATACGCCTTTCTTTTGTTCCGGTTGAATATCTTGCTTAAACGTGGAAAAAGCGCCTGAGAAAAAGAAGACAGCGGGAATGTCTGGACAAAATTGGCCATCTTCTCGGCGATGGAATAGAACCCTGTGATCGTGTTATTTGTGAGAAGGCCGATACAAAAAATACGCGTCGTCGTATAGGCATTTATCGCTACGTTGGAAATAAAGATGTCCCACCCCGCCTTCATCTGTTGCCGAAAATTTGCATATTTCGGAAAATGGAACGACACGCCGAAATGCCTGAAAACCCTATATTGTCCAAGTATGCCTGTCGTCAGAAATACTGCGGAATTAATGAGCGGGACCATAAGATAATCCTGCGGCTCGGCTACGAACGAGAATATGAGAGCGGTGTATAATATGCCGCCGAGGATATTCAAATCAGCGATGTGCTTCATTCTTTCCGTGCCCTGGAAGAACCATAGGGGGAAAAGCGTGCTGCCGGCTACGGTGCCGAAACTGAACACATAGACCATCCAGTCGCTTCTGAACTTAGGCACGGCGAATACGATGCCTGTCATCAATAACAAGCTTAAAAAGGCCAGGGCTGTCTTCGCCGTCATCACAGACGAGAAAACCGAACATATCTTTGCGTGCTCGTCGTGGCAGAGCGAGATCTCTTTCGTAGCCGAGATGCTGAACCCGTAATCCGTCAAGATCATGAAGTACTGGACAAAGGCCTGCGCGAAAGAAATCAAGCCGAACTTTTCCGGCCCTATGGCCCTAAAAAGGTAGGGAAAAATAATGACGGGCAAAAGATATGTCACGGCCTGGAGGACGGATAAGGAAGTAAAATTTCTCATGACCAGCATGAATTCTTCCGGATCCACCAATTTAGCCGCCTTCTTGATCATCCTTATTATGAAAAGCATAGGTCTAACCTACCACCCTTGACCAGCGGTGGTCAACATATTGTGATATAATCTTGCCATGATCAAATTTCCCGAGAACTTCTTATGGGGCGCTGCGGCATCGGCCTATCAGGTCGAGGGCGGCAATATACATTCCGACTGGTGGCAATGGGAAAAAGATGCCGGCAAAGAAAATTCCGGCCATGCCTGCCGCCACTATGAATTTTATGAAAAGGACTTCGACCTGGCAAAAAGCCTCGGACACAACGCCCACCGCTTCTCTATAGAATGGGGCCGCATCGAACCCAGACGCTCGGAATTCTCGAAAGAAGCATTGCAGCATTATATCGACGTCGCGCTTTCTTTAAGGACGCGCAATATCGAGCCGATTGCGACACTTCACCATTTTACCAACCCCACATGGTTTGCTGATTCAGGAGGATGGGAAAACAAGCGGTCTGTCGAGCTCTTCCTGCGATATTGCGAAGTCGTCGTGCGCGCCCTGGCCGATAGCGTGCATTATTGGATCACCATCAATGAACCTACGATATATGCATCCCATGCCTATATTTTCGGCGCATGGCCGCCGCAGGTAAAGTCAACCTTGAGGGCCAAAAGAGTTTACGACAACCTCTCGCTTGCGCATATCAAGGCCTACCGGCTTATACATAAAATATATAAAAAATCTGAGCGCGCAGATCCGGCCGTGGGCATCTCGCAATATACGCAGGCATTTGTACCGTGTAAGCTGGACTTAAAAAACAGGTTTGCGGCATACCTGAGAGACAAAATATTCAATTTCAACTTTCTTGACAGGCTGGCAAAGCATAAGGCCATGGATTTTATAGGAGTCAATTATTATTTACGCCAATTAGTGGAGCTTAAAAGACCGGGTGTCCATAACCTTTTTATGGACACCTGCGAGAACAACCATCATCCGGTCAAAAAAAATTCCCTCGGCTGGGATATTTACCCGCAGGGATTGGCGGACATTTTGCTAAAGCTGAAAAGATACCGCCTCCCTGTGATGATCACGGAGAACGGCATATGCACGCAGGACGATGGGCTGCGCTGGGAATTCATACATTCTCATCTGGAAAGCGTGCACCAAGCCATGGAAAAAGGTGCGCCTGTCATCGGCTATCTTTATTGGTCGCTTATGGATAATTTTGAATGGGATAAGGGTTTTGCGCCCCGCTTCGGGTTGGTCGAGATAGACCACGATTCATCCAAAAGGAGCGTCAGGGAAAGCGCAAAAAAACTCGCCGAGGTTTATAAGACGGGCATCTTAAAGTGAGTCCTGTCGGCGCTAAAAAGCCGGCTTTATATCTCCCTGCGTCCTTCCATGGCCCGCGCCAGGGTCGCCGGGTCTGCGTATTCCAGGTTGGAACCCACGGGCAGGCCGATGCCGATGCGCATCACCTTGACGCCCAGGGGCCGCAGGAGTTTCGTCAGAAAGATCGCGGTGGCCTCGCCTTCCGTGTCGGAATCCGTGGCAATGACGACCTCGCGGACCTCTCCCTTTTTGACACGGGCGATCAGGCCGTCCACTTTGAGGTCGTGCGGCCCCCGGCCTTCCAAAGGAGAGATTGCGCCCAAAAGCACGTGATACGTGCCGTGGAAATTCGCGCTGCGCTCGATGTTTTCGACGTCCTTGGGACTTTCGACGACGCAAACGATTGTTCTGTCGCGCCTTAAATCGCCGCAGATACTGCAGACGTCCGTCTCGCTGAAATTATTGCAGACGCTGCAGAACCGCACGTTCTCCTTGACCTTCGTGACCGCCTCGGTCAGGAGCGCCACATCTTCTTTGGAGGTGTCCAACATGTGATAAACGATCCTCTGGGCGCTGCGTCGGCCGATGCCCGGCAGTTTCATCAACTCTTCGATCAGCTTCTCTATCGTCGCAAGGCTGTATCCGGCCATGATTATTTTCCGACCACCTTCCCTTTAAACAAGTCCATCGCCGATTTGAAAAACGGCGTCTCTTCAAAATGCGCTTCCTCTGTAGCCGCAGGCGCCAGGCCCTGCACGATAGCCAACTTGAGGCGCAGACGCACACCGCAGACGCTCGCAATCGCCTCTTCGAGGACCTTCAGATTATCTTTACGCTCCAGGGTCTCCTTGAAAAATACGGCGCTTTTGGGAAAACCAATCGTCAACAAACCGTCCTCGCACCGCACAGGTGAGGCCTCGCGCAAATATGTCGAGACCGACATCTTGACGCCCGCCAAGTGGCGGATCAACCTGTCCCAGCTGTTTTGCACATCCTGCAGGGAGCATGCGGCTTGAACTGCTGGTTTTTCAAGAGAGACATTTTCAACCTGTCCGACGGCGCCAAACCCTGTTAGAGAACTCTGTTCTTTCATATCTTGTCCCGGCGAAGGCTTTATGCCGATATCGGCCTCGACCGAAGCAGGCTGCGGCCTGACTTTCTCCGGCGGGGCGAATGAACTCAAGCGGTTATCCGCCGAACCCCTCTCTTCCCTCAAAACAGAAAGAGGCTTTTTGGCGGGCGGGGCTGCGGTCCTGACGACAGACGGACCGGCATTCTCTTTGACCGGCTGCGATAAAGACTGCTCTTTTTTGGCGCTGCCGCCGGACAACTTGACGGCCAGTATTTCCAGCGGGATGCGCGTGGTGCTTAGTTTTCTCGACATCTCCTGCGCCGCAAAGATCTGGTTGATGGCCACCATGATGTCCGCCAGCTCCATGCGCTGCGCCTGGGAAGAGATCTGCGCGATCAACTCTGCGGGCAGATCCACAAGCTCTTCGCGGCCTTCCTTCATGATCCTGGCGACCATCAGATTCCTGTAATGCTCCAGGAGGCCCTCAAGAAAATAATTCATGTCCTTGCCTTTGGCGCTGATCTCCGCGATCAGGCGCAGCGCCGTCGGCGCGTCGCCGGCCCGGCAGGCGTCCACGAACCTCAAAAAAACGTCCTCTTCGATGATGCCCAAGATCGAGATGACATCCCCGATCTTGATGTCCTTCTGGGAAAAAGCGATCAACTGGTCCAGGATGGATTCGGCATCGCGCAGGCAGCCATTGGCCGCCTTGGCGATGGCCAAAAAGACGTCTTCGCCGATGGGAAGCTTTTCATCGGCGGCGATCTCCTTGAGTTTTTCGATGACCTTAAGATTCGGGATACGGACAAAATCGAACCGCTGGCAGCGCGACAGGATCGTCGGCAATACTTTCTGGGGCTGGGTCGTGGCAAAGATAAATGTGACAAAAGGCGGCGGCTCTTCCAGCGTTTTGAGCAACGCATTGAAGGCCTCCGGGGTCAGCATGTGGACTTCGTCGATGATATAAACCTTGAACTTGCCGTTCAAGGGCGCAAATTTGACGTTCTCGCGCAGGGACCGGATCTCGTCGATGCCGCGGTTGGACGCGCCGTCGATCTCGATAACGTCCAGGCTGCGGCCCTCGGCGATCTCCAGACAGGCTGGGCAAACCCCGCAAGGATGCTGGGTCGGCCCCCGCTGGCAGTTCAGGGCCTTGGCTAAGATACGCGCACACGAGGTCTTTCCGACGCCCTGCGGCCCCGAGAAAAGATAGGCGTGCGCCAGTTTGTTGGATTGGATGGCGCTCTTGAGGGTTTTGGTGATATGGTCCTGGCCGATGACTTCGTCAAAATTTTTCGGCCGCCACTTCCTGGCAAAAACAAGGTAAGACATCTTTATGTGCACCCTAAAAAGAGGATGGGATCTGCGTCAAAGATATTTCTGCTTTTCATTATACAGGATTCGGGGGATTTTTCAAGGAAGGCTTCTGCCTTGACGGCCATTCCTAAGGAAAAAACCACGCGGACAGGCCCGTTTTTGCGCCCGGCGCCGCCGAAATCATCACAAGGCCCTCGTCTTGAAACGGTTACATTTATAAGGTAGACTTTTAGTAAGGAAAAACAAGGAGATCCTGGACCATTCGTCAGAATGGGTCGTAAAAATAGTTTCAGATCGTTTTTCGCAATAACCTATTCTACGGTGAAGAATAGGTTTTTTTATTATGCATATAGACGAAATAAAGGAGAGGGCATGTTTTCCGGCGGCAAGATGGTCCTCATTGTCGATGACGATCCGGGCATCGTCCGGGCGCTCAAAGCCATCCTGGAACGGCACGGCTGCCGGACCTGTATTGCCATGGACGGCAGAGAAGCGTTGGAAAGGATCGACGAGAGGAAACCCGATCTGATCATCCTCGACCTCTGGCTCCCCGAGGTTCCCGGCGAAATAGTCTGCAAAATCATCAGAAAAAACGGAAAATTCAAGGACGTCCCCATCATCATGGTAACGGCGAAATGTTCGGATGTAGACCGCGTCATCGGCCGCGTGATAGGCGCCGATCGCTATGTGAACAAACCGGTCGACGCGATGGTACTCTTGAAGATCATCCAAGACACTCTCAACAGCCGCAGCGGCATCCACCATTGACTTCGCTAGAGACCGTCAGGGAAACCACCGTCTTGCGCCCATCCTTTTTTCTAAAAAAATCAAAGCGCCTGATGATTCCCGTTGTCCATAAATACGCGATGAGCGCGACCAGGGCGATCAGAAAAAACAAACACCCCACGCGCACGGCGTACTTCAAGACGACGAGAAAAATAACGATGAGCGCAACGATTGCTATGATCCTGGCAAAATCCAAGGAAACTCCCATAAATGAGGAACAGCAGGATTCAAGCAGCGGCTTTCCGACGTTCGCCGGAAGAAAAACATCGGAACATCCATGAAAAGCAACGCCGGAGCCAGGGGCTCCGGCATCCGTTCACACTAAGGTGGCGGCGTCCCGACTTCCGCCTATGGCGGAACGTCGGAACATCCCTGCCTTTCAGTCAAAGCAGGCGAGCCTTTTGTCGCCCTGGCCTCGGCCTTGGCCGTAGGCCAGGGCGGGAAAAAACATACACTAAGGTGCGGCGCCGGAGCCAGGGGCTCCGGCATCCGCCTTTTGTCGCCAGGGGCGACAAAATGGCGGAGAGGGAGGGATTCG
>Ga0172371_10013950_pt1 | contig 10400 bp, 8 predicted proteins | sample Lak12m_FD_114543 | JGI IMG/M metagenome (GOLD analysis project Ga0172371, IMG submission 114543) | Freshwater microbial communities from Kabuno Bay, South-Kivu, Congo - kab_022012_12m | ecosystem: Environmental > Aquatic > Freshwater > Lake | place: Democratic Republic of the Congo: South-Kivu... | reverse complement strand
GCGCCAACGGCTCTGGCAAATCCACCCTCCTGCGGATGATTAACGGCATTTTTCCGCCTGACCGCGGGCGCATTGAAGTGAAAGGGCGCATCGGCGCCCTGATCGCCGTTGGCGCCGGTTTCCATCCGCATATGACCGGCCGGGAAAACATCAATCTTAATGGAGCAATACTGGGCATGACCCAAGCGGAAATTAAGAAAGAGATGGACTCGATCATTGATTTCGCCGAAATCGGCGATTTCCTGGACGCGCCGGTATCGACCTACTCATCCGGAATGTACGTCCGCCTGGGTTTCGCCATTGCCATTCACAGCCGCCCCGACATTGTGCTGGTGGACGAAATCCTGGCCGTCGGCGACTCCAAATTCCAACGCAAATGCCTCGACAAAATCCGTGAAATGCGCTCTACCGGCACCACCTTCTTCCTCGTCAGCCACAACATGCAAAACATTGAATCAATGTGCAACCGGGCTTTGCTACTGGACAAAGGCAAACAAATAAAGCTCGGGGCGCCCCAAGAAGTGGTTCCGATATATGAACTGCTATTGCAAACAGGCAAGAGAATCCGTTTCAAAGAAAAACCAGATGATAAGAATCAGTCAAGCGAACCATCCTCCCTAACTTTAGTTAAGAGCTATGAAGGTTTCGGAACCCAGGAAGTCAGAGTGAATAAGTTTTTACTAAAGGACGAAAATGGATTAAAAAGGAAGAATTTTTCCGCAAAAAATAAATTGGCCATCGAAGCGGAAATTTATTCGCAAAACGAGCTGGACAAAGCCATCCTTTGGACTTCCCTGACTTATGTGAACAATAAGAGGGTGGAGGACGAAAATCTGGAATGTGTCGGGATTAGAAAAAGCATTTCTGTTCCCAAGGGAAGATCTCGAATCAGAATTGAATTTGGAAAAATACCATTGAACACAGGTGAATACAAAATCCCTTTTTACATTTTTGACGATACGTTTACCAACCCTTATTTCCAAGGGCACTTCGGATATTTCTGTATCAAAAGAGAAATACCAACTATGCTCCGAGTGGGGTTGGGCACACCAGCCTGTTGGCAAAATGGAAATGTGGAAGTTACCAAAGTATAACAAGACTTAGAACAGCTATGCTAAATTTACTCAACAGACTTTTTAAAAAACCTGCTCTGGTTGATTCTAAAGTTTCCGGAAATCAATCGAGTGAGTCTAAATTGATAAAAAAAGGCGCTAAAGAATACGATTTATACCAGACCCGTTTTGGTGATTATTTTTGGCTAAATAAAAACTCCTGCATTGACCAATCAATCATCAGCAGCGGAATATGGGAAACGCACAGCACTGAGGTGGTAAAAAAAATCGTCAAAGGGGGCGACATTGCCTTGGATATTGGCGCCAACACGGGATACTTCACAGTTATGCTATCCAAGCTAGTCGGCCGTGAAGGAAAAGTGTTGGCTTTTGAGCCAACCAAACATTTCTTCTCCGTGCTCGAAAAGAACATCCGAGCCAATGATCTCAAAAATTGTGCCACTCATCGTCTTGGCCTGTCAAACAAAACTGGTAGATTAAGTATCTCCATTGACAAAGATACTGCCACTATGCATATGCCGGAAGGAGTTGCACGCATTGGGGAAGAAAAAATTCAGCTTACTACACTCGATTCTTTCGTAGTCACAAATAAGCTTAAGAAGATTGATTTTATCAAAATCGACGTGGATGGGCACGAGCCCTTGTTTTTTGAAGGGGCTTGGAAAGCCTTGGAAAAATTTGACCCTGTCATTCTTTTAGAAGTAAGCCATCTCCATTTTTTGGGGGCGGGATACACCGCTTGGCGATTTTATAAAATTCTTAAATCAAAGGGCTATCGGATATATAGTGAGCAAGGACTGAAAGAGCTGAAAAATAAAACAGAATTTCTGATTGAGTGCGGCAACTTCGCTTACAGCGCCAACATACTAATTTCTAAACGAGATCTGGAAATCAATGCTAAAGAAAATTAAGTCCTACCTAAAAAACCGTTTCGAACAAGAACAAAGAACTCCAAAAACCGAAAAAGCTTTGGGCTTCCCAAGGCTGCGCCGTTCGGTAATCGAACTCAACAATTTTCAGGAACTAAAAAAGGCTTTTGGGTGGAAAAAGGATCCGATTTTGGACCGGCCGGACATTTACGATTACGAGTACATTGAAGATGCCAATGAGCGTCGTATCCGGGACGCGGAGAGTTTGGCCACCGTAATGATTAACGCTAAACCAAAAATTGCCCTTGAAATCGGGACTTCCACCGGTATGGGAACCATCTTAATGGCCGCTAACGCCCCGAAAGCCAAAATCTACACCATAAATATTCCGCCGGAAGAAATTGCAGCGGGCGAAGGCGGGAAACTTACCACAATCGCCTTGGAAAAAGAGAAAATCGGTGTTGAATACCGAAAGAGAAACTTCAAAAACATTTTCCAGATCTATGTCAACACGGCCAAATGGAAACCGGACATCGGCGACATTGACGTGGCTTTTATCGACGGCTGTCACGACATGGAGTTTGTCTACAACGACACCAGAAAAGTACTTGGACGCATGAAACCGGGATCCTTTATCTTGTGGCACGACTTCAATCTTGGCCTCACCAAAAAATTCCCTTGGATTGGAGACATTTGTACCGCAGTAGAGAAATTGTTAGAGGAGGATAGGATTAGCGGTCGCATATTTCATATCAAAGATTCTTGGATAGGGATCTATCAAGTATCTTGACTGGTAAATTTATGGCTTTGGAACCAAACGCACTAAAACTGAAATACCTTTGGGTTTACAGCGCCGGCGACGAGTGGACAGTTAATTGGCACAACCGCCTAATCAAAAGGAGGCGGACTCTTGGCTATGAGATCGAAGGTTTTTGCAACACTCCGCTTTCATTAGAACGGCGTTGGCTACATTTTTCGGAATTGGACGAACGCTGGAGAAAAAAAGACAGGGTTTTAATGGAAATGTATGATGATTTGGCAAAACAGGCTGAGGATAAAGACGTTCTCATTTTATATAATGGAGCTAACTTGCATCCCGAATTTGTAAGATCGCTTAAGGTATTAAAAGTTTACACGGCCGGGGATGATCCGGAGAGCACCGAAGTTTTAACCAAACCAATTGCCCCGGCATTTGATATTCATTTGATCAATAACATTGATTGCTTGGGAATGTACCGGAGTTGGGGGCTAAAAGATGTTCATTTCTGGCCTTTGGGTTCAAAAATCACTCCGGAAGAGCTCTCTGACTTAAACGAAAAGAATATCCGTGATATTAGCAGAAGAGATAACCCTTTAGTTTTCTTAGGAGGCTACCAGCAACACAGGAAGAAGAGATTCGACAAAATTGCAAAAGTTTTTCCCCAAGCTTATTTTGCTGGTTCCGGCTGGCCAGAAGGTTTTATCGCCTGGGACAAAATGTGGAATATTTATCGAAGAACACAAATTGGCTGGAATTTTCATAATTCAACCGGCCCGATAAACTTTCGCACCTACGAGCTCCCGGCATGTGGAGTAATGCAAATTTGTGATAACAAATCAAACCTGGGTAGAATATTCAAATTAAATAAAGAGGTAGTTGGTTTTGACACGATTAGCCAATGCATTAAGCTTACAAAATATTATCTTGAACACAAAGAAGAGCAAAGAAAAATCGCCGTGAACGGTTGGAAAAGGTGGAAAAGAGAATATCATCCTGACAAAGTTTGGGAAAAAGCCGTAAAGATAATTGAAGAATACTGGTCTGAACATAATTCCAGCCAAAAAGACCTGGCCGAAAAAAAACACTGGGAAAACTTGTATGGCAGGATAAAAAATGAAAACGTTACCCGCAATTGGAAACCCGACAACTACTGCACTTTAACCCTAGATCACATTCTTTCCAAAGAAATTCGCCAATACAAGCCCAAGCACATCCTTGAGGTGGGCTGCGGTAACTCGGTTTGGTTACCATATTTGGGAAATAAATTAAAGCTGCAATGCTCTGGCGTTGATTATTCAAAAGAGGGATGCCGATTAGCAGAAGAGCGCTTGAAACTTGAGAAAATCAAGGGCGACGTTCACTGTGTTGACATTTTTAACAAAAAGATTGAAGATATCGGACAATTCGATTTTGTTTTTTCGTTAGGGGTGGTAGAACACTTCTCCGATCTGAATAATGTTCTTAGGAGACTGGATCGGTTGGTCAAACCTGGCGGAGCCTTGCTAACTGAAGTCCCCAATATAACAAGAAAGTCTATCCATGGCATCCTGTCTTGGATTTGGCAGCCGAAACTGCTGGCCAAGCACAATCCCGTCAGCAAGTCCGGCCTGGAGAAAGCATACACCAGAATGGGATACCAAGATATTCATGGTGAATATTCAGGGATTTTTTCCTTGGACATTGTGGCTTGGGAAATTTATCCCCGCTCTCAAAAAGCTGCTAACACTCTGGTTCCCTGGATAAGAAAAACAGTAGCAGCCACCGACCGATACTTGTGCAAAAAAAATAAATATAAAGGCAATCCCATAACCTCACCTTTTATTTATGTGTGCGGAGTTAAGCCTAAATAACCAAGTATGTGTGGAATAGCGGGGCTCATTCGGTTTAAAGACAAAGTCGATCCAGAGGAAATCCAAAAGATGACTGACGCGTTGAAGCACCGCGGGCCGGACGGAGAGGGAATCTGGCTTAACAAAAATGTGGCTATTGCCCACCGGCGACTTTCTATTATTGACTTGGAGTCGGGAAAGCAGCCTATGTCCAATGAGGATGGAAAGATCTGGATAACTTTCAACGGGGAAATCTATAATTACCGAGAGCTGAGAAAAGAGCTGCAGAGGAAAGGGCATGTGATCAAAAGCCAATCTGACACAGAAATCATTATTCATGCTTATGAGCAGTGGGGCGATAATTGCGTCAACAATTTTCGGGGGATGTTCGCTTTCGGAATAGTGGACAATAAAAAGAAAAGGGTCTTCTTGGCCCGCGATCATTTGGGAATTAAACCTTTGGTTTACTATAAAAGCGAAAATTGTTTTGCTTTCGCTTCAGAGATCCAATCTCTCCTCAGAGTAAATGACATAAAGCTGAAAATGGATCTGAGGTCTTTGGACCAATATCTCTGGATGCAGTATATTCCTGCTCCGCGCACTATTTTTTCTTCGACCTTCAAACTGCCACCGGCCCATCGGATGAGTATAACTTTTGACGGAAAGTGGTCCAAGCCAGAAGAATATTGGAAGTTCAGCTTCAAACTAAATCACCAAAAGGACGAAAAAGAATGGCTGGAGGAGCTAGAAGCAGTTCTAAAAAATTCAGTGAAGGCACACCTGGTTTCCGATGTGCCTTTCGGTGCTTTTTTGTCAGGAGGAGTGGACTCCAGCACCATAGTAGCTTTAATGTCACAAATCTTGGACAAGCCTGTGAAGACTTTCAGTATTGGTTTTATGGAAAAAGAATATAACGAACTAGAGTACGCTGAAATTGCCGCAAAAAAATGGCATACTGACCACCACGTTAAGATTATAAAGCCCGATGCAATTGCCTTGCTGGCCAAGATAGTTAACCACTACGGCGAGCCTTTCGGGGACAGCTCTGCCATTCCAACCTATTACGTCTCGGAGTTGGCCCGAAGCTATGTTCCCATGGTGCTTTCCGGCGACGGCGGAGACGAAACATTTGCCGGCTATGATTCTTATCGCTATTGGAAAAAATATTTGACCGGCGAGGATAAGAGCAAACAAAATAGTAGGTTCGATCTGCTTTCTCGGCTAGTCAGAAAAATTGTGAACAAATACGCTAAGCGAGAGTATTCCTTGGGTGAATGGCTGCAATTCATCAACTATATGCCCCACGATATGCGATCGAACCTATGGAGGAAGGAATATAAATCCAACAGCGATTTCCCTCTTGATTTCTTTGAAAATGAGTTTAAGCGCACGAAAAATTTTGGGAGTATAAATAAGGTCCAATATATGGATCTGAAAACTTATTTACCTTTTGATATTTTGACAAAAGTTGATATTGCCAGCATGATGCACGGACTGGAAGTCAGGACCCCAATTATTGACAAAGAAGTTTTGGAATTTGCGTCTACTATTCCCGAATCGCTAAATTATCAAAAGGACAATGATGGCGAATGGCAGGGCAAACTGCTGTTAAAAAAAATTGCCGAAAAGTATTATCCGAAAAATCTGATTTACCGCGGGAAAAGAGGGTTCGCTATTCCGGTTCAATCGTGGTTTCAAAAAGATGGCGCATTATATGAGGAGATTAACGAAAGGATTCTGACAAAGAATTCGGCTTTGGAAGAATATTTTGAACCAGAAAGTATGAAAAAAATTGTCGAGAGCGGAAATAGCGGCCATATTTGGCTATTACTATTTTTAGAGGAATGGTTAAGACAAAACCAAAGAGTGTTAACTTAATTTTGTAAAATGTTTAAGTCACTAGCCAAGAAGCGGATTTTGATTTTTCTGCGCTCGTTTGAGATCGGCGGGGCGGAGCGCCAGGCGGCGATGCTGGCGAATTATTTATACCACACGGAAAATGCTAAAGTGGCTGTTTGGGCGTATGGCCCGCCGGGACCACTTTTGGAGCTGTTGGATAAAAATATTGTTCGGAAAAGCATCCCGCTAAACCTGGAAAATCTAAAACTGGAAAACATCCCCAAGAGAAAGATTGACCTCTGGAATCTGGCCTTGGCAATTCTTCGGTTCAGGCCTCATGCCATCCTTCCTTATACTTTAACGCCCAACACCGACTGCGGTTACATCTGGAAAATGACCGGCGCCAAAACCTGCATTTGGAACCAGAGAGACGAATGGCTGGATTTTTTGGATCATCCCGAAAATGAAATCGAAATTAAGTCGTTTGAAAATATTCCGATTTTCGTATCCAATTCGAAAAGAGGCGCGGAGCTGATACAAAAAAAGTTGAAAAGCCGGCCAGCAGGGAAAGTGCGGTTTATCCCCAACGCCGTTCAACTGGAAGAACCAAAGAAAAATCGGTCTGAATGGAGAAAAAAATTAGCCGTGGGAAACAAGGATATCGTTGCTGTCATGATTGCCAACCTGACCAAGAACAAAGACCACGTCACCTTGCTCAAAGCTTGGAAAACAGTAATCGGAAACAGTGAGAACAAACCATTGTTGGTTCTGGCGGGAAGAAACGATGAGACCCGGGATGAGCTGAAATCTTTAGCCAAAGAATTGAATATCGAAAGCTATGTTTGTTTTTTGGGTTTTACCCGGGACATTTCCGGCTTGCTCAAAGCTTCTGACCTGGCTTTTCTTTGTTCCAAATCCGAAGGCAGCCCCAATGGAATTTTGGAACCAATGGCCGCCGGCCTGCCGGTGATTTCATACAAAATCAGGGGGGCAGAAGACATTCTTGGAAGAAATTACCCTTTTTATGCTCCGATGGGCAATGAAAAAGGATTAGCTGAAACCATCCTCAAGATCATCAGGGATAAAAAAATGAGAACGAAAATCGGAATAGAAAATTACGATAAAGTCGCAGAAAATTTTAGCCCGGAGGCAGCTCTCGATAAATATTCAAGACTCATTGAACAAATGTTATCAGGTTCTGGCATCAACTACATTCTTGTGACAAAAGAATTATGGAAGTTCTGGAAAATAATAAAAAAAATTAAAAAGGAACTCAAAAAGCAAGAAGAAATTTCAAAAAATAAAAAACCAGTTTAGAATTTTTAAATGTTTTCAATAAAATTAAACTAATTCTCAATCACCATGAAATACCTCATAACGGGAATCAGCGGTTTTGCCGGACCTCATTTGGCTAATTTGCTCATTGACGAAGGACACGAGGTTTGCGGACTGATCAGAGGAAGCAACGGCAGGGAAAATGATATAAGAGATGTCGTTGACGACAAGCATTTCAAAGAAATCCGCTGGATTTATGGGGATCTCAAAGATTTTGATTCTATGGCCCAGCTTTTTAAGGGCAAACGATATGACGGTGTTTTTCACTTGGCCGCCCAGAGCCATCCACCAACGAGTTTTCTATACCCGATCAATACTTTCCAAGATAATGTAATCGGCTCGCTTAATTTGATTGAAAATTTGCGACGCTATCAAAAAGATTGTAAGCTAATGTTCTGTTCCACTTCTGAAGTTTATGGCGACACTTGCAAGGATATTGGGGTTCTGAATGAGAATAGTCCACTATCGCCGTCAAACCCTTACGGAAATTCCAAGGCGGCAATAGATTTTTATGTCCAAGAAAGATGCAGAAATGGTTTTTTACATGGATACATTACCCGGGCATTCTCCCATACTGGTCCTCGCAGAGGGAACAGATTTTCCATTTCTTGCGATGCTTGCCAGCTGGCCCGAATGAAGCTTGGTCAGGAAAAGAGCCGGACTCTGGGCGTAGGCAATCTGGAAACACAACGCGTTGTTATTGACGTAAGGGATTGCGTGAGAGCCTATTACCTCTTAATGAAAAAATTTAAAAACGGCGAAGCTTATAATGTTGGGGGAGGAAAAGAAAGCCTGCACAAAATGCAATTTTTTACCGACAAATTGATTGAAATATCCGGCTTGAAAGTGAAAAAGAAAATTGATCCTAAGTTCTACCGCAAAATTGATATTCAGGTCCAGATTCCAGACACAAGGAAGCTCACCCGATTGACCGGTTGGAAACCGCAATTCTCTATAGACAGAACTTTGCAGGATCTCTTTGATTACTGGGTTAAAAAACTTTCATCAAGCCCAAACACCTATTAATGTTGGGGGTTACTTCAGCTTTCTCGCCTTATTGATAATATCGGTGGTAGACAGACCGTCATCTCCTCTTTTTACCAAATGCAATCGGGCGCCGATTCGGTCGAGTGCCGGTCGTTCCACGCAATTTTCCCCGTATTCGCTGCTATTGCAATGCACTTTTGGCTTTATAAGCTCCAGCCAGCGGTTGGGCGTGGTATCATCGAATATGAAAACGTAGTCCACCGCCGCGAGCGCCGCCAGCACGCCGGCCCGGGCAGTTTCAGGATTGATTGGCCGGTCGGGACTCTTGTACTCTCTTACTGATTTATCGCTATTAACGCCGACGATTAAGACATCCCCCTGCCGCTTGCATTCTTCCAGCAACTTCACGTGGCCAAAGTGAAAAATATCAAATGAACCGTTGGTGGTGACAATGCTTTTGTTTTGTTTCCTTAGTCTATTGGCAATCTTTACCAATTCGGCCTCGGTTTTTATTTTTTCGTTAATCATTGTTTTCTTTAATCCAGTTGACCAGCTCGGAAATCGAAACCACAGAAGTACCGAATTTCCGTATGGCCACTTGGGAAGCGGCGGTGGCAATTTCCAGCGCCTGAGGCATAGTGGCCCCCCCGAGATAGGCGGCAATTAAGGAAGCGGCGACTGTATCACCCGCGCCAGCGACATCAAACTGCTCTTCCACTTGCTTAACTCTGACGAAATAAGGTTTTTTACCTGGTTCAAAATAGGCCGACCCTCTTCTGCCGCGGGTAATAAAAACCCTTACCGGCACTTCTCTTTGAATAATATTCGCGATTTCTATGATCTCCTCATCGGTGCTGCCGTCTTTGTCGAAACCGTTGATAGCTTTGGCGGTTTCGGCTGATTCAGCCCGGTTGGGCTTCAAATAAAACAGCTCCGGCATTTTAATCATTTTTCGGAATTTAATGAAAGTGTCCCGCTTAATATCGGCAAAAACCGGCACTTTATTTTTTGAAGCCAGCTCGACAATGGCCGAAAATATGTTTTTTGTAATAACCCCTTTTTTATAATCATGAATGGACAAAGCCGGCGGATTAAACTCTGAAAACAATCTCTTCAACGAATGAATAATCTCTCTCTCTCGGTGGGAATCTAAAGGATAGCAATCTTCCATGTCCACCCGGGCAATATGCTGTTTGGTAGTCTTTACCGCCGCCAGTCTCAGTTTGAGCGTAGTTTTCCGACTGGGGTCAGTGCAAAAATGGGTGACTATTCCGGATCGGCCGCATTCTTCACTCAAAATAGCCGAATAACTGATTCTTTCTTTTTTGCCAACCACCGCCACCAAGTGGGGAACAAGTTCAATGGCCGCCATACATGCAGCCGCATTGCCGGCTCCTCCCGGATAAAACTTCTCATCGTCCACTACGACAATCGGCACCGGCGCTTCTTGGGAAAGCCGCTCGACCGGACCGGCCATATAGGCGTCAAGCATCACATCTCCGCAGGCAAGCACTGATTTGCCTTTGGCTTCGCTGAGAATTTTTTTAACGTCGCTGATCTTTATCATTTTTTGCCTTAAAAAAATACTTTTCAATTTCTTCGCACAGCCAGTGGATCACCATCAGATGGATCTCTTGAATTGCCGGAGTGCCTCGCGTGGGCACAACGATAGCTGTGTCCGCCAGTTCTTTCATGCTCCCTCCGTCCT
>Ga0172371_10013948_pt1 | contig 10400 bp, 12 predicted proteins | sample Lak12m_FD_114543 | JGI IMG/M metagenome (GOLD analysis project Ga0172371, IMG submission 114543) | Freshwater microbial communities from Kabuno Bay, South-Kivu, Congo - kab_022012_12m | ecosystem: Environmental > Aquatic > Freshwater > Lake | place: Democratic Republic of the Congo: South-Kivu... | reverse complement strand
GTTCTGATCAGTTGCCGTTGGGCTTGTGTGCCGCGCTGCATGGCCGCGATCAAGGGCAGCGTGGTCTTGCCTTCGCGCAGATCGTCGCCCAGGTTCTTGCCCATCACGGCCGCATCCCCGGTATAGTCCAGCACATCGTCGACGATCTGGAAAGCCGTTCCCAACGCCTGCCCGTATTCGGCGCTCACCGCTTCCAGCTCTGGCGTGGCACCCGACAAGATGGCGCCGACACGGGCGCTGGCCTCAAACAACTTGGCGGTCTTGGAGCGAATCACCTGCACATATCCGGCTTCATCGAGCTCGGGGTTGTGCATGTTCATCAACTGCATCACCTCACCTTCGGCGATCACGTTGGTGGCATCGGCCAGCACACTCATGATGGGCATGCTGTGCGCATCCACCATCATCTGGAAAGCCCGCGAATAGAGAAAATCGCCCACCAGCACGCTGGCCGGGTTACCGAAGGTTTCGTTTGCGGTGGCGTTGCCGCGGCGCAGGGACGAGTCATCGACCACATCGTCGTGCAACAGGGTCGCGGTATGAATGAATTCGACCACAGCGGCCAGGTTGAACCGTTGTGCGCCTTTGTATCCGAGCGCCCCGCAGATCAACAGCAGCAACGCCGGACGCAAGCGTTTGCCTCCGGCCGAAATGATGTAGCGCGACACCTGCCCCACCAATGGCACTCCCGAATCAAGCCGTTGAGCAATCACACCATCCACCTCGCGCATGTCTTGCACGATGACGGACAACGGAGACAAGGGTGTAGCGGGGGAAGTTTGCAAGAGATTGGCTCAGAAAAGTGCGGCGATTATAGAAAGCACAGACACGCATTCCGGAGGCTTGTTCGAACGGATGGGCAGCAAATTTCTGAATCACATTTTGCCTGGCATCGCTTGCCTTGGGCCAGCCCAACCAGTTGCTTGCAAGTGAATACAAAGGCTGTTTGGCAATTTGTGCGACAATCCTCGGCTCTGCGAAAATCCGTTCGTGGAGTTTCACTCGAGAGGTTCATATGTACGCGGTCATAAAAACCGGTGGCAAACAGTACAGGGTTGCTGCCGGCGAGAAGATTAAAGTAGAACAGATTGCTGCGGACGTTGGCCAAGAGATCGTGTTGGATCAGGTTCTGGCCGTCGGTAGCGGCGCAGAGCTCAAGGTCGGCACGCCCTTGGTGTCCGGCGCATCGGTCAGTGCCACGGTGGTGGCGCACGGCAAGCACGACAAAGTCACCATCTTCAAGATGCGTCGTCGCAAGCATTACCAAAAACGTCAAGGCCATCGTCAGCAATTCACCGAATTGCTGGTGGGCAAGATCACGGCTTAAGGAGCGACAGTCATGGCACACAAAAAAGGCGGCGGCTCAACACGTAACGGGCGCGATTCCAAACCCAAGATGCTGGGTGTCAAGTCGTATGGCGGTGAATTGATCAGCGCCGGTTCGATCATCGTGCGGCAGCGCGGTACCCAATTTCACCCCGGCACCAACGTCGGCATGGGCAAGGATCACACCTTGTTCGCCAAAGTGGACGGTCGGGTTTCGTTCGACGTCAAGGGTGCGTTGAACAAGCATACGGTGAGTGTGACGGCTGCATAATTGCCGCCACTGTTCCACCGCAAAACCCTGCGCCTGGCGCGGGGTTTTTCGTTTATGGTGACCTCTCATGAAATTCGTTGACGAAGCCTGGATTGACGTATCCGCTGGAGACGGTGGCTCGGGCTGCGTGTCCTTTCGCCACGAGAAATACAAGGAATTCGGCGGTCCCAACGGAGGCGATGGAGGCCGCGGTGGTCACGTGTTTGCCGTGGCCGACCCGAACCTCAACACCCTGGTCGATTACCGCTTCTCACGCCGTTACGATGCGCAGCGCGGTCAGCACGGCATGGGCTCGGACATGTTCGGTGCCGCCGGAGACGACATCACGCTCAAGATGCCGGTAGGCACCATCATCAGCGACGCCGAAACCGGCCAGGTGCTGTTTGAGTTGCTCAAGCCCGGCGAGGTCATCACCCTGGCCAAAGGTGGGGATGGCGGTTTCGGCAACCTGCGTTACAAAAGCGCCATCAATCGCGCTCCGCGGCAGAAAACGCCGGGCTGGCCGGGTGAAAAACGCAATCTCAAGCTCGAACTCAAGGTACTGGCCGATGTCGGGTTGCTGGGCATGCCCAATGCCGGCAAATCGACCTTGATCACTGCCATTTCCAACGCGCGACCCCGCATTGCGGACTACCCGTTCACGACCCTGCACCCCAATCTGGGCGTGGTGCGGGTCGGGCCCGAGCAAAGCTTCGTGGTGGCCGATCTGCCAGGGCTGATCGAAGGTGCCGCGGAAGGCGCCGGACTGGGACATCAGTTTTTGCGGCATTTGCAGCGCACACGCTTGCTGTTGCACGTGGTGGACATGGCCCCGTTTGACGACACGGTGGACAACGTGGCGCAAGCCAAGGCCATCGTCAACGAACTGAAAAAATACGACCGCGCGTTGTACGACAAACCGCGTTGGCTGGTGCTCAACAAGCTGGACATGGTCCCTGCCGAACAGCGCGCCACCGTGGTGAAGGAGTTTGTCCGGCGCATGCGCTACAAGGGACCGGTATTCGAAATTTCCGCTCTGACCCGTGAAGGGTGTGAGACCCTCATCAAGTCGGTCTATCAGCACGTCAGCGCACTGCAGTTGGCGGCACAAGAACAAGCGGTGGATCCACGGTTTGCTGGCCTGCCCGAAGACGCCTGACCGGGCGGATTCACACCGGCTTGGATTGTTCTTTTGATGCACGTTCTGAACTGAAATGCTTCACACATGGGATGGATCGGTGCTGCGCGACGCGCACCGGGTCGTGGTCAAGGTCGGCTCCAGTCTGGTCACCAACGAAGGCCGTGGACTGGACGAGCGCGCCATTGGCGAATGGTGCCGACAAATCTCCGAACTGGTGCGCCAGGGTCGCGAAGTCATCATGGTGTCCAGTGGCGCCATTGCCGAAGGCATGAAACGATTGGGCTGGCGCCAGCGGCCGCAGGAAGTGAACGAACTGCAGGCCGCCGCCGCAGTGGGCCAAATGGGTCTGGCGCAGATGTACGAAACCAAGCTGCGCGAAAACGGCTTGGGCAGTGCCCAGGTACTGCTGACCCACGCCGACCTGACGGATCGCGAGCGCTATCTGAATGCCCGCTCCACCCTGCTCACGCTGCTCAAGCTGGGCGTGGTCCCGGTCATCAACGAAAACGACACCGTCGTCAACGATGAAATCAAGTTCGGCGACAACGACACGCTGGGCGCTCTGGTGGCCAATCTGGTCGAAGCCGATGTGCTGGTGATCCTGACCGACCAGAAAGGCCTGTACAGCGCCGATCCGCGCACTAACCCGGACGCGCGCTTCATCCAGGCGGCCCAAGCGGGCGATGCCGCGCTGGAAACGATGGCCGGCGGCGTGGGCTCCAGCTTGGGGCGCGGGGGCATGATCACCAAGATCCTGGCGGCCAAACGCGCGGCCGGTTCTGGCGCCAGCACCGTCATCGCCTGGGGTCGTGAACCCGATGCCCTGTTGCGGCTGGTTCAGGGACAGCCACTGGGCACCTTGCTGCTGGCCGCCACGCAAAAAACGCAGGCCCGCAAACAATGGATTGCCGACCACTTGCAGTTGCGCGGTTCCGTGCGCGTGGATGACGGCGCCGTGCAAAAGCTGCGGCGTGACGGCTCCAGTCTGCTGCCGATCGGCATGACGGCGGTGGAAGGTGATTTTTCACGCGGTGACGTGATCGCCATCCGCTCAAGCGATGGCATCGAAGTGGCGCGCGGTCTGGCCAACTACGCCAGCGCCGAAGCACGGCTGATCTGTCGCAAACCCTCCAACCAATTTGAGGCACTGCTGGGCTATGCGGCCGAACCCGAGATGGTGCACCGCGACAACCTGGTGCTCAGCCGCTGAAAGCGGCTATTTTTTCAAAGCCCGCACAATGTCGGCCACCGAACTGGCGGCCGTACTTCCCTCACAGGCGCCCTGACGGGCGAACGCCAACGCATGCCGGGTGGGCTGGTTGTCATTGAGCGCGCGCCATTGGGGCTGCGCCACCAGCCGCCACGGGCCGTTGTCCAGCGTACGCGCGTAGCTTTTGACTTCACCGCGGGCGCACAAAATGCCCTCGTAAAACGCAGTCACACCCCCACGCTCGTTGCGCGCCACCACCACGTAGCGCACGATGCCATCAGGGGTGATGGAGATGGTGGCCGGATCGACGCCGAACTTCAGACTCAGAAAAGGCGGCATCACCAGCGGCAACAACCGATCCGTCTGGTAGGCCGGTGGCGGCGGGGTGGCCGATTCCTGCCAATCCGGGTTGTCCTGCGGGCTTTGGGCATGGCCCTGAATACAGAGAGTCAGCAATACAACCCCGGCACAGTTCATCCATCGCTGGTGTGACGTTCGCCATTCAGTGTTCATGTTCGTCGGCACTCTGGTTTGGCAGCGGTTCATAGCTGGCACCGGGGGGTAGCTCGAAACTGGCGTCGGGCATGTCGGTCTGGCGCAGGTCGGCCATCGGCGGGCGCAACCCTTGGCGCAAATAGCGATTGCGTTGTTCGTTGCGCGGCAGAAACCGGGCCAATTCATTGAGCGCGTTCACGTACACCTCGCGCTTGAACTCCACCACGGCTTCCAGCGGCACCCAGTAGTCGTTCCAGCGCCAGGCGTCGAACTCGGGATGATTGGTGGCGCGCAGGTTCAGGTCCCAGTCGTGACCGAGCAATTGCAGCAAGAACCAGATCTGTTTCTGGCCTTTGTAAAAACCGCGCGAATCGCGGCGGATGAAACGGTCCGGCACCTCGTAGCGCAACCAGTCCCGGGTACGGGCCACAATGCGAACCTGTTCGCGTTGCAGACCGATTTCTTCAAACAGCTCCCGATGCATGGCCTGTTCCGGGGTTTCGCCCCGGTCGATGCCACCCTGCGGAAATTGCCAGGAGTGCGTACGGATACGCTTACCCCAGAACACCTGATTCTTCTGGTTGAGCAGGATGATGCCGACGTTGGGCCGATAGCCGTCCCGGTCAAGCATAATCAAACCCCAATTTTTAAATTGGTTCCATTATGCACAGCGTTTGAGCTGCATCAAGAGTAACAACCCTGCGTTTGCCCCCGGACTGCCTCATGAAAGCCTCCCAATTCTTTATTTCCACCCTGCGCGATGCCCCTGCCGATGCCGAAGTGGTCAGCCACAAGCTGATGATGCGTGCCGGGATGATCAAAAAACTGGGCGCCGGCATTTACACGCTGATGCCCATGGGTCTGCGCGTCGTGCAAAAGGTGGAAGCCATCGTGCGCGAAGAGATGAATCGCGCCGGCGCTGTGGAGCTGACCATGCCGGTGATCCAGCCGGGTGAGTTGTGGCAGGAAACCGGTCGCTTTGACAAGATGGGCCCCGAGTTGCTGCGCATTCGCGATCGCCACGGCAACGGCTTCGTGGTGCAGCCCACCAGCGAGGAAGTGGTGACCGACATCGCCCGCCAGGAAATCCGCAGCTACAAACAACTGCCCAAGAATTTCTATCAAATTCAGACCAAGTTTCGCGACGAACGCCGTCCCCGCTTTGGCCTGATGCGCGGGCGCGAATTCATCATGAAAGACGCCTACAGTTTTGACCGCGACCAGGCGTCCGCCAAAGCCAGTTACCAGGTGATGGCGCAGGCCTACCGGCGCATCTTCGACCGCTTTGGTTTGCGTTACCGCGCGGTGGCGGCCGACAGCGGCGCTATCGGTGGTGACCTGAGCGAAGAATTCCAGGTGATTGCGGCCACCGGTGAAGATGCTATCGTGTATTGCCCGGGCAGCGACTACGCGGCCAACATGGAAAAAGCCGAAGCGCTGGCACCACGCGGTCCCCGCCTGGCCCCCACACAAACCATGGCCGTGACGCCCACGCCGGGCAAAAGCACGTGCGCCGAAGTGGCCGAGTTGCTGGGACTGCCGCTGTCGCAAACCGTCAAATCGCTGGTACTGGCCACCGACACCCTGAATGATCAGGGAGAAGTGATTCAGACCCAGGTCTGGCTGCTGCTGCTGCGCGGCGACCACGACATGAACGAGGTCAAAGTCAGCAAGCTGGACGGACTGAGTGCCTTCCGTTTTGCCAGCGTCGCGGAAATCGTCGATCACTTCGGCTGCGAGCCGGGTTATCTGGGGCCACTGAACCTGAAAAAGCCGGTAAAGCTGGTGGTGGACCGCGAAGTGGCGGTGATGGCCGATTGGGTGTGCGGCGCCAATCAGGTGGACGCTCACCTGACCGGGGTCAACTGGGGCCGTGATTTGCCCGAACCCGAGCGGGTGGCTGACCTGCGCAACGTGGTCGCCGGTGACGCCTCCCCGGACGGTCAAGGCGAACTGCTGATCGAGCGCGGCATTGAAGTGGGTCATGTGTTTTACCTGGGCACCAAATACAGCGCCGCCATGAATGCGACTTTTCTGGACACCGACGGCAAGCCGAAGTTGATGGAAATGGGGTGTTACGGCATTGGCATCACACGCTTGCCCGCGGCCGCCATTGAACAAAACCACGACGAGCGCGGCATCATCTGGCCCGACGCCATTGCGCCTTTTACCGTGGTGATCTGCCCGATCAATGCGGACCGCTCACCCGAGGTGAAAGCGTGCGCTGAACAACTCCACAGCCAACTGCACACTGCTGGCGTTGATGTCTTGCTGGACGATCGGGGCGAGCGCCCGGGCGCCATGTTTGCGGATTGGGAGCTGATCGGCGTGCCGCATCGCATCACCATCGGTGAGCGTACCCTCAAAGCCGGTCAAGTGGAATATCAACACCGCCGCGACACCGCTGCCACCGCAGTGGCGCTGGACACGATCGTGCCTCAACTGCTGGACAAACTGCGCAAGTGAGCCTGCTGCCAGACCGGTCTTCCCGGCGCCAGTGGCTGGCGGGGCTGGGCCGACTCTCGCCACTGGTGGCCGGCGCCACTCTGGGGTGGCCACAATTGGCCCATGCCGGGGCCCAAATTGAAGAGCCGTTGATCGATTCGGTACGCACCGCCTTGAGCGCTGCGGTGTTCAACCAGGAGCCACCGGTGCCCAGTTTTCCCGACACCGAATCGCGCCTGACCTACCTGCGCTGGATGGGCGCCATGAGCGAACGCCTGCTCAACAAGAAGCCGGAACGCGCGGCTCGCAAGGAATTCCTGCAAACAGTGTGGTACGAGGCGCGGCGCGCCGGGCTGGAGGTGTCCCTGGTGCTGGGCTTGATCCAGGTGGAGAGCAACTTTCGAAAATTTGCCGTCAGCCGGGTGGGCGCGCGCGGTTACATGCAGGTCATGCCGTTCTGGAGCCGTCTGATCGGAGACGGCGACGCCGGCAAGCTGTTTCACACCCAGACCAATCTGCGTTTTGGCTGCGTGATCCTGCGGCACTATCTGGTGGAGCGCGAAAACGGAAATTTGTTCTTGGCGCTGGGGCGCTACAACGGGTCACGCGGCAAGGCCGCCTACCCGGATGCCGTCTTGCGCGCCCAACGCAACTGGCATCACCCGGCCGGCTGATGCCCCTGAGCGGGCAAGTCAGGCGTTGGTACCCAGCAGTTTTTGCAGTTCGCCGCTCTCGTACATCTCCATCATGATGTCTGAGCCACCGATGAACTCGCCTTTCAGGTAAAACTGCGGAATGGTCGGCCAGTTGCTGTAGTCCTTGATGCCGGCGCGAATTTCGTCGTCCTCCAGCACGTTGACGGTCTTGATGCTCTTGGGATCAACGCCACAGGCTTTGAGAATTTGAACCGCGCGCCCGGAAAAACCGCACTGCGGGAAAGTGGCGGTGCCTTTCATGAACAACAAAATGTCGTTGTGCTTGACCAGTTCGTCGATGCGTTGATGGGTGTCGCTCATGGTGTGAATTCCTTCAAAAAAGTGGGGCGAATTATTCCATTGTTGTATGACTGACAGCGCGCCTGTCCCTGTTGCCCACAGGGTCGACCGGGCCATGGGATGCGGTGAGCGTCAGTAATGCGGTGGCAGCTCGTCGCGCAGATTGCGTGGCCCCTGCGGTGCGTCTTGCGTCATCTGCAGACGCAGCGCCAGCAATTCGCGGGTCAGCCGGTCGATCTGGTTCTGCTGGGCGGTGACGATACGGTCCAACTGGTCCAGCGCGTCTTCGGTAAAACTGAGCTTGACCTCCAGACCGGTCAGACGCCGTTCGGCATCGTCACGCGCTGCGGCGATTTCGAGAAGTTCGGTCATGGGTGAGTTCATGGCAGACGCCATTGTCCGCCACTGCAGCGCTCAATGCCGGCCAGATCGTGACGCGACTGCACGAACTCAAAACCGGCTTGACTCAACAAGGCGCGCACCGCAGGCGCCTGGTCGAAGCCGTGTTCCAACAACAACCAGCCACCCGAGGTCAGATGTTCCGGGGCCTGGGCGATCAGATGACGCAGGGCCTCCAGTCCGTCGGGGCCGCTGGTCAACGCCAAAACAGGTTCATGGCCGAGCGCAGCCAGATGCGGATCGTGGGTGGCGATGTAGGGCGGGTTGGAGACGATGACGTCAAAGGTCGCCGTGCCGGGCGCCAGCGCTTCGAACCATGCGCCCTGCTGCCATTGTACGGGCAGGTTCAGACGCTCACCGTTGGTGCGCGCCACGTCCAGCGCATCCGGGCTCAGATCGGTCGCGCAGACTTGCGCCTGCGGGCAGTGGGCCTGAATGGCCAAGGCCAGGGCACCGCTGCCGGTTCCCAGATCCAGCACCCGCAGCACGGGCTGGTGTGCTTTACTCAAAACCTTCAGCGCCCAATCCACCAGCGTTTCGCTGTCCGGGCGCGGCACCAGCACACGGGCGTCCACCGTCAGCGTCAGCCCATAAAAGGCTTGCTGGCCCAACAGATAAGCCAAGGGCTCACCCGCCTGCAAGCGCGCCACATGCGCCGCCAAGGCGTGAACCACCGACGCCGGGGCCAGCTCCTGATCGTGCGCAAACAACCAGGCGCGTTGGCCGTCATCGCGCCCCAGCAGGTGCAGCAGCAGACGCTGGGCATCCAGCCGTGCAATGCCCATCCCTTGAAGTTGGCGCAGCAGCTCAGCCAGGGTGATGGATTCAGCGCCAGAGGTCATGACAAGAGGTGCAGAGAAATGGGTTGCACGCGCAGCGGTCTTTCAGCATCCGTTGGACGGATCGAGCGCCGCCAACTGCGCAGCCGCTTCGTGGGCCTGCAAGGCCTGCACCACATCGTCCAGGTCACCGTCCATGACGGCCAACAGTTTGTACAGCGTCAGGTTGATGCGGTGATCGGTCAGGCGCCCTTGCGGAAAGTTGTAGGTGCGAATGCGGTCGCTGCGGTCGCCCGTTCCCACCAGGCTTTTGCGCTCGGCGGCATCTTTGGCGGCGCGCTCGGCGCGGTCTTTTTCCTGAATGCGGGCGGTGAGCACACGCAGCGCTTGCGCTTTGTTGCTGTGCTGGCTGCGGCCGTCCTGGCATTCGGCCACGATGCCGGTAGGCAGGTGGGTGATGCGCACCGCAGAGTCGGTCTTGTTGATGTGCTGGCCGCCTGCGCCGCTGGCGCGAAAGGTGTCGATGCGCAAGTCGGCCGGGTTGATCTGAATGGCCTGCGCTTCGTCGGGCTCGGCCAGCACTGCCACCGTGGCGGCGCTGGTGTGGATGCGTCCCTGGGTTTCGGTGGCCGGCACGCGCTGGACGCGGTGTCCGCCCGATTCAAACTTGAGCGCGCCGTACGCTGCTTCGCCCTCAATACGCAACACCACTTCCTTGTACCCCCCGAGGTCGCTCACCGATTCGCTCAGAACTTCGCAGCGCCAGCCGCGCCGGTCCGCGTAGCGGGTGTACATGCGCGCCAGGTCGGCGGCAAACAGCGCAGATTCATCACCCCCGGTACCGGCACGGATTTCCACAAACGCGTTACGCACGTCATCCGGGTCCTTGGGCAACAGCATGCGTTGCAGTTCGGTTTCCAGTTCTGCCAGCTCAGCCTGGGCAGCGGCGAGTTCATCCCGCGCCATCTGCACCATGTCGGCATCCTCGGCGGCGCTGGCCAGCAACTCGTTGGCAGCCGCCAGATCGCTTTCGCGCTGTTGGTACCGAGCCCAGCGCCCGGCCAGTGCCGCCACTTCGGTGTGCTCGCGCGAGAGCTTCATGAACTGCGTCATGTCGGCCATGATGTCCGGCCGCGACAACAAGAAGTCAAGTTCACTCAGTCGTTCGGCGTAACGACTGAGTTGTTGGCGAAGAAACGGTTTCATGAACGCAGGGCAAAAGGAATGGGAGATGGCCGGAGGGCGTCCGGCAGCGCATCGGGAAATGCGGTATCAACGCACGCCGGGTGCGCCGGTCGGTACCCAGGCAGCTAACGCTCTTTGCGCAGGAAAAAATGATGCACCGCGTGGCTGGCGCGTT
>Ga0172371_10013946_pt1 | contig 10402 bp, 7 predicted proteins | sample Lak12m_FD_114543 | JGI IMG/M metagenome (GOLD analysis project Ga0172371, IMG submission 114543) | Freshwater microbial communities from Kabuno Bay, South-Kivu, Congo - kab_022012_12m | ecosystem: Environmental > Aquatic > Freshwater > Lake | place: Democratic Republic of the Congo: South-Kivu... | reverse complement strand
TTAGCATTTGCTTCGGTGGCAATGATCGTGTTCGTTTTGAAGCAGTCCTCTCTTGGGATTTTTAAATCCTTTTTAAGAGATAAGATGGTGGACTTATTGAAGGAGAATTTTTCTATTGAGAACAAGAAGCAGGTTTACAATGCCAAGCTATTTCTTACCCTGTCTTTTATCCCAGCATTAGTAATAACAACTGCGAGTCTGAATAAAACAGCCAGATACTTCTTCCCTGTTGAGCCTTTTATTATCGTTTTATTTGCCTATTTTCTGTATAAAGTGTGGGATAGCAATCTGGTAATAGCCAAACTATATATCATTATCGGAATGCTTTTTATCTCTATCCCTTTTATTAGCTCATTAGTCCCTACCTTCCCGAGCCTGCCTTACACCAACCTAATGTATTCTTCAGCTCAATACCAGTCGGAGGATAAGGATCTTGCTAAATACGAGTTTGTCTTGGAATCACTTTCCAAGCTGCAGGGCGCCTACTATATCCTTCCAGAAACCGTTGATTTCAATGATGCCGCATTGATATGGAAGGGAACCCAAAAAGGATTGCACATTAAAAGCATAGGAGAGTTCTCGTTGTACAATACATTTGAGCAGGGTTTGCAAAAGATCTCGCAAGCAGATATTGTAATACTTCAGAACAATGCCGTTCTTTTAGACATGTATCAGGATAAATATCTGCAACTAGCACAGGCTTTAAAGCAAGATGGGAGTTTAACTCAGATAGGATCCCACACCTTTGAGGACGGGATCATAATCGAAATATATTTAAGGAATAATAACCATGGAACCTAACATCACAGTTAAAAGATTGGACTCTGAGTCGTTAGATATTTGGAATGATTTTGTGAATAATTCAAGATGGGGCGATATTTTGCAATTTTGGCAATGGGGAGACACCAAAAAGGTGGAGGGCTGGAAACCAATAAGGATAGGAATATTCGAAGGCACAGAGTTGATCCTGGCGGCTCAATGTTTAGTCAAAGAGGCCGGGGTCTTAGGTAAATATATATATATACCCCATGGCCCTGTATTCCATTCAATTGCCGGATTAAAAAAATCTATTAAGTTGTTTAAGACTGAGTTACTTAAGATCGCTTCTGAAGAAGAAGGATTTGCCATTGAAATTGAACCTAAGATAGGTCAATTACCAGAAGACCTGTTAGAATCCCCAATTGTATCTGAGAACCTTCAGTTTTTGATCGATCCTGCAATACTGAAATTGTTTGAAGCTAATGGTTTTAAAATATCAGGCAGGAATATGCAGCCTAAGTATAAGTTGTTCTATGATCTTGATCAATCTGAGGAAGGCCTGCTTTCCTTAATGAAGAAGAATACTAGGTACAATGTTAAATTGGCTCAAAAGAAAGGTGTCAAGATTAGGGAATATGATCTAGGTGATCCCAAAATCGATAGAAAATTATTACAATTCTACGATCTTCTGCTTATGACACAAGATAGGGCTAAGGGGTATCCTATTCGTTCCTTCGACTACTTTAAAAAATTTTTTAAGAACTTTGCAGGTACTAACAGTGTATTTTTACTGGAAGCAACATATGAGGACAAGACCATTGCCATGAACATTAGTCAAAGAACAAAATACTGGTCCTCTTCTTTCTATGCTGCATCAAACAGATTGTTTCCTGAGGTAAAGGCTGCGTATCTTCTAAGATGGGAATCGATCATGAAAGCTAAGGCCATGGGAGCCAAGCTTTATGATTTTTGGGGAATAATACCCAATTCCTCTCAGCATCAAGGATATTCGGATAATAAATTGAGTTTCGGAGGTGTTAGAATGGATACTTATGGAATTTTAACTCTTCCCCTGTCTTTTTCCCGCTATTTCATATGGGACAAACTTTTGCCTTTACGTTCAAAATTAGGTAAATTGATACCACATAAATCCTATTAATTGATGCAATCAAAAAAAGATTTCAAGCTTAAAATAGCCTTGGCCATTCTTGGTTTTGGAGCTATGCTTCTTGTCTCTTTTTATGCATACATACAAATATCCCTGGCAAGAATAGATCCAAAATATATTTCCAAGATCCCCGAATATGCAGCATCGGAACTACCTCCTACTGCTCTGCTTTATGAGGTTGATATGGGGCAAAGGATACCGGGAACAGAAGAAAAGATAGACTTTAGATCTTTTCTGAATGAGTCGACCGATTCCATATTCCTGCTCCGCTATTACATCGAAGGAGGAATGATTGTGGGGTTTGACTCGGCTAAAACTGTGTTGCCGGCTTGTGCTAATGGAGATGTCTTTGAGCAGCACAGAGTTTGTGCCGATATTGCCAAATTCGAAACAATTCAGCCTCAAGAGATCTTAGGGAGCGCCACGATCCAATGGGAGCCTGGAAAGACTGGAAAGATTTGGGTAGAGAAAGGAGCCGGCTATTACAATGGCGAGGAATTAATCGAGATAACTCAAGAACCAGAATCAGTAATCTCACTTCCTGACACAGGTGAGAATCAGGTGATAACAGGAGATGTAAGGCCTGAACAATATTATTGGGTAACAGATGAGTGGAGGATATTATTCTCTCTTAGCGCGTTGCTTTTAATGGTGGGCATAGTATATATCACGGAAAAATTAGCCCACACAAAAGGAGCAACCAAGATATTCAAAGCCATATTACTTATCAGTTTCTTCATGTTGATCTATTCCTTGGCGGTATATATTGAACGGAACTATTTCGCCCCAGTTGATAGCGAAGCGGCTGTGACAAGGGTTGATAAGGATCAGCTGGTACAGCCAGTACTCAGGCCTGTAATAACTATGGCTTATGGCAATTGTCCAGCTTGTTTGCAATATTGTTATGGGTTTCCAGGAGTTTTATGTCATACAGGAATTGATCTAGGTAGTGCTCAGGATATTTATGCTGCCGGCCCGGGAGTAGTTAAACAAGCTGGCTATGTTAGTGGCTGGAGCCCTCTGGGTATACTTGTGACCATAGAGCATACCAGTAATGCCGGGCAGAAGTACTATACAAGATATGCTCACCTAGCAAGGGCTTCTGTATCAGTTGGGCAATCGGTAGATGTTAACACGAAGATCGGTTACATGGGAGCGACCGGCAATGCTTTTGGAGTTCATCTTCATTTTGAACTTCGGAAAGATATGAATACCTGGAGCGCCTCAATTTTCGAAGATCCAACAGCTATCGTCCATAGAAAAAGAGGTGATGTGCCAGTAGAAAAGCTGCAATGTGGACAAACAGGCTGTGCTGATAATGGAAGGAGTGGAAGAACAGCCGATGCTGTATGCGAAGGCTGGACCGACAGTGCTGATACAGAGTTTGAGTGTAAAGAATTAAATAATCGATGTGAAAGAATAAGGTGTCCTAATGGAGCCACAGTTATTGCACCTTGTGATTGCCAGGCTCAGGTTACAAACACCCCTATTCCAAGCATAACCGGTACGCCTGAGGTTACAGCTACTGTAACCCCTAAGATCACACAAACACCTATAGTAACTCCAACTGGTAAGCCTGAAGGGATAGTGTGTGGTCCTCTTGATGTAAATGGAGATAAAATATTAAATTATGTTGATTTGCATAATTTATCTAAGAAATACAATTCTAAATGCTCGGATTATTTCGAAGAATCTGGTTGTGGAGCATTAGACGCCAATCATGACTACGTGCTCGATTACAAAGATCTTTACAATATGAGTGTTAAATATTACCCCAAAGTATTGGATTGCAGTTTATAACATTTGCTTTAAAGATTTAAAAAATATATATTTTACTAAGACGGTTGTATTTAATGCCTAAGATACTCGTAATAATCGTTAGTGTATTCCTGTTCCTGGGAGCGTTGCCGGTAAATGCAGTTATACTCGAGCCGTCGAGCGGTAATAAGTCACCTAATACAGAAGAGAATATCAGGATAGTAGCGTCACCTTTTACAGCAACAGATGTTATTGCCAGAATTCAGCTCAGGTTTGATAATGCAACCGTTCTGGATTTTAATTCAGGAATGAATAAAATTGGTACATGTTATCCGTCCAACGCCACAGACAATGCAACAAATGTTTGTGTTGATCTGACAAATCTTGGATCAGATTACATTCAGAATGGAGATGAGTTAGGAGTGGTTAGGGTAAGGTGGGGAAGCTCGGGAACAGCAACAGTAACAAGACTCGAGGGAAATGGTTATTACAATGGAGAAGTTTTAAATGAGCAATTAGGAGTGGCAGGAGTATATGTTATTGGGGAAATACCCCCCACTGCCTTAGAATTTGACGATACTACAATATTATCAATACTAGGACTGGCATTAATATTTATTGGTGCAGTTCTTAGAATCTATATTAATGATTCAAAATATGAAAAAATTTAAAGCAGTGAGGGCAAAGACAAAAAGTAAAGCATTTCACTTCTTCTTCTATATTACCTCAATGCTATCATTGCTTACTATTGGTATCAGTGGTTTTGTAAAAGTAATGATGGACCTGTATCAAAAGGATTTAGCATTAGCTAATAAGCTGAATACTCAGGAGACACTTTCAAGATTACCATTAACAGGGTCTCCAGATAATCAATTCCTTCTAATGGTTACAATCTTGTCTTTCGCAATAGTTTCAACCTTATTTTTAATGTTGAAGCTAAACAGGCTAAGCCTACAAAAAACAACGAAAAAGAATAAACAAGTAAAAAAAAAGTAAATTTTAAATTCGATATACCCTTTCTTCTGCTAGCTTCATTACTAATTGTTCTAGTGACCACTACCCTGTCTTTATTAACAGGATACTATAGAGATTTATACTCCCTAGATGTTTACAATCAGAATGTCCTGGCAGCGCAGCCGATAACTATTGAAGATAGTGAAAGATTTCCTGGATCAACAGAAGATTTGATAATAAAGGCAGCGCCCGCTACTGATCAAGACGTTGTAGCAGTAATCAGATTAAGTTTTGATAATGCAGAAGTCCTTAATGTTGAACCTCTTCAGGCTTTAACATTTGGTGCTTGTACCGATGGAGCTCTGTATACTTCGAATAGTATTTGTGCAGATATTGCTACATCAGGTTTTTTCAAACAAGGAGACCCTTTATTGAAAGCAACCATTAAATGGGGGAAAGAGGGCCAGAGTTTAATAACAGCGGCAGCGGAAAATGGATACTATGATGGGTTTAACCTCAATACCGATCTTCTAAACATGGCGGTAGACATTAATGGACTATTGCCATTTACTGGAGAGGATGAGAAGCAGGAATTAAAAAATGATCAATCGCTTGCAGTCTTTCTTCTGGTTGCAGGAGGGTTCTTAGTTATGCTGGTCATTTTGATTTTAATTACTAGGACCCATCCAATGTTTAATAGGGTGCCTGTCTATTATTCAATTTTCACTATCTTAATACTAGGAGCAATTACCGTATATATCGGACAAGGATTAAAAGATAAAGAAGTTGAAGAGATCAATGCTGCTCCTACAGATGTATCAGTGGACGATTGGTTTACATGTAGGAATGAATATCAGCAAGTCTGCGATTGGGTAGGAGATGTCCCGGTATATTGTGGAACAGAAGTTGAGGATATTGCTGAAGAGCATGGTGTAGATTTGAGCATGCCAGCAATGGCCTTTACCTGTGATAATGGTGTGGCAAAATGTAAGTTCTGTGGCCCTTGTGGCTCAAATCCTACGCACCTTTGGGTGCTCTGTCCCGGCTCTCCTCTTGACAGACTTTGTTATGGTGATCCTGCTGGCAAAATTGAATGTTATGAAGGCTATGCTGCAACTTGCGATGGCAACGGCAAGGCCAGCAGTGCAGTTGATTGCCAACCAAGTACCTGTACAACAGGTTATGGATGCGGAGCACCTCCGGTCACCCCTACTACATCAGCAGATCCGACTCCTACACCCGATACAGGAACTGTTTTAGGTGTTCTAAAATCTACTTTACCCACAAGCGTTAATGATCAGCAGACTTTCAAGATTAATTTTACTTTAAAGATAAACCACGAGTGGATTCGAGATCAAATCAAAGATATTTGTGGAGTGGATTTAGACTATGAGCACAGATGTACTAATTATAGAAATTGGATATTAGTGGAAACTAAGAATGGAACAATTGAAGGTTCAGAATACTACAATGGTAGTAGTTGGCAGGCTCAGCCTTCGGCCTATATTTTCCCAGCAACATACGGAGTGAACAAATCGATCCTTTATCCAGCATTTAGTTATGATAAAGAAATGGCCTATACAATCAAGGCTGTTAAAACAACGACCAGTAATCTGGAAGTAAAGATTCAATTATTAGCAGGCGATATGAATGACATTATGTCTCCTGAGGCTGCGTACAACAGTAATGCCGAGAGAGCACCAATTCTCGCCCCTATTTTCATTCCTTTTGTAGGAGAAACAGTTGCTCCCTCTCCAAGTGCATCAACTAGTCCAAGTGGATCTGCGGCACCTACAGCCACAACAAGGCCCAGTACGTCAGCAGGACCCACGGCCACAACAAGGCCTAGTACGTCAGCAGGGCCTACGGCTACGACCAGACCGACTGTAACTGCAACCACAAGGCCGTCTGGAACTGTAAGTCCTACAGTTAGTCCAACTATGGGTACATATCAATGCGGACTAAAGGGATGTACAAATGATAGCCAGTGTGAGACCGGTTTACCTGATTACGAATGCGATGAGAGTGAAACAAATTGGCCCAATGATAATATTTGTATTAGGATTTGTCCTGCTGGTACTACCAAGACTGGTCCATGTAACTGCAGTTCTGATACAAAATCTGTACAGTGTGGCCCAATAGATGTTAATGGAGACAATATCCTTAATTATATAGACCTTGCTCCTTTTAGCAGGATATATAATAAAAGCTGCAACGACTCACCATTTACTGGTGGAGGCTGTGGAGGTAAGGATACAAATGGAGATGCAAAGATCAACTATATTGATTTTGGTTATTTATCTAATCACTATTATCCGAAGGCTCAGTCATGTCTACCATAATCAAGGATAAAAAAATAAACGATTTTCTCAGAGGCTTTTTGGCTACAGGGATAATCTTGCTATTAATTCTGATCGGACTTCTTCTAAAACAAGGCTTTAGTGCATCTGAAGTAATACCAATAATTATCAACCCTACCCCCATTCCCAACAATGAGGAACCCAAAATTACTCCAACACCTCAAGCCATAAAAGAGGAGGAAGTATTTATTGGACAAAGAGTTCCAGAATCTGTTGAAGAATTGACCCTTAAGGCAGAGCCTCAAACATCATTGGATTCCATATGGCTTATAAGGATGAGATTTGAGAATGCCACAATAATTAGCGTATATTCTCCTAGAGGCATGCTTCTTCCCGCCTGTGATAATCAAAAGACATTTACTGAGGATAGTATTTGTGCTGATCTGGCCTGGGATTCACCATTTCAGGATGGTGAAGAGACTATTAAGATCAAGGTGCAGTGGGGAGTTGACGGTAGGATCTATAGACTTGACAGTGACGCCTATTACAATGGTGAGGATTTAAGTATTAATAATTTTAAATACTATCCTAAAGTTGCGGGGGCTACTACCGATACTCAAATTACTTTTTCCCCCTCTGCTTTAATCCTGTTTAGTATTGGAAGCGTGTTGATATTTTCAGCAGGAGTGGGAATATATATAGTTCAGAAAGAGGCAAGGAATAAACAGGTAGCGAGCAGGATCTCAAAGACTATAGTCTTAACAGGTATGGGGCTTTTAGCTGTTGGTAGTGTGGTGGCTGCTGCACTATTTACATCAGAAGGAACAAAGGAAGAAGGTGCGGTTTTATCACCTGAGACCGAGTATGTATATATTTACATTTCTCCCACGCCTCAGCCAACTCAAGGTATAACCTTAACACCAACTAGCACCATAACAAATACACCTACTCCAACTCAATATCCAAACTTCTTAATAGTTTATGTAACCTTATCACCAGTACCGGTAGTGACAACTGCCACACCTACCCCATCACCCACCGTCACTCCGACCATTCCTAGTACAGACAATGTTTACATTACTTGTGGATTAATTGATGTTAACTCTGATTCTAAATTAGACCATATTGATCAACCTTCTTTTATGAGCGCATATAATAAGTTTTGTATAGATACCCCGCCTGCAGTTGGATGTGGAGGAAAAGACGTTAACTCTGATGCCATTATCAATTATATCGATCTTTACTATTTCCTTGATAATTATTACCCCAAGACTTTAGACTGCACCATTTATTAAGCCTGTTCATTTGGGATATAATGGGGAAAATGAAAAATATATGATGAAAAGACCAATCCTCATTGCGGCATCGCCTAATACCCAATCGGATGATATTGCTATTGCTTTCAAGGGTATATTACAACCCTGGAAATGGTATGAACCTGCATATACCTCTGAGCTGGAAGCCAGATTTGCCTTGGATTTTAACTCGGAGGCCATTACATTTGATTCAGCCCGTTCAGCATTTTACGCTTATCTTAAAACTTTGGACCTTGAGCCTGACAGCGAAGTGATCTTACCAGGTTTTTCATGCATGGTTGTTGCAAACGCTGTGTTATGGGCAGGTTTAACCCCCATATTTGTTGATTGTAATGAAGTTGATTACAACTATGATCGTGATGATCTTAAAGAAAAGATCTCTGAAAGAACTAGGGTCATAGTATTACAGCATAGTTTCGGTTTTCCTGAAAATATTTCCAAGATCAGATCGCTAGTTGGCGAAAATGTGCAGATAGTTGAAGATCTGGCTCATAGTCTGGGTGGGACATCACAAGAAGGTAGATTAGGAACCCTTGCTGATGCGGCCATCATAACCTTTGGAATTGAGAAAGTAATTTCAGGGGTTAGAGGAGGAATGCTTCTAATTAGAAACGAAGAATTAGCGGGAAAGATAAGAGAGATGAGGGCTAAGTTGCCAAGATTTCCTTTTCTTAAGACATTTACCGCGCTTCTTAATCCCTTGTTATGGGAATTAATCATACCCACATACAATCTAGGCGTTGGGAAATTCACTTTAGGCAGAATGATGACAGCTCTTTTTCATGCGTTGGGGCTACTTGGGAACATGATTGAAACTTGTGAGTATAAAGCGTGCAAGCCCAATTGGTTACCAAGTCCTATCTCCCCTATTTTAGCCAGGCTTGCCTTAAATCAATATGAGAAATTAGAACAGTTAAATAAACATAGATGTGAAATCGTCTCAATATATCTGGAAGAGCTGGGGATCATAGATAAGAAAGAGAATAATGTCTTTTTACGATTCCCAATTTTGGTTCATGACAGATGTGAGGTCACAGCTATTACAAAAGCACAGGGAATAGTATTAGGAGATTGGTATAAATCAATCCTTTATGCTCCCAAATCCTCATTAGATGGCCTTAAATACGTTCCAGGATCTTGCCCTAATGCTGAAGATTTTGCCAATAAGATAGTAAATTTACCAACGCATATTAGATTGGAACCTGAACAAGCCAGGAACATAGCCAAACTAGTTAAACCATATATTCTATGATTCAGCTGATTAACGATAAAGAGGAATATTTAAGATCCTGGGAACAAGATTCACTGCATATTTTGCAACACTTTAACTGGGGAGAATTAAAAGCTTCAGAATCCTGGAAGATCATTAGAGCCAAAGATGATAGTGGAAGTGTGCTGCAGATCCAGAGCAGGAAACTCCCCTTCTTACCATATAATTTTGGCTATGTGGCCAAGATGTCAGCTAAACAGATGGGTTCGAACACCAAAGAATGGGAAAAGTTCTTCAAGGAACAGAATTTAGCTTTTGTGATCTTCGAATTTAAAGATGAAGATAGAGGGGGTGTTGCCGAAACCTTGATTGATACTAGTATCCATATTCAACCCCAGCAGAGCAATATGCTAGATCTATCAAAAAGCGAAGAGGAGTTGTTCATGGCTATGGATGGTAAGTATCGCAGGAATATTAAAAAGTCTATCAGAGAAGGGGTAACAACCTCTTTCTCTTCTGAGGGACAAAAGGCCTTGGATGATTTTTACTCCATAATGAGCCAGATCTTTACTAATACCAAACTTTTAGAGAGGGACAAGGATTATTATGAAAAATTATGGCAATTATTGAGAGGGCGGTCATGTATTGCCACAGCTCATCATCAAGGTGTTTGCATAGGTTCCTACCTACTGCTTAATGATAATATCGGTTGCTATGAACTTTATGGAGGCGTCTCTAGACAGGGAAGGGATCTTGAGGCCGGCTACGCTTTAAAGTGGGAAGCTATTAAGTATGCCAGATCTCTTGGTCTTAAAAAATATGATCATTGGGGAGTTGCTCCTATTTTAAAAAGTGGAGAGTATGATAGCAAACATGAACTTTACAGGATCTCTTTATTCAAAAAAGGCTTTGGTGGAGAAGATATTGTCTTCCCTGG
>Ga0172371_10013945_pt1 | contig 10402 bp, 8 predicted proteins | sample Lak12m_FD_114543 | JGI IMG/M metagenome (GOLD analysis project Ga0172371, IMG submission 114543) | Freshwater microbial communities from Kabuno Bay, South-Kivu, Congo - kab_022012_12m | ecosystem: Environmental > Aquatic > Freshwater > Lake | place: Democratic Republic of the Congo: South-Kivu... | reverse complement strand
TGCTCATACGGCCTCCGTTGGATTGGTATGTTACCATATACTTCGACGGAGGTAGCAAAATTCCTTTTGTCAAAACATTATTTTGGGAGTATTCTGCAATTACCCCAGGTAACTGTCCCGCATATCCACTATTGACATGTCTATAAATCCAGTGGTAGCATCCATTTGGCTGGCCGAGGACAAAACCATATTCTAACGCAGGAATTGCCACCCAGCCCATTTGGCGCCTGCTTATGCCTGATCTGATTCGAGCGTTATACTCGGTGAGGTGAGGTATAAGCTGGCGCCTTCTGTTTTTGAGGACAGATGCAATCCATGCAACTCATTTCACTTTGCGATATAGATGCGGCTTCCCGGGCGGATATCGGTGGGAAGGCGATAAACTTAATTCACCTGGCGGGGGCTGGCATCCCGGTGCCAGATGGTTGGGTGATTCCGGCAGATGCCTTCAGACGACATCTACATGGGCTTGGAATAGTAGAATTACAGATGAATCTCAACGAGACGAGTCTTGCGAAACTGCGCGACCAGATCCTCATCGCCGACCTGGAGTTGCCCTTGCAGGAGGCATTGGCTGCGCTCCCAACAGTACCGTTGGCGGTCAGAAGCTCGGCCACTGTCGAAGATCAGGCGGCGGCCAGTTACAGCGGGATCTTTCATACAGTTCTCGGTGTCAGTGGAACGGTCGAACTGACCGCCGCGATCAAGCATGTCTGGGCGTCAGTTTTCACCCCGGAGGCGCTGTCCTATCACCGGCAGATGTCTGCCGGCTCATCAGTCTATCCGGCGATGGCCGTATTGATCATGCCCATGGTGCTGGCGAAGGCAGCCGGCATCGCCTTTTCCGCAGACCCGGCAGCCGGCAATCCCTTCGTCATCGTCATCTCCGCCGCCCATGGCCTGGGCACGACTGTCGTTGACGGCAGTGAAGATTGTGACAGGTATTGTGTCGACTGGGATACTTTACAGGTGCTCGAGGAGCGACGGGGTGAGCAGCGCTCAGGCGTATTTCTCACCCCGGATGGCCGGCAGGCTAAGCGTCCGTTGACGGCGGTGGAATGTCGGCAACCGGCGCTCGATAACCTTGCATTGCGCCAAGTGGCGGAACTGGTATACCGAATCGATGAGCTGTTCGGTATGCGTGTAGATGTCGAATTCGCCGTCACCGGAGGTGAGGTGTTCATCCTGCAGGCGCGCCCATTGGTGGGGTTGCCGGCCTGGTTCCCGGACAATCCGCTGACAGACCCCACCGTGCATATCGCCGGCGGCAACTGGGAGCGCTGCCTGTCCCCGTTCATGCGCGCGCGATACGAGGACTCGGCACAACCCAACGTGCCGCCGCCGCCCTGGCCGCTGGAGTTGGCAGGATTCCTCGTCCGGCACGGGCGGTTGTTCTTCCGCGAATCGCCGAAGTCGGAATTCGAGGAGCGCCCCGATGCACACTGGGAAGACCGCACTTTTCTGTGGCGCATGTGGACACTGGCTGATCCGGGCGAGGATTTTGCGGCATGGTATGACTGGGTGGACGCTGCGTATGCTAAGATCATCCCGGCGCTACGTGCCCTGGCAGAAAGCCTGTTGCGTCTTTCACCAGAAACATTAGAGCGAATGACCGCCAATGAACTGCTCGATCTACTCGATACGGCACTTGAGACCGACAGCCTGGCCGCCTCCTTCTATATCTCGGCAGCTGGCAGCACCTCCGAATCGCTGCGGCAGATCGATATCCTGGCGAAGGATTGGATCACCGGCGGCGATTACGAGCAATCCGCGCAACTGGCCCTCACGATGATGCAGGGCATGCACAAGCTGACCCACGACCTTGAATTGCAGATCGAGGCGGCCGCCCGCGGTGAGCTGACAGTTGAGGAGATCGCTTGTCGCTGGGGATATTCCTTTCTGAACATGGAAGACATGGTGGACATCACCTGGTGGCGGAGCTGGCGCGAGGACCCGGCGCCGCTGGAGGCTGCCATTGCCTTGATGCGGCAGCAGCCCACCGATATCGCCCCTCGCTTGCAAGCTGCGGCGCAAGTGAGCGAAGAACGACTGCAGCAGACCCTGATCGCTTTGCGAGATGGCGACGCTGATGAGGGTGAACACCGCGCCCACATCTTCGCCGCCTGTGTCGCTGCCTGCCGCCGGTGCTTCTCGCTGAAGGACGACCGCGATTTCGTGCTGTCGCACGCCGAAGCGGCCTTGCGTTGGATACTGCTCGGTATCGGGCGGCGCTTTTGCCGGGACGGCACGCTGCAGTCCGCAGAAGAAATATTCCTGTTGCAATCCGCAGAAATGCGCAGATATCTCACCGAACCCAACCTGGAAGCCATCGCACACCTTGTGAAAGAGCGTTACTGCGAGCAACAACGCTTGACCCGTTACTCTCTGCCGAAGCTGCCTGCAGAACAGAGTGAAAGCATCAACGAGGTTTCCGACGTATTACAGGGTTCACCAGCTAGTCCAGGTATCGCTACCGGGCCTGCAAGGCTGGTGGAAAACGCAACGGATGCCGGCCATATTCACCCGGGCGAGATCGTCTGCCTCAAAGGCGAACGGCGCGTCGGCTGGACGCTCTACTTCCCCAGCATTGCCGGCATGGTCTACGAAAACGGCAACTGGCTCTGCCACGAGTCGAATCTCTGCCGCGAGCTGGGCATCCCGGCGGTGGTGAACCTGGGGCAGCAGATCCATCTGCTGCTTCCGGGGGAACGGCTGCGCATTGATGGCACGAAAGGCATCGTCATGCGGATGTGTGAGGAGATAAACGATGCTGGAGACTGAACGATTATATTGATCTGTCTGTTTGGGCTGGGTGATCTGGAAGCGAGTCATGTGCAGGTGAATCCGGCGTCGAATCACGTGGTAAAGAGTTGGGCTCTCGTTGATGCTCTGCATCAGAATTTGGGGACACAATATCATATATTTGTTTGTCAGAACATATAATTGGTATGATGTCCCCAAATTTCCCGGCACAATGGCAGCATATTCGCAATACACGATACGAGGATGTAGAATCACATCCCAATACAGGACAGGTGATGTCTTTCTCATTGACTCGCTACTATCTTGTCAGGTTTGGAGGAGGAGTGGAGGAAACCATGACGTTAGAGATCAAACGTTTACAGACTGGTGACGAATCGCTTTTCGCCGAGACGGTCAATGCGGTGAGAACACCCTACGGCGAATTGGACGCTTCCAGCGAGTATATCGAGGAATTCCTTGCCAAAAATGATCATTACCTGATTGTAGCGGTGATCGATGCCAGACCGGTCGGCTTCGTGCTGGGGTATCGGATGGCGCGTATGCAGCGTCAGCAGGCGATGATGTGCTTGTTTGAAATCGACGTCCTCCCAGCATATCAACGCCAGGGAATCGGCATGGCGCTGATCGAGGCGTTAAAGCGCATCTGTGTGGAGGAAGGCATCGCCAATATGTGGCTGGATACCAGCGAATCCAATACGGCGGCAATAGCCTTGTATCAAAAGGCCGGTGGCGTTCAACGCGCTATCGACGGTGCAGGTTTTCAATGGAACTTCTAGCGATCCCTCGAGATCATCATATCATTTATATTTTCATGCAAACAAAAATTGGTATGGTGTCCCCGAATTTTCCCGATGTCCCATGCCGGGCAAGATCCACGCATAGTACGCATCGTCGTGCTGCGTCCGATAGGAGAAGCGAATGGAGCATATTATCCGCGAGAATCGAGAACGGTGGAATGTGTTGGCGGAGCATAAGACCATGCATTCCAGACCGTTCCTGGACTTTACCCGTGAGGATGCGGAACGGTTTGTATACGGCAGCGGGTTGTTGCCGGATGTGGCGGGAAAGCGGGTGCTGTGCCTGGCAAACGGGGGTGGCATGCAGTCGGTGGCCTTCGGGTTAGTGGGCGCCAGGGTGACGGTGTTCGATCTCTCCGACGTGCAGTTGGAACGCGATCGCGAAGCCGCTGCGCATCACCGGCTCTCGATCGAGACCATCCAGGGCGATATGCGCGATTTATCGGTCTTTGCCGATAACACGTTCGACCTGGTGATACATGGCGGCCTTAATTATTGCCCGGCCGTGGAACAGGTGTTACGTGAAGCGGTCCGGGTCCTTCGGCCAGGTGGTTGCTATGATGTGATGATTCTGAATCCATTTACGCAAGCCCTTGATGAAGAGAGTTGGGACGGAACGGGCTATCGCCTGCGTGGTCTCTATCGCGATGGAGAGGAGGTGACGCCGTATCATCCCATTTGGGAAGAAGAGCGCCCGGATGGCGTGACGTTTCGCGTCAAGTACCCGCATGAATTCCGGCATCGTTTGAGCACCGTGGTGAATACGCTCATCAGCAACGGATTCATCCTGATGCACCTGGGCGAGTGGATGCGAAATGACGATCCGCCGGAACCGGGCTCATGGCCATATTTCACCCAGATGGCCCCGCCCTTTCTTTCGATATTCTGCCGATTGGAGAAGTAACGGCAGCAGGTTTGTCCGAATATTCGAGATAGATACGGGACACAGGTAAGAGGTAATTGCACAATCATTAACTCTCCAATCTCCTAACCCGGCTCCGCTGGGTTAGGAGATTCATCAGAATTCGGGGACACAATATCATATATTTGTTTGTCAGAACATATAATTGGTATGATGTCCCCAAATTTCGATGCCGGATCTCCCAAGTTCCTGACGATTCCCTGTGATGGCCTGCCATGGTCTCTGACCCCGGTCCGTCCCTCGTGCCTCACCAAAATAACGGCACGCGGGCTATTGCCTACCTCGACAGTAAGAGTTCGGCCCGCAACTACAAATGCATTTCGGGGCTCCATCCCTTCGCTTGCGCTATGGCCCTCCATCTCCCTACCCCTGGCTTCACGCCGGTTGTTACCTCCCGACGCGCAGGCTCGGTGCTGGGCCGCTGGTTAGGCGTTACCCAGGCCGGACTTCCACCGGCAAGAATCGCCAAGCTTCGCTTGGCGCACACTGTCCCGCATTTCCTCCGCATTTCCTCGCTGGTTAGATACCAGGCAATGCTTGACAGAAACCCTGTAACCGCATAGATTATCATGTTAAGCCCTGATTGATAAGGGAGAAACACTATGAAATGGCGGGATTGGCTAGAGAAATGGGGGATGACCTCACTAAAAGTAAAAGTGGGAATTCTCGAAACAGAGTGGAAGCCACAAGATCTTGACAAAAATGCGGCATGGGAGATGTATGTGGAACTTATAACTCGTATCACTATCCAGCCATTGCCTGAAAATACTGGAGATGATGCGACGGCATTAACCAGTGTTTGCCAACTCTTCCCCATCACCCGCAAGGTACTTCGCCGTCAAGGACGAGGAGCGATAGAGTTCGCAAAACTGGCGGTGATCATTCTCAACCAGAAGGTACGTCCATTCACATCGAAGTGGCACAAACTGAAAGAGGACGATCTATTGCCCGAGATGCACGATGAATTCCGCCATGACCTAACCGGTCTACAAAGCGTGTTACTCACGTATACTCGCATGCTTGGCGATATGGCTGATGTAGAGGAAGACCTGACGGCATTCGAAAGATAATAGATATCCTTATTATGGTGGATGCAACATGAAACAAGACGATAAATTGGCCGCAACCGACCGATTGGTTGCACTGAATATCCGCATGGGCGAGCTTGCAAAGGCAGGGGAGTATAGCGAAGCCATACAGTTGGCCCATGAAGGGCGTGATTTCGCAATTCAGGTGTTCGGTAAGCGACATCCCGCTTACGCTCAAAGCATAAATAACCTTGGCGCAATGTATTATTGCGCAGGAGACCTTCCCCATGCACTTGAGAACATGCGCGAAGTAGTAGAAGTGCTTCGCCTCATCGTTGGCGAAACGCATCCTCACTTCATCGGGAGCGTCTTCAACCTTGCGCAGATTTTACATGAGAGTGGTGACGATGAAACTGCAAAATCATTATATCAGAAGGTCGTGTCATTGTTAAGTGGAACCGATGGTTCGAGCACCCCGTTATTTGCTGCGAGTATTGACGCTCTCACCAAGATTGAACGGTCACAAAATGATGATTATACGCATGCAATAGAAGATGACGATACCAACACTGATCCTGCTCTGGTTGAAGCGACACAGGACAGTTCGCAGGGAGCAGACGCGATCAGTCAAGACAATTCCTGCTTGGACACTATTTGTGAACGTAAGAAAAATATTATCACGCGGAAGTTCCCAGATATACGTACGGAAGACGACCTTGTCTTCGTTATCATGCCTTTCGCAACGTCATTTAACGCCTTATTTGGTAGCCTTCTCAAGCCAGCGATTGAGGGAGTTGGGCTGCGTTGCCTTAGAGCGGATGACGTCTACCATGGTGAGGGGATTGTCGATGTCGTACTTGAGAGCATACTGAAGGCCGGTGTGATAGTTGCAGATTTAACCGGAAAGAACGCGAATGTATTCTACGAACTAGGAGTAGCTCATTCTCTTGGCAAGAAGGTGTTTCTCGTAACTCAATCGTATGATGATGTTCCCTTTGATTTGCGCCATATCCAAATCTTACGTTACGAGAACTCTTTCCAAGGACTTTTCGAGTTCGATAAGATATTCGTTAACCACTTCACGCAGTTCGTTGGTCAACCGATACCCAAACAGATGATTAAACCCCGAAAATCAAAGTCCAGTCAGATGCATGTTGGGACGGAAACGAGAACTATACTTGACGTGCACAATCTTCCCAAATCTACGTCTGGAAGCGGGATAGTCTTTGTTGACACCAGTTTAATGCCAAATCAGATCAGAGATGATTTATTCAACTTCGTAGCTATACATATCTCAGAGGGGATGATTGAAGGAATTGGAAAGGATATCTTCGCATATGTGGAGGGTATTCAGCAAAGACTCAAGGATGAGATCGATCTTACTGAGAATGAATACCCGCAGCTACGAACTGTAGGTCAAGTTTTCAACGGTGACCCAATGGTCGCGGCAATGCATGTAGGCAGGAGAGCTACTCTTTACAAACTCACCAAGACACTAGATAGCCTTCAAGCCCACAGGAATTCCGATAACGAACTTACGGCGTTTATGATTTTCAAGGAAGTCACGAATGTCTTGTGCGAATTGACAGCGGGGAAATGGGATTGAACCGTGAGGATATTGAACAAACGAAGGAATGGCTTCAAAAAGCCCTCTCAACAATAGATGCACTCGTGGCACTACTGACAGAACGTTCAAACTGTTATTCGGCAAAGTGTCCCTTAAATATCACGAAGTATAAATTCGTTAATCCTTTCTAGTGAAAAGCGTGTTTTCATCGCGATAAAGCAATGCTTCCTGCATTACTGATAACATTGGATTAGTAGTTTCTTTGATCTTTTTATATTCGGTATCCTTCATTACTTTATATTTCTCATCCAACTCTATTACAAAATCGAATGTGGCATCCACTCTTTTTTCAATTCCTACTATTACTTGTGCATCATCGGGTAAGCTTTTTGCTAAATAATTAATCAATATTGACTGATTAATGTCATCTTGCCCTTGCTGGTTAGGAGCATCAATTACAAGAGGCATTTTATACACTGACTCATTTTGATAGCTGACATGCCATATTGCTGAATAGAATGCCAATATTGATCGTGGTCCACCACTTCCAGATAAATCTGGACGGCTTGTTAAACGGATATGTGAGATATCGATTGGTGGAACGTCAAGAGCTTGACGTGCTAAAGCATAATGACTTCGGAAGTCATTAATAATAGAAGATAGTCTCTTTTTATCAGACAGTTTTTTTAGTTCAATATCAAGATTGTAAATATCATATTGCAAAGCTATTATTTTGTTCTTAATTTCTTTCCCTTCTTCATCAAAAGCCTTAAAAGCACTCTCTGCACCCATACTATCAACTACTTGCTTGAACTGCATTTCACCTCTTCTTGCACTTAATATTTTTGATACCTTTAAGTAGTGTTCGTCTAATTCGCGAATTGTATCTTCTGTCTCTTTATATCCTAATCTTGCCTCTAATAGATCGTCGCGAAGTTTAAGTATTAATTCTCTTAATACACGTGCATCTTCAGCATAAAATAAAAATTCTATAAATGGATCTGAATGCTCTGCGCCACAAGTCGGGCAAACAAGCCTCTCATCGGTATTTCTAACATAAGCAATATCTCGGTTATATACTCTTAATGCTTCTGTCGCTAATTTAATTTGAATTTGGATATTCGAAACTAATTCTTTTTCCCTGATCGCCTTTTCACGAATTTGTTCTTGTTTACTATTTAAATCAGTTACTTCTTTTGTCAATTGTTCGATTTCATACTCAAAGTTCACAGGTTCTACTTTCGGACCTGCTAATGGCAATGAGTGTCCAAATCTTTCTTTTGTTCTTTCTAACGATCTCTGGTCTTTCCGTAGTTCATCAAGTAAAAATTGCTTTTGATCACGAATCGAACGAATGTGATAATATTCCGGAGGACGAATCCCACAAAAATAATCTAAAATTGATGTAACAGGATCTTTATATCTCTTCAGGCCATAAAACGTATTCCAACTTGCCTGCCAGCTACCATCTTGATTGATATAAAAAGGTAGAAAAAAACAACTAGGATCAGCTTGTATTGATACTGATTTCTTATTATTAATGATCAAATTAAAGCCAGTAAGATCATTGAAGAAACTTACCCACTCGTGATAATCAGCAGAAGCTAATAGCAGATTTTTTCTTGAATCAAATAGGGCCCTTATTCCTCTCTGGTGTAAGGCAAAATATATTTTATTATCTATACTAAATTCAACAATTGATATAGAGTCATTATCCCATTTTTCCAGAGTTCCTTGCGGATTTGCTCCTAATGTCTCAAATAAAGGCCTAATCAAGCTTGACTTGCCGGTGTGGTTCAATCCGCATATCAATGTTCTTTTGGGATGGAATGTTTCCATCCTGGCACTCTTTTCTTTGTGAGAGAGCAATGTAATGCTTACGAATCTGAAGTTTGTCATAGGATTTCGTCCTCAGACTTCTGATAATTCGCCTTAAATTCGGTTCACGCATTTGCGTATCACTCTCAATGTGAAATGAGCAAGGATACGTTCCTTACTGTGTTCTCGAAACTTGGGAGCTAAAAATTCATATGCTTGCATAAATAACGGTAACAAGTGATTAGAAATTGAATTTTGCTCTAGCCATTCGTCACAACAAAGAATTAATGGTTCATCAATATCATTTGAAACACCGATCAGTTGGTTATGATATATATTCGTTATCGAGCATCTTAAATTGGATACATCGATAAATGACATTCCTTCAGATCTTAAACACTCTAGAATATCTTTTACAAGCATGTCATAATCTGGAATTTTGTTTATTGATGATATCGCTTTCAGGAAATCGCTTCTCGAATACCCTTTCTGTTCACGTAATTCATCAAACGAAGAGCAAATGGATGTTGTTCTGCCTAACGGAATAATCTTTGAGATTAATGAATCAACAAGTGCGCTTGCTTGCCCAGCATGACCTGGACTTCTTGCCAATAAGAAATTGCATACCTTACCAATTAAATATGTTTCTGGATCATCGACTGGAAGAGATACTTTTAATAAGTTGATTCTACCTGGATCTGGTAATGATATGCCAGCATCTCGCATCAATGATAATGCCATATGGATGTATTCATTATATTCCTTAGATAATGAAGACAAATTGCATGTGATATAATTAGCTGCATTCTCGCCATTTTCAAGAGTAAGATTGCATCCTGCGTTCGAAACAAAAAATCCTTCACTCTTTATATCTCTAAAGGCAATTACATTGGCATATAGTTTCCCGATATTACTATTTTTAATTCTCTCTAATATATCAGTTTCATATAATTTTTTACTATTTCGACTACTTGTTGGATCAAGCAGATCAGTTAGATCATACCATGTCCATTCTCCATGATCTTTCTTTTTAACCTGATATATCTTAATCGATGTCGGTGTGGTACATGAGTTTAAGATTGATATATCTTGTATTGCTTCGAAAAGAAATAAAAAGTCATCAACTCCTTCTTGTTCTAATTCAAACATGCGTACTAAAGCCCAGTACCGCTGGAAATCCACACCTTTCTGATTATGAGCACCCCCAACCTCAGCAAGGTCTTCTCTTATCGAAACATTATAAATTTCATCCAATGATTGGCTTGTAACCATTATTGCTTAAGAGCCAACTGCTAAATGGCAAAACATTTATAATAGCATATTCGATGCATTTAAAAAATCTCCTTTTTATAAAAAATGTCGGCGTATGGTATGCATGAGGCCGGTCCACGGGCTGGCGATGGCTCGCTCGAAGGCCGCCAACAGAAGATGAAGTCGCCGGTTTCCAGGAAGACCAGCGTCCGCGCCAATTCCAGCAGGCATTCAATCACCTAGAGGAGCGACCGGC
>Ga0172371_10013942_pt1 | contig 10404 bp, 8 predicted proteins | sample Lak12m_FD_114543 | JGI IMG/M metagenome (GOLD analysis project Ga0172371, IMG submission 114543) | Freshwater microbial communities from Kabuno Bay, South-Kivu, Congo - kab_022012_12m | ecosystem: Environmental > Aquatic > Freshwater > Lake | place: Democratic Republic of the Congo: South-Kivu... | reverse complement strand
TAGGTGCGGTAGATGCACCCAGGGGACTTCTGATCCATGATTATACTTATGATGCAAAAGGCAAAGTAACAAAAGCAAATCTTATAATTCCGACAAATATGAATTATGCAAATATCGAAAAGGATCTGGAGGCATTTGTTCCGCAAATAATTGAAAAATCGGAAGATGAAATAAAGCTTGGCTGCGAAATGCTGATCAGGGCATACGATCCATGCATATCGTGTTCCACTCATTTTCTGAATGTGAAGCTTGTAAATAAATAAATGATTATGCCCGCATCAACATAGCATTTTGCTGATAAAAGTCTATTAAAGATTGAAGTAGCAAGTGATCTGATTAAAAAGTAGGTTTACTGTCAAACTTATAAATAACTAATCCGCTGCATGGTTTTGGATAGAAATATGTAGATTTTTGTGGCATTATCTTGCCTGTATAGGAAAGTTTTTCAACTGTTTCAATTGTGGGTGCATTAAGTATAAAACCTGCGTCAAAATTATTATTTGCATCATTTTTATCTATTAACTTTAAAACCTCTTCGGCTGAATGAATAAAATTTACTTCCTTAACTGAATGATCCGCAATAATGATATCGATAATCAGCTTATGCAGGATATTTACATCAAGATATTCATAATCTGAAACGAATTGTTCTTCAATAATATTTAACTTTTGATATAGTTTTTTTAAATCAGCTTTTAAAGTTATAAAATAACAGTTTTTATTTTTGAAATAAATGCATAAGCTCTTTTTTTGCGTTGAAAAACTTTCCGACATTTTATCACTGATGCATGAAATCTCAGGTTTTATTTTCTCAACACTAAAATATTTTTCAATTTTTTTAATTATTTCTTCAGGTTTTACAGGTTTATTAAATTTTATGATCCTGTGGGTCGGGTGGATCAAAATATCTTTCTGATTTCCGGAAACAAAAAGAGCAAGGACATAATCTTCGGGATTGTCAGAATTTTTCAAATTCAAGTGCTCTTTATATAGTCTGGATGTTTCATATCTGTGATGACCATCTGCGATTAAGAGCGTTTTTGATTCCATTATATCCTTTATTTTTTCAATCATGTCTTTATCAGAAACTTTCCAAAATTTAAAATGAAGTGATGAATCGTAGACAACATTAGTTGAAATATCAGGGTCATCATTAAAGTTATAGTTTAATGTTGTACTTATTGTTCCATCATCATCATTATAGATTGTATAAATAAATTCCAAATTTGCCCTGCAAGCTTTTAAAAGGGCAAGCCGGTCCTCTTTGGGTTTTGAAAGAGTTTTCTCATGTCTCAAAACTTTTCCGGCTCCATATTCCTCTAATTTTAACAATCCTATGAATCCTCTAAAACTTTTACTGATACCATTTTCTAAAAAGGTTTCTTCAAAAAGATAAAAACATTTTTTTATGTCATATTTCAATATTTCTTTTCCTATCCATTCCGCAAGAACAGCTTTTGCATTTTCATATTTATTCTTGCCTGGAGTTTCATCAGGAAGAGTCAGGGCGATAATATTATAAGGGTTGTGTTTTTTTAAATCTTCCTTAAGACTGCTTGAAATAATATCATATGGAGGTGCCAGTACTTCAGAATATTTCGATATTTTTTTGGAATTAAAAATAAGCCCATTCAAGGGCATAATATCTACCATTTTATTTTCCTTTTGTCTTTTCTTTGTTTAAACTGAAATTGAAGTTAAATTATAATGGAAATTAAAATATTTTCAAATTTACTTTTAAGAAAATATCAAAGTATTATAATATATTAGTCTATTTACAAGTTAAAATAAAAAGGGCAGGATTATAATGGAAATTGAAGTCATAGAAAATGTAATGCAGTACAACAAAGAAGAGGCAGACATAAACAGGAGTCTTTTTAAAGAAAATAATGTCCTTGTCATAAACCTTCTTTCGGCACCGGGAGCCGGGAAAACATCACTAATAATTGAAACAATCAAAATGCTTGGAAATGAAAGTAAAATTGGGGTCATAGAGGGCGATATTTCTTCAACTCACGATGCCCAGAAAATAAAGCATTTGATCGATGATGTTGTACAGATAAATACAGGCGGTACATGTCATTTAAATGCTTCAATGGTCTTCCATGCAATATCCAAATTAAATCTTAAAAATCTTGATATATTAATTATAGAAAATGTCGGTAATCTCATCTGTCCCGTAGGATTTGATCTTGGGGAAGACTTCAAGATTGTACTTTCTTCAGTTACGGAAGGTGATGATAAACCGGTTAAATATCCCAAGGCTTTTATCAGGGCAAATCTTGTGGTTTTAAATAAAACAGACATGATGACATATAATGAATTTGAATACTCTTTTTTTGAAGGTAAAATAAAAGAATTGAATCCTAATTGTCCAATAATAAAAATTTCATGCAAAACCGGCAGCGGATTAGATGATTGGGCAGATTGGATAAGGAAATCCTTAAAATAATGAATAAGAATTCAATTCCATTGCAGGATGCTGCTGATAAAACTTTAAACCTTACAATAAAAATAATTGGTTATGGCAACATTTATATGGGCGATGACGGTATTGGGATAAGAGTTATAGAAAAAATAAAAGAGCAGGGGATTTTTAAAGATAATTATAATGTTGAAGTTATTGATGGAGGGACCTCAGGTGTAGACTTGATCTTTTTTCTGCAGAATGCAGATAAAGTTATAGTTATAGATGCAGTAGATGCGGGCCAGGAGACAGGGGAAATAGTTACTTTCAATATCGATGAGATTATAGATTATGGAAATAAGGTACCAAGAAGTTTTTCACTTCATGATATTAGTCTAAAAGAAGTATTCGAACTTATAAAAGCTTTAAAAATAGAAAAGGATTTAAGGATAGTAGGCATTAATCCGAAAGAAGTTAATAATTGTGAGAGATTATCACCTCAAATTGAAAAAAAAATTCCTCAAATAATCTCGATAATTAAGAAAGAAACCGGTATTTTAGATTTAACTTAGAGGATACTAATTCCCCTTACTTTTTTACATGGGAATTACTTTATTTTTGAAAAAAATTACTGTAACATATTAAATTCTGGTAATCTTAAAACATATTTTTAAATTTTAAAATCTTCTGGAGGTTATAGTGCTTAATAAAAATATAAAGCTTTCTAATTGGGTTTCGGAAATGGCAAAACTGTGCAATCCTGACAAGATTATCTGGATAAATGGTTCGGATAAACAAAAAAAAGAATTGGAAAAAGAAGCCATGGCAACCGGTGAAATTATAGAGCTGAACAAGGAACTGCTTCCGAATTGTGTTTATCATAGAACTGCCATAAATGATGTAGCAAGGACCGAAAATTTAACATTCATCTGTACTCCCGAAAAAGAAGAAGCCGGACCGACAAACAACTGGATGAAACCGGAAGATGCTTATAAAAAAGCCGGATCAATATTTGCTGATGCGATGGCAGGAAGGACAATGTACGTAATACCATTTTCAATGGGTCCGGTTGGCTCTAAATTCAGCAAGATTGGTGTTGAGCTGACTGACAGCATATATGTTGTGTTAAATATGCTTATAATGACAAGAGCAGGAGAAAAAGTATTAAATGCGCTTGGAGAAAATGGTGAATTTACAAAGTGCCTGCATTCGAAAGCCGATCTAAATATTGACAGAAGGCTCATTCTTCATTTTCCGCATGATAATACTATCTGGAGTGTCGGTTCAGGTTATGGGGGTAATGTTCTTTTGGGTAAAAAATGTCTTTCCTTAAGGATTGGAAGCTATCTTGGAAGAAATGAAAATTGGATGGCAGAACATATGCTGATATTGGGAGTAGAGGACAGCAAAGGCAATATAACCTATATTGCGGCTGCTTTTCCCAGTGCTTGCGGTAAAACGAATCTGGCAATGCTTGTTCCTCCTGAAGGATTAAAGAAAAAAGGTTATAGGATATGGACTGTAGGTGATGATATTGCATGGATGAGGATTGGTACCGACGGTTCGCTTTGGGCAATAAACCCTGAAACTGGTTTTTTTGGCGTTGCACCCGGAACGAATAGCAAAACCAATCCAAATGCTGTGAAAACAATCCAATCAAACACTATATTTACAAATGTTTTGCTTAAATCTGATAAAACGGTCTGGTGGGAAGGTGCCGATGGTCCTGTTCCTGAGTCAGGAATCGACTGGACGGGGAAACCCTGGAATCCCAATCTAAAAGATTCGGAAGGCAAGACTGTAAAAGGAGCAAATCCAAACAGCCGTTTCACGGTTCCTATCAGTCAATGCCCAACCATAACGGACAAATTGGATGATCCCAATGGTGTACCTATATCCGCGATAATTTTTGGCGGCAGACGGGCAACACTTGCACCACTTGTATACCAGTCATTGGACTGGCAGAACGGAGTATTTTTGGGTTCTATAATGGCTTCTGAAATAACAGCTGCGCAATACGGGGCGCAAGGTGTTGTCAGAAGAGATCCCATGGCCATGATACCGTTCTGCGGTTATCATATGGGAGATTATTTTAAACACTGGCTTGAAATGGGTAAAAAAATTAAAAATCAACCTAAGATATTTAATGTAAACTGGTTCAGAACCGATAATAGCGGTAATTTTTTATGGCCCGGATATGGGGATAATCTTAGGGTGCTTGAATGGATAATAGACCGATGCAAGGGAAGTGTTGATGCCTCAAGTACTCCTATAGGTTTTATACCTTATGAAAAAGATATAGATATGGATGGTCTGGATTTAAAACCAGGAAGTTTAAACAGTCTGCTTGAAATTGACAATGAGCAGTGGTTAAAAGAAGCTGAAGAAATAAGAAATTTCTATTCTAAATTTGAAAATAAATTGCCTGTGGAACTTAATTTGGAATTAGAAAACCTTATCAGCAGATTGAAAGCAAATTAAATCTTAGCATATCCTTGGGAGCTGTTCGCTGTAATGCAGGTCAAGAATTCTTTTTGTACCGATTTCGGTATTTATAATAACAACGCCTTGACTTTTTTTAGCTACTTTGCCAATTAATTGGGAATCTTTTCCGTATTTATTTCTTTTCATTGCCCCAAGAACTTTCTGCTCGTCTTTACTTTCAACAAAAATTATCATTTTCCCTTCATTAGCAATATAAAATGGATCCATTCCTAAAAATTCACATAATCCCTTTATCTCTTTTTTTATAGGAATACTGACTTTGTCTATTTCAAAAGTCGTTTTTGAAGCTTGTGACATCTCTATCAGTACTCTTGCAAGACCTCCACGTGTCGCATCTCTCATCGCATGAATTTTATCTGAAGATTTACAAATATCATTTACAAGGGAATTAAGGGGGGCACAATCACTTAAAAGATTTGTTTTAAAATTGAATTCTTTTCTCTGGCTCAAAATTGCAAGTCCATGCTCTCCAATACCACCGTTAATTAATATCGAATCACCAACTTTTATTTTTGAGGGAGATATTTCGATATTTGACTGATTTAAACCTATACCTGAAGTGTTTATAAAAATTTTATCGGCAAATCCTTTACCTACCACTTTTGTGTCTCCGGTTACAATTCTTAAGTCAATTCCGTTGTTGGATAAATTAACTTCTTTGATAGTCTTTCTTATCGATATCAGAATATTTTCCAATTCTTTTAGAGGAAAACCTTCTTCAAGTATTAAGGAAAGACTTAATGCAAAAGGAGTGCATCCGGTTGTTACCAGGTCATTGACAGTTCCGCATATTGATAATTTTCCGATATCTCCACCCGGGAAAAAAATAGGCTCTACAACAAAACTGTCGGCTGTAAAAGCAATTTTTTCATTTTTAATATAAAGAGAGGCGCTATCTTCAAGCTTTTCAAGTAATTCATTCTTTAAATATTTCAATATAAAATTATTTATTAATTCTCCTGTTTTTAGCCCTCCATCTCCATGTGAAATATTGATTACTTTTAATTGAGAAAAATCATTTTTATTTCTTTTATTCAGCATTTTATTTATTTCTTGATATATTTAGTATCTTAATCTGTAAAATTTATAATAAGCCGCACAAGTTCCTTCACTCGAAACCATACAAGGTCCGATAGGATTGTCGGGGGTACATAGTTTTGAAAAAAGCTTACATTCGTCAGGTTTTTTTATACCTTTTAAAACATTGCCGCATTCACATTTTTTAGGTTCTGTGGAAATTAATTTTTTAATTGGAAATTTTAATTTTGCATCAAATTCAGAAAAATCAGGTTTTAATTTTAAGCCACTTCCCGGAATATTGCCCAGACCCCTCCAAACTGAGTCTTCGACTTCAAAAACTTCATGGATTTGATTAATAGCTATGGTATTTCCTTCTTCTCTTACAACACTTTTGTATTCAATTTCAATTTTAGGTTTTTTCTTAAGAAGCTGTATTAAAATCATTTTAACTGCCTGCAAAATACCTTCGGGATCAAAACCACTTATAACACCCGGAATATTATATAAATTTGAAATAAATTTATAGGGAGTGCTGCCAATTATTGCGGAAACATGTCCCGGAAGAAGCAGGCCATCAATTTGAATTTCCTTGTCTTTAAGGAGAGCCTCAAGTGCAGGGGGAATTATTTTATGGGTACAATAAATAAAAAAATTTCTTAATTTTTTATCATTGGCCCTTTTTACAATGACGGAAGTTAACGGTGCAGTTGTTTCAAAACCAATTGCAATGAAAATGACATTTTTATCAGGGTTATTCGCCGCAAATTCCAGTGCATACAGCGGGGAATAACAGATAACCACATCTTTCCCCTTGGATTTTTCATAAGCAAGACTTGAAGTGGAGCCAGGAACTTTTATCATATCGCCAAAACTGAAAATAGTAATATCATAATTATTTATGATTTCAATTATTCTATCAATTTCAATTGTCGGAGTGACACAAACGGGGCATCCCGGACCACTGATAAGATTAATTTCGGGTGGAAGCAGCTGTTTTAAACCATTACGGGCTATCTCCATCGTATGTGTTCCGCATACTTCCATTATATTTATGCTTTTTTTATTTAAGTCTCTTACAAATATGTTAATTTCTGAACAAATTTCCTTAATTTTCATGTTTCTTTCAGGAACTCTTTCCAGTAACCTTCAGTGATGGAAGCTTCTTTTTTATCAATAATTTGAATTGCAAAGCCTGCATGAACTATTACATAATCACCGGTCCTTACATCTGGTACCAGCGTTATATCAATTTCTTTAATGACGCCGAGACTTTCCGCCTCGGCAATATTTTTATCAATTTTAAGAATTTTTGAAGGAATTGCTAAACACATTTGATAGATACCTCTTTTAAAATATTAAAATTTTTATAAAAGCCGTAAAATACAGCAGCAATTATATTAGAAGTCATATAAAATCGCAAAGTAATATTAAATTATTAAATTATTTCTTTTTATTTGTATTTGTATTAAAATTATGAAAAAGTTACAAAAAGATTATATAAAATATTTTAATTTAGAAACAATTTATTTTTATTATTAATTTAAACTAATTTGAAGATAAACTTATAAGAATAAAATAAATAATAATTTACAAATATCTTGATAATATAATAGCAAATTTTTAAATATTAAAATTATGCTAATTCAAACTAATATATATTTAGTCCCTTATATTATAGGAATATCCATCACTTTAATTCTGGCAATAATCATTTTAAGGTCCAAAACCGGAAAAGATTACAGACTTACGTCTATGTTATTGATCGCTTGTACTATATGGATGTTTGGATGTGCCCTTGAAATTTTAAACACAACTCTTGTGGGGAAAATTATTTTTGGAAGAATACAGTATTTTGGAATAGTAATAGTTCCGTTAGTGTTTTTTATATTGACAATGAAATATGCGGGTTTTACACGGATAATCAACAAGAAAAATATAATTTTATTCAGTATTATACCTGCAATCTCCCTGATTTTATTTCTTACAAACAATATTCATGGTTTGATGTGGAAAAATGAAATAATACATTCAAGTGGTCTTCTGACAGTTTTATCAATGAATGATTATGGAGCCGCATTCTGGGTATGGACAGGCTTTTCTTATCTTTTACTTTTGATAAGTACAATATTTCTATTTTTTATTTTTTTAAGCAGGTATAAGTTTTTTCGGATTCAGGCAAGCACTTTGATTTCTGCATTAATAATTGCATGGGTCCTGAACATATTTTATGTATTTAAGCTGGTGCCTCTGATAAAATTTGATTTAACCCCGCTGGCCACATCATTTTCGTGTCTTGTTTTGGTATTAGGTTTTACATATTTAAAGATTGGCGAGATTGTCCCTATAAATTATGAATCAATAATAGGGAGCATAAAAGACGGTGTTATCGTCCTGGACAAAGAAGCCAGAATTAATTTTCTGAATAACAGGGCACAAGATTTATTTTCTATCAATAAGGATTTTATTGGAAAGCACATAGATTATATTTGGCATGGTTACAATATTGATTTTGCGGAAAATGAACCAGAAGTGGAGAAAGACGTAATTATTAATACCCATCAGGAAGACAGGTATTTTAATATTTCAGTAAGTTTGCTGAAAATAAGCAGTATAGAAATAGGCGGTAAGCTGATAGTTATCAGGGATATTACCGAAAGGAAAAAATCGGAAGAAAAAATAAAATATATAAGTTTTCATGATAATTTAACAGATCTCTATAACAGAGCATATTTTGATGAAGAATTAAAGAGACTGGACAGGGAGCGCCAGCTGCCTTTAAGCGTAATTATTGGTGATGTTAATGGACTGAAATTAATAAATGACGGATTCGGACATAAAAAAGGAGATTTGCTTCTTAGGAAATGCGCAAAAGTTCTTGTTAGATGTTGCAGATCTGAAGATATCATTTGCAGATGGGGTGGAGATGAGTTCGCAATACTTTTGCCAAAAACACAGGAAGAAGCAGCTGAAGAAATTGTCGAAAGAATAAGACTCGGATGTATAAATCTTGAAAACAAGAAGCTTCCTTTAAGCATATCTCTTGGTGTGGCAACAAAAACCGAATATTTCCAAAACTTGCAGAAAGTTATCAAAAGTGCCGAAGATAGAATGTATAGAAGAAAACTTATTGAAAGAAAAAGCATATCAAGCTCGATACTTTCTGCTTTTAGCAGGGCTCTTTTTGAAAAAGGTCTCGAAACCGAAAACCATGCCTGCAGAGTTAGTGCCCTATCAAAAAAGATTGGAAAAGCAATTAATCTTTCAGAGGATAAATTAAATGATTTGTCGCTTCTGTCATTATTGCATGATATAGGTAAAGTGGCCATAGCCGAAAGTGTTTTGATGAAAAAAGGAGAACTGACCAAGGAAGAAACACGTATAGTAAGAAGACATACGATAATAGGTTACAATATAGCGAAATCTTCGATTCAGCTTGCCCATATAGCAGATTCAATCCTTTATCATCATGAATGGTGGAACGGGAACGGGTATCCCCATAAACTAAAAGGAGATTTAATACCAATAAATTCAAGGATAATTTCAGTTGTTGATGCTTACGATATTATGGAAAATGGATCTCCATACAAGAAAGCAATTTCAAAGAAAAAAGCAATTGAAAATATAAAAGAATTATCAGGAGTTCAGTTTGACCCAAGTCTTGTTGAAATATTCAGTGAAATATTGGAAAATCTTAAGGAAGACTATCTGGATGAAACAGAGAAGTATGAAATTTTCCATTTAGTTGGAGAAAAAAGTATCATACAGGTCTAAAAATAATGCTGGTTTAAAGCCAATGCCCCAATGTATGCTTGTCCAAGTGAAACACCTCCATCATTTACGGGAACTTTAAAATTGGAACATACATTGAAATTGGATTCTCTAAGTAATTCAAAACAAAGGCTGATCAACAAATTGTTTTGAAAAACTCCTCCGCTTAATGCAACTATATTTATTCCAAATTTATTTCGGGCCCTAACAGATATATCAAGAACAGCTTTTGCAAGAGCATTGTGAAATTTGGCCGAAATTACAGGAGCTTTAATATTATTATTTAAATCATAAATGATCTGATTGAAAATTGAATAATCGTCTATTGTAAAATCTTCGATGTCAATCTGGTATGAATTTTTTAAATTATCATCAGAGATCATTTCAAGATGGATGGCTGCTTCACCTTCATAGCTGGCAGTATGAGTCAGATTTAAAATTGAGCTCACGGCGTCAAAAAATCTTCCCATACTTGTTGTTAGGGGACTGTTAAAGCCTGTTTGAATTTGTTTTATAATAATATTGATTTCTTCGGGTGAAATTATTTTTTTATAAAACGGATACCGGCTGAAAACATAATTGGTAAAATCCTTATTGTAATTGGCTGTCTGATTTGTAAAATAATTATAAAGATAGGAAACAGCCATCCTGTAAGGTTTTTTTATAGTAATTTCACCGCCAGGCAAATACTTCTCTTTTATATG
>Ga0172371_10013939_pt1 | contig 10406 bp, 10 predicted proteins | sample Lak12m_FD_114543 | JGI IMG/M metagenome (GOLD analysis project Ga0172371, IMG submission 114543) | Freshwater microbial communities from Kabuno Bay, South-Kivu, Congo - kab_022012_12m | ecosystem: Environmental > Aquatic > Freshwater > Lake | place: Democratic Republic of the Congo: South-Kivu... | reverse complement strand
TGGCTGATAAATGTCTCAAGGGGCGGAGTTGTTGATGAAGAGGCATTGTATCATGCGCTTAAGGAGGGGCTTTTAGCAGGCGCAGCTCTGGATGTTTTTGAGCGGGAGCCGTATAAAGGGAATCTAAAAGAACTTGATAATGTAATACTGACTCCGCACGTAGGGTCTTATGCTAAAGAGGCAAGAATAAAAATGGAGATTGAAGCCGCTAAAAATCTTCTTAAAGGATTGGAGGTAGCATAAAGTGAAAATTATTGTGTTTGGAGGCTCGGGATTTCTCGGCAGTCATGTCGCAGACGCTCTGACCGATGCGGGACATGAGGTTACTGTTTATGATATTGTTCCGTCTCCGTATTTGCGAAAATCCCAGAAGGGGATAACAGGAGATATTCTGGACAGCGCTAAAGTAGAAGACGCAGTAAAGAATGCGGATGTAGTTTACAATTTTGCTGGGATAGCTGATATTAATGATGCGAGCCAGAAACCGCTGGAAAGTGTGAAATATAATATTCTGGGCAATTCGATCATTTTAGAGGCGTGCTGCAAGGCGCAGGTCCAACGGTTTGTTTTTGCAAGTTCTCTTTATGTTTACAGCAAGGCAGGCTCAATCTACAGGAGCACAAAACAGGCATGCGAACTCCTTATTGAGAATTACCACGAAATTTTCGGTTTGTCTTATACGATACTGCGCTATGGTTCTCTCTATGGCCCAAGGACGGATGAGAGGAATTTCATCTATAGAGCGATAAAACAGGCCCTTAAGGAAGGTGTGATTTTGCGCGAAGGCGACGGAGAAGAAATAAGAGAGTATATACATGTGCTGGATGCCGCAAAAGGGAGTGTGGATATACTTTCTAATGAATTTGCTAACCAGCACGTTATTCTCACAGGGCAGCAACAGATGAAGATTAAAGACGTTCTCGTGATGATAAAAGAAATGCTTGATAATAAAATAAAGGTAGAATTTTTGCCTGCTGATAAAAACCATCATTATGAAATTACGCCTTATTCATTTGCGCCGAAGATGGGGAAGAGATTAACGAGTAAGACTTATTTAGACCTTGGGCAGGGTATTCTTGACAGCATATCCACCATATACAAAGATGTCAATCCATTGCCTGTTTATGACAATGTGTTAGTTAAAGAGCAAAATCTAAAAAAATCTAAGAAAAAGAAATAATCAACAATTCTTGATTGACATACCTCTTGCGGCCGAGTTTTATAAATTGAAGTATATATACCTTTCATATTTATTAACGAATGAAGTCCCTGTATACGGAGGAAGTGATTCTCTAAATATAAAAAATATTAAATCTCTACATTCCGGGGACTCGGCAAATGGTTTCAGCTTCGCTATGGAGAACCACTGGGGAACACATATTGATTGTCCTGCGCATTTTTTTGCAAAAGGGCCGAAGCCTGAGGATTATCCTCCTGAAACATGGTTCTTTAAGAAACCGTTGGTATTGTCCCTGGAGCTTGAAGAAAATAATATTGCAAGGCCTGAAGATATGAATGAAATCCCTGAGGGGACAGACCTGCTCTTAATCAAAACCGGATTCTCACGTTTCAGAGGAACAGAAAAGTACTCTTGCGGCAACCCGGGATTAATGCCTGAAGTGGGCACATGGCTGAGGGAGAAACATCCATCTATAAGGGCTGTCGGGTTTGATTTTATCTCGCTTTCTCCATATCAAAATAGAGGAATCGGCAGGCAGGCTCATGCGGCATTTCTCAACCCGGATGGGACTAATGCTCCGCTTCTGATTATTGAAGATATGGATCTCTCCCATGACCTTACGGGACTGCTGTCGGTCATAATTTTACCCTTAAGGGTAGCCGGCATGGACAGCGCTCCATGCACTGTGATAGGCGTGTTGAAGGATGTTGAGGATTTGACAGAACAAGAGCAGAATGATTAAAGTCATTTTTTTTGATTTTGACGGAGTTATAGTAGAGTCGGTAGATATAAAGACGAAAGCGTTTTATCGGCTGTTTGACATTGAAGGGAAGGATGTTGCCCATAAGGTTGTTGACTACCATCTTAAGAATGCCGGCGTTTCAAGGTTCGATAAATTTAGATATATATACAGAGAAATACTGAAGCGCTCTCTCGGCGATGAAGAATTCCATGGGCTATGTAATAGATTTGCCGGCCTTGTCGTAGAGAATGTCGTAAAAGCGCCATATGTTAAGGGGGCTAAAGAGTTTCTTGAAAATTATGCGGCAGGCTACAAATGCTTTATTGTATCGGCAACTCCCCATGAAGAAATAGAAGAGATAATCCGGAGACGACGCATCGGGACTTTCTTTAAGGCGGTATACGGCGCACCGGCAAAAAAAAATGATATCGTAAGAGGCGCTCTTATAAGAGAGAATACGGATTCGTGTAATGCTGTATATGTCGGAGATGCAATGAGCGACTATCTCGCTGCAAAGGAGAACGGGGTTGTTTTTATTGCGCGCGTAACTGATGAAAACAGCCGGATATTCAAAGATGCGGATTGCATAAAAATGAAGGACCTGACTAATCTGAAGGAAGTTGTGACTTCAGTTTGCCGCCGGGAGAAGAAAAATCTTGGCTGACTACGGCCTCAATGGAAAATTTAAAAAGGCATTTGATTTTCTGGCGTCAATGAATCAAACTGCTTATAAGGATACATATTTATTGGCAAACGAAGTCCTCAGTAAAAATCCTTTTTCAAACAATTTTCTTGAAAAATTCTTAAGAGGCGAGACCCCCGAGCCGCCGGGCCTGTTTACTATTTTTTTAATATTGGCTGCATATTATTTAAAAAGTTTTATTTATTTCGGGATATACCTGTTATTCTTTGCAGCGTTTCGTATGTCAGGATTGAGGCATGAGGCCAACCCATTTTTAAAAGAGCTGACGCTTATTGACACATTCTTTCTTATGGATAAAATAGAGAAAGATAAGGCTTATGAAGACCCTTATTTTGTCGGGTTAAAAGAAGTCCTGGAAAAAGCAGGCAGGAACTATGCCTATCTCCCGGTATTTTATACAACCAAAAACCCCTTAAGGCTTCTCAAAATTTTAAGGCTTCTGATGAAAAATAAGATTCCGGTTTTAACGGAATATCAATTATTGTCAGGGAGTGCTTTGTTTAAAATCCTATATTTTATTCTAAGGTATCCCATCAGGGTATTGCTTTTTGCAGGGAATATATACGGCGATGGCTATGAAATAAAATTGTTGAAACGTGAACTTATAGATAGTTTGAGAACTACAACTTTTTTAAAATATTCCAGATACCTGCAGGGGCAAAAAATATCTTCATTATCTTATGAGAAGATAAAATTAATAAGCTGGTTTGAGAATCAGACGATAGATAAAAACCTGTATAAAGGCCTGCGTGAAAATGCCGGAAAAATTAAAATCTACGGCGCGCAGCCTTTTATATTCTCAAAATCCATACTTAATATTTTAGCAGATGAAAATGAGGCAAAGTTCGGGATAGTGCCCGATAAAATTATAGTAAACGGCCCTTATTTTATCCCTGAACATTCGGCTCTTGATTTTGTTGTCGGCCCCTCGTTCCGGTACAGAAAAATATTTACAACCGTCCTCGAGGTAAAAAATCAGAATAATATTTTGGTTTTATTGCCTTATCTTATAGGAGATGCAGAGAATATTTTGCATTTGTTGAGCAAAACAAGCATTCCTGATAGGGATATTATAGTAAAGGTTCATCCGGCAACTCCTGTAGAGAAGTTCAGCGGCATTCTTCCTCCAAATGCGAAAATAGCGGCCGACGATGTATATAAATTATTTAGAACTGCGAACATGGTTATCGGGGCGGCGTCTGGAACACTGGTTGAAGCGGCAAGTTTAGGGGTGCCTGTGATTTATGTGAAAAGTATTTTGAGATATGACTACAATCCACTGCCGGTTCACGGCAAGGGGATAATATGGGATGAAGCCGCTGGCAGCAGGGAAATAGAAAGGTTGATAATAAAGTTTAGCGGTTCTTTAAACGATGTAAATGAATCATATAAGATTAAGAAAATTGCGGCCGAATATAAAAATATGTTTTTTTGCGAACCTACGGATGAAAATATTATAAAGGCCTATGAGTTAGGCTGCTGATTAGCGCGCCTAAAGAGGAAAGGATAAAATGGGCAGTTTTAGAGATGACGATAAAATTTTAATTATTGGCGGGACAGGTTTTATCGGAGGACGCCTTGCAGAGAGATGTTTGAGGAGTTCTTCTTATGTTACATGTTTAGGCCTGGGAGATAAGAAGGAGGGGGCCTTGGTTGCGGGGAAGGCAAAATTTCTCCATGCGGATATCGCTGATAAATCACAATTGGAAGCGGTATTGAGGAATAGGCCTTTTGATTATGTCTTTAATCTCGGCGGCTATATTGACCATACGGCTTATTTTAACGGAGGGCGAAGGCTGATAGAATCTCATTTTACTGGCGTTATGAATTTAATTGATTGTCTTGATATGAAAAGGTTGAAGGGGTTTGTTCAGATGGGCAGCAGTGATGAATACGGCAATGCTCCCGCTCCGCAAAAGGAGACAATGAGCACGAAGCCTATATCCCCTTACTCTCTGGCTAAGACCGCGGCTTCTCATTTTATAGAAATGCTTTCCAACACAGAAAAGTTTCCCGGCGTTATTCTAAGACTTTTCCTTGTTTATGGCCCGGGACAGGATACTGGCAGGTTCTTGCCGCAGGTGATAAACGCGTGCTTGAAAAACGAAGAGTTTAAAATATCCGAAGGTAAACAGGTGCGTGATTTCTGTTTTGTGGAGGATGTCGTTGAGGCCCTGGTAAAAGCCGCATTGTCCCAAAAGGCAAAAGGGCATATTATTAATATTGCGTCAGGCATCCCGGTGACAATAAAAGAGGTTGCGGAAAAAGTCGTGCAGCTGACCGGAGGAGGAATACCTTTGTGGGGGACGCGTCCGTATAGGAAAGATGAGAATATGCAGTTATTTGGAGACATAAGCCTTGCAAGGAGTCTGCTTGGATGGTCTCCGCATGTAAATTTTGACGAGGGCCTAAAAATGACAATAAACTATTATAAAAATTTGGGTGGAGGAAACATATGAAGGTTGTAATATTGGCTGGCGGATTAGGGACAAGACTCAGTGAAGAGACCATAGCTAAGCCTAAGCCTATGGTTGAGACCGGCGGAAAGCCTATTCTATGGCACATAATGAATACCTATGGGTTTTACGGATACAGAGAGTTTATAATTGCTCTTGGATATAAGGGTGAATTGATTAAGGAATATTTTCTTAACTACTACAATCATCAGAGCGACCTCACCTTAGACCTTAAAACAGGCGATGTTAAGGCGATGAATAACGGCTTTAAGGATTGGATTGTTCACCTTGTAGATACAGGGCTTAACTCCATGACCGGCGGCAGGCTTTATAGATTGAGAGATAGGCTAAGTAAGGAAACATTTATGCTTACCTACGGCGATGGTGTTAGCAATGTTGACATAAAAAAATTGCTCGCATTTCATAAGACTCACGGCAAAGCGGCAACGGTTACTGCCGTTAAACCGCCTGCCCGTTTTGGGGGGATGCGGTTTGACGGGAATACGGTGGTTGAGTTTAAAGAGAAGCCCCAGACGGACGAAGGATGGATCAACGGCGGTTATTTTGTGTTTGAACCTGAAGTTTTTAAGTATATAAACGGTGACGATACTGTTCTCGAAAAAGAGCCGTTGGAGAATCTTGCAAGAGATGGTCAGCTGATGGCATATAAACATGAAGGATTCTGGCAGTGCATGGATACCCTTAGAGATAAGCAGTTGTTAGAAAAACTATGGGAAAGCGGCAATGCCCCATGGAAGGTCTGGCAATGAAAAGACCGCCGTCATTTGATTCATTTGACAAATTATATAAGGGTAAGACTGTGCTTGTGACGGGGCATACGGGCTTTAAAGGGTCATGGCTTACTACATGGCTTCTGTCTTTAGGCGCAAAAGTTATTGGATTCTCAGCATATCTTCCCTCTGACCCCTGTAACTTTATGGCATGCAATCTGGGAAATTATATTACCAACATCAAAGGAGACATTCGCGATATTGAAACATTGAAAGAGGTTTTTCTGAAATTTAAACCCGATATGGTATTCCATCTTGCAGCACAACCGATAGTGCGAAGGGCGTACGACGACCCGAAACTGACATTTGACACTAACATCAACGGCACTCTCAATGTTTTAGAGTGTATCCGTATGACGAAAAGCGTAGAAGCCGCGATAATTATAACCAGCGATAAGTGCTATCAGAACGTTGAGTGGACATGGGGCTACCGGGAAAATGATAGATTGGGGGGGGAGGATCCATATAGCGCTTCAAAGGCATGCGCTGAAATTGTATGTCATTCATATATCAAATCGTTTTTCACAGGGAAAAACTCCCCAAAAGTTTCAACGACAAGGGCAGGGAATGTAATAGGAGGCGGAGATTGGGCCGAGGCCCGTATTATCCCTGACTGTGTGCGGGCATGGACCAGTGGCAAAAGGGCTTATATAAGGAATCCCAGCGCAACAAGGCCGTGGCAGCATGTGCTTGAACCCCTGAGCGGTTATCTGTGGCTTGGGGCAAATCTCTTAACCCCAGGCCGATTGCACGGCGAGGCGTTTAATTTCGGGCCTGACCAGAAGATAAACCAGTCCGTATCTGAACTGATAAAAACATTTGTTTCATACTGGGGAGATTCCAAATGGATACATAAACGGGCTAATGATGACAAGAAAGAGAGCGCCTTATTGAAGCTTTCCTGCGATAAAGCATTGAATTTATTAGGCTGGCATTCAGTTCTTTCATTTGAAGAGACGGTGAAGATGACTGCAAGTTGGTATAAAAAATTTTATAGCGGCGGAAAAGACATGTACAGTTTTAGTATCAAACAAATTGAAGAATATACCCATCTGGCTGAAAAACAAGGGCTGGCATGGATGAAGAAAAAATAAAAAGATGATTCAAGGTGTTGTTATTCAGAAGTTAAGGCAGATAGCAGATGACCGCGGCAAAGTCATGCATATGCTCAGGGCAGACTCGCCGCTGTTTAGAGGCTTCGGTGAGATATACTTTTCAGTTATTAATGGAGGCGCTATTAAGGCATGGAAAAAACACCTGAGAATGACCCAGCATTTTGCAGTTCCGGTCGGGAATATAAGGCTTGTGATCTATGATGATAGAAAAGAGTCGGAAAGTTGCGGAAAGATTGAAGTTGTAGAAATCGGTGAGGATAATTATTCTCTGGTACGAATACCGCCGCTTGTGTGGTACGGGTTCAAGGGAACGACTGTGTCGCAGGCTCTGGTTGTAAACTGCACCGACTTGCCGCATGACCCCGCCGAGATAGAAAGATTAGAACCCTTTAGCAACCAAATTCCTTATGAGTGGATTTGAAACATGACGCCCGATATAACTACTAATCCTCCGGTAGTAAGTGTCATTATGAATTGTCTTAATGGCTCGAAATATCTTCGCGAGGCTATTGACAGCGTCTATGCTCAGACATACCCGGACTGGGAAATAATATTCTGGGATAATGCATCAACGGATAATAGCGCCGAAATTGCTAAAAGTTATGGTGAAAGATTAAGATATTTTAAGGGCGATAAAACAGTCCCTCTTTATGCCGCAAGAAATTTAGCATTGCAGCAGGCAAAGGGTAGATATATAGCTTTTCTTGACTGTGACGATATGTGGCTGCCTCAAAAACTAGAGCGGCAAATTCCTTTATTTGATAATGATAGCGAGGTTGGGATGGTTTACTCAAACGCAGAGATTATAGAAGGAACCGCTCTTATTTGGGAAAGACGCGCTTTGCAGCATGCCACGTTCCAGCCAAGCGGAAAGATTTTCAGACAGATGCTCAGGCATTATAATATCAATATACAAACGGTTGTAATTTCAAGGACCGCGCTTTATTCATTGGGAGAATGGTTTGATGGTTCTCTGAATCATTCGGGAGATACCGATTTGTTCTTGAGGATAGCATATAATTGGAACGTGAAATACATACCCGTGGCGACTGCAAAATACAGAGAACACGGGGGAAATCGTTCCCTGAAATTTGCCGAAGATATCCCCGCGGAACTTGAGTATATAATCGGGAAATTGGCGGGGCTATATAATAATTTCAGGAAGGAATACGAGCTTGAACTTATAGAGCTCAGGATGAGATTGCAAAAAGGCCTGGCTGCCGCTAAGTGGAAATCGGGTAAGGGTTCTGAATCAAGGAAATTGGCGCTGCAGCACTTGATGAGCATGCGCCCATTTGTTTTGTTATATTTATTGTCATTTTTCCCTTATAGAACAGTAAGTTTTTTTAGGAACCTCCTGAGAATTTAAATGATACAATACTGTCACTAAGTTTAGAAAATAGAGAAGATATGAAACAGGCGCTTAAACGTCAGAATTATGTATGTAACAGGCGATAAGGATATTGGGGAATGGTTTTTATAGGTATTGTAATAGCCGCACTGGTTAGCATAATTCACTTCCAGATATATGACCATTTTTGGTTTTTACGCTTGACGGGCTTGGATATACATATGCAGAAACAAAACGCTTTATTTTTATTGCTGTTTTTTTTAATGGCTGGAATACATCAATTAATTCTTCTCAAGGAAAATAGTGCAGTTAAAATAAGTAATAGCAGCAAACGCTTATTTCTTCCATTGCTGTTTTATTTTCTTTTTGGAATTGTTGCTGTAATCGTGCATGAGCCGGATTTTGATTCCATAGAAAGATATCTTTTTTATCTATTCACGCCCTTAATGGTATTCCTAGGCATATTTGCCGCATATAGAAGCAATAAGGGAATAAATACTGCCCTGCATATTCTATTTTTACTCGGTGTTATTTTTTCTGTTTATTCTATCGGTATTCATCACGCAATGAGCGACATAGAGATTCAGAAAATGCATGGCTTTCCGTCATATTATCTGAGAGAGTATCTAAATAGATTTACAATTCCCGGTCTGGGCCCGAATGTTCTGCCTTCGATGTTGGTGCCGATGGTCTTGACAGGCTTCTATTTTGTCAGGAGCATTTCGGGTAAATCTAAATATCTATATATAGGGTTAATGTCGTTGATTTTTTATAGTATTATAATAACTGCGTCCAGAGGGGCGGTTGTTTCGCTGTCAGCCGGGATGCTATATCTGGCATATAAAAGATGGCTTAAATTCGATAAAGAGACGCTGCTTATTATTGCAAGTTTCTGTTTAGTGTTGTTTATTGCCGGGAACCCTTTGTTTTCACGGATAAATAGGCCCTTCGTATTATTGGAAAAGGCTACGGCAAAAGTGGAAAAGGCTACGGCAAAAGTGGAAAAGGCTACGGCAAAAGTGGAAGTTTTGGCAGAGGCCAGGATAGTAGCTTTGGTAGATAGTTTTACATCATATATTATGTTTAGTCCGGTCATGGGTTCCGGGTTCAGTTATTTTATCGCCTCACAGGAGCAGAGGCTTAAGGGCCTGGGGAATCACAATTTATATGTCACGTTATTAGCCCAAGGCGGTTTGATGGTATTTATTCCATTTGCGCTTATTCTTGCCGCTCTATATGTCAATTCCAATGAGATAATGAGAAGAAATATGTCTATATCCGCCTCTTCAAGAAAAATGGGAATATTTTTGAATGCTGCTTTAATAGCGTATATAATTGATCTCAATTTCCCTCCGGGTTTTTTTCATTACTATTGGATATGGTTTGGTTTTGCAGCGGCATGGGCAAGAAATTGTGAGATGGAATATCGGGCTCCGGCCCAACTGTCAGGAGCCGAAGCAATTTAGGATTAAAAATGAAAAAGGTATTGTTGGTATTCCCCGATATTTCGGAAAGGTCATGGCATAAGGGCTATTTCCATTACGGACTAGCGCATATTTCATCTTATCTTAAGCAGAGCATCAAAGATATTGAAATATCGTTGCTGCCTGTTCGGGACAAAAACTTCAAGCAGCCCGATTTTGAAGAAAAGGTAAAAAGCTTTTCTCCTCAAGTAATAGGGTTTACGTCAACTACTCACAGCTTCCCATTAGTTCAAAAAATGCTTGGGTGGACCAAGGGGCTCAACAGAGACATTTTGACAGTTTGCGGGGGAATTCATGTGACTATTAATCCTGAGGAGGCCTTATTGTCTTCCGATAGCGATATTGTTGTATGCGGTGACGGGGAATACCCGATGGAGGCGCTGGTAAAGGAATGGTCTGAGCATGGCAGAATAGCGGATATAAGAGGCGCGTGGCATAGGAAAAACGGCGCGATAGTTAACGCCGGGATTGCTTCTGTGGCTGATCTGGATTCTCTGCCTGATCCTGATTGGGAGATTTTTGATTATATGAATCTGGACGAGGGCTCGCAGGGGATTGGCGGTTTGATGCTTTCGAGGGGCTGC
>Ga0172371_10013934_pt1 | contig 10409 bp, 10 predicted proteins | sample Lak12m_FD_114543 | JGI IMG/M metagenome (GOLD analysis project Ga0172371, IMG submission 114543) | Freshwater microbial communities from Kabuno Bay, South-Kivu, Congo - kab_022012_12m | ecosystem: Environmental > Aquatic > Freshwater > Lake | place: Democratic Republic of the Congo: South-Kivu... | reverse complement strand
CCATCGTTAAAGCCTTTCATGTCAACGGCAAGTCCGTTTTCACGAGCCATGAGCTGGGTTAAATCAACCGGGAAACCATAAGTATCGAAGAGTTCAAAGGCGAAACTGCCGTCAATTTCTTTTGAGTTTGGATTGGTTTCCATGTAATTTTCAAACCGTTTGATGCCTTGAGAAAGAGTGCGCAGGAAAGCAAGTTCTTCTTCAGTGATAACTTTGCGGATAAGTTCCTGTTGTGAAATCAGTTCGGGGAAAAATGCACCCATTTCGCTTACCAGAACTGGTATTAACCTGTTGATAAATGGCTCCTTCAAATCGAGGAAGGTAAACCCGTAACGGACAGCCCTGCGCAAAATCCTGCGGATAACATACCCGGCCTTGTTGTTTGATGGAAGTTGGCCATCAGCAATGGCAAACGAAATGGCGCGAAGATGGTCGGCAATAACCCGCATGGCAATGTCCTGTTTTTTATCGTCACCATATTTTTTTCCCGTAATGGATGCAATTTCCTGAATGACCGGCTGAAAAACATCGGTATCGTAATTGGAGGTTTTGCCTTGAAGCGCCATAGTTAACCGTTCAAAACCCATCCCGGTGTCAACATGTTTTGCAGGTAGTTGCACCAGTTTTCCATCAGCCTTCCGGTTGAATTCAATGAAAACGAGGTTCCAGATTTCGATTACTTGTGGATGATCTTTATTAACAAGTTCTTTACCTGGTTTTATGGCTTTTTCTTCTGCACTCCTGATATCAACATGAATTTCGGAACAAGGGCCACAAGGGCCGGTATCTCCCATTTCCCAAAAATTGTCTTTCTTCGATCCATGCAGAATCCTGTTTTCAGGAACCCAGTGTTTCCAGATTTTAAAAGCTTCTTCATCAACCGGCAAACCATCGCCTTCATCCCCACCAAAAACCGTAACGTAAAGGTTTTCAGGATTCAAACCATACACTTTGGTAAGTAATTCCCACGCCCATTCAATGGCTTCCTTTTTAAAATAATCGCCAAACGACCAGTTGCCCAACATTTCGAACATGGTGTGATGGTAGGTGTCGTGGCCGACTTCTTCCAGATCGTTGTGTTTTCCGGAAACGCGCAAACACTTTTGTGTGTCGGCAATGCGTGGAAATTTCACCGGTGAGTTTCCTAAAAAGATGTCTTTGAACTGGTTCATACCGGCATTGGTAAACATCAGTGTAGGATCGTTTTTTACCACCATAGGGGAGGAGGGAACGATTTTATGTTGTTTGCTCTCAAAAAATTCGAGAAACGTTTTTCTTATTTCAGCAGATTTCATATTATTTAGCAAAAATTAACAGTGATGTTTGATGTTGTTAAAAACTCGTTTTGTTTAATGACATTCATTGATTTTCTTTGCAAAAGCAGCAAATAAAAATGAAAAACCCTTCGTTATTCATTCTTTTTGCTACTTTTAAGGCGTTGCAAAAGTAGTTTTTTTGGTTAATTTTGCTCGTCAAAAGCTAATTCATCCAGCCAATAACTGATTATGCGGAATAATAAATATTTTTTCAATCCGGTTACCCTTGCCTATGAACAAATCAGGCATTCGTTTAAGAAAAAGCTCAGCAAAGCGGCAACATATGCACTGGTAGCCCTGGCTTACGCAGTCCTGGTATTGTTTCTTTCGTTTAACTTTTACGATTCACCCAAAGATAAAATGCTCAAACACGAGCTCTCCCAGATGAAATTCCAGTACGAAGTTTTGAATGATAAGCTTGATGAATTGGTGACGGTGATGGAAGATATTCAGGACAGGGATGATAATATTTACAGGGTGATTTTCGAAGCCGAACCCATTGCTGCCTCTGCAAGAAAGGCAGGTTATGGTGGCACTGACCGCTACTCAGAACTTGAAGGGTACGACAACTCAAAAATACTTATCGAAACCACCAAAAAAGTTGATCAGCTAACCAGCCAGTTGGTAGTACAGTCGAAATCTTTTGATGAGGTTTACAAGATGGCCAAAAACAAGGCACAGTTCCTCGCTTCGATGCCTGCAATTCAACCTGTGAGCAACAAAGATCTGAAACGATTGACCTCTTATTATGGCCATCGAATGGATCCATTCTACAAGGTGATGAAATTTCACGAAGGGGTTGATTTTTCTGCTCCTGTCGGAACTGAAATTTATGTTACCGGCGATGGGGAAGTAGTTTCGCTGAACAGTGGAAAACGGGAATATGGTAACAGTGTTTTGATTGATCACGGATTTGGTTTTAAAACTTTTTATGCTCACTGTAACAAAATCCTGGTTAAACCCGGTCAGAAGGTAAAACGTGGACAAGTCATAGCAACAATCGGAAACACAGGAAAATCCACCGGGCCGCACCTCCATTATGAAGTACACAAAGGTGGAAGTCCAATAAATCCGATCAACTACTTCTTCAGCGATTTAACTCCTGAAGAGTACGAAATGATGCTTGAACTCTCGGCAAAACCATCGCAGACGCTGGATTAGGAAGCATAGGGCAGAGCGCAGAGCGCGTAGAGCAGAGCGCATAGGAGAATTCCGAACTCTAAATTTTTAATTCTAAATTCTAAACTCTAAACCCGGAACACAGAACAACAAACACCGAACAACAAACTTTAACATGGTTCCTTCTGAAAGAATGTTTTACACGATAGGTGAAGTTGCCAAGATGTTCGATGTGAACACTTCGCTGATCCGCTTTTGGGAGAAGGAATTTGACATTATTCAGCCAAAAAAAAATAAAAAAGGCAATCGCCTGTTTACCCCACGTGATGTTGATAATTTTCATGTAATTTACCACCTGGTAAAGGAGCGTGGTTTTACTCTCCAGGGAGCCAAAGAAAAACTCAACCAGAACAGGGAAGATACGGTTAACAAGGCCGAAGTGGTAAAAACCCTGAAGAAAATAAAAGGATTCCTGGAGGATGTTAAAAATGAACTTTAAAATTGTTGTTTCAGGGTAGTTAATTCTTTTCCTACCATTTTTGTAAAATTTAATAAATATTGCGCAAATCAGGTTGACCACAGGATTGATCAAAATGATGAATCACAAAGGCAAAAATTGAAGTTTTTATTTTTGGAGAAATCAATAGGTTTTTCAGTATAATGGTGCATAAAAATGAATACAGACTTCATCGGGATAATCGCCTATATCACTGCAGTTCAGCTTTCTTTATTAGGAATTGTACTATTTACACGAGTTGAGAAGGTTGGATTGACAAGTAGCCGGCTTCTTGCGTTTTTCATGATTTCAAATTCTTTCCTGATCCTCCTGTATAGTACTGAAAAACTGTTACCTTTCGGAGTGCCTCCAATAAATGGCTTTTACTTCCTATTGACCCCACTTTTATTCCTCTATACCAAATCATTAACTCACCCTGCTTTTTTATTTAAAAAACCACACCTAAAGCATTTTATTCTTGCGGGAATTGCATTTCTGCTTTATATCAGTGGAATTTTTTTCAGCATATTTTCAGAATCAAAAGTGTTTTTGTCAGAAGACAATCACGTTAAGGTTTATTTTCTTTCGTCAGTGCTTCTGCATTTTCAGGTGGCTATTTATCTTTTTCTCCTGTTCAATGGAATTATTCAATATCGAAAATCTTTAAAGGAGATATTCTCGTCCATCGAAAAACTGAAACTGACATGGCTGCTAATTATTGTGATGGCTTTTACCTTGATGTGGTTGGTCGATCTCATTCATTTTCTTTTGTCTGTTAACCATGTTTTGACCCAAAATATATCCCGAAACTTAGTTATTGTTTCGCTGCTCATCAATTTCATTTTTGCAAATGCAGCCGTTTACAAGGGATTAAAACATCCCGTGAATATACTGCCTTTTCAGGAGCCTGCGAAAAGTTATAAATCCGGTTTGACGGACAAGGAATGTGCATCACAAGCCCAACAGCTTAAAATTTTTATGGAATCCAAAAAACCATATCTTGAACCGTCGCTCACTATCAAAGACTTGTCTGACCAGATTGGCATTCATCCAAAATACCTTTCGCAGATTATTAATTCTCAGTTTAAGCGGAATTTTTATGATTTCATCAATTTTTACAGAATTAATGAAGCAAAAGAACTGATTTCTGTTAATAAGGATACACCGGTAACTATTCTCGAAATTCTTTATGCTTCCGGTTTTAATTCCAAGTCAGTGTTTAATGCCGCTTTTAAAAATGTTACAGGATGCACCCCCAGTGAATTTAAGAAAAGAAAAAATGGTTGAATCGGGAAAAGAAATTGTCTCAAACAAAAAAAAGTGGTTCTGATTCCTGAATCAGGACGCTTTTTGTTTGTTGGTGATTTTAATTTGCATTGCTTTTAGAAAATTTCCAGATTAATTTGGTTAGAAAAACAATGAGAAAGGATTTTTATGAAAAAAATGATTACTTCGACGGCTTTAATTTGTTGGTTTATATTGTATTTGTCTGCAGAGATCAATGCTCAGGTTATTAATGTACCGCAGGATTTTCCGACCATTCAGGGAGCCATTGATGTTTCTCAATCCGGTGATACTATTCTGGTTGCAAACGGTGAGTATTTCGAGAACATCAATTTTAGAAATAAAAATATTGTTGTGTGTAGCAATTATGTTTATGGCCACAATAATGAAGACATTTACAACACAATCATCAATGGAAGTGTGCCAGTTCATCCTGATACTGCAAGTTGTGTAATCATTGCTGGAAGCCAGGATTCGACGACAGTAATTCAGGGATTTACCTTGACGGGTGGAATGGGAACTTTGTGGGAAGACGAACACAGTCCGGGTAGTTTTTATACTGAGGGGGGTGGCATCCTTATTCAATATTCGGCTCCAAGCATAAAAAATAACATCATAACAGGGAATTTTGCTACAAATGTACCGTCAGGAGCAGTAAGTGCCGGTGGTGGTGCCATTCGTTGTGGTGATGGTAATCCGCATCTTTACAACAACATTATTTCTCATAATCAGGGAAAATATGGTGCGGGCCTGGTCTTGAATTATTCCGGAGCAGTTATCAAAAACAATGTTTTTGCTTTCAACACAGGGGGACAGAGTTATGGTGGTGGTGGGTTGTGGTGTCTGTCAAATGGCAGCGCTCCAATAATTATTGTTAACAATACGATTGTTATGAATCACTCGGCTCTTGGGGGAGGAGGCATCAGACTATGGTCAAGTGCCGCTCAAATCACCAATAATATTATCTGGGGAAACACCGCAACCACAAACCCTCAAATACAGGGTTATGGCGGAACGGTGACTTATTGTTGTATTGAAGGAGGATGGACAGGTGAAGGTAATATTGATCAGGATCCTGAATTAACCGATAATCTTTTTATTCCGGGGATAAATTCACCTTGCATCGATCACGGTAATCCGTCGGAAGTTTATAATGACCCGGAAGACCCGGCAAATCAAGGTTTTGCTCTTTACCCTGCTCAGGGTGGTCTTATGAATGATATTGGAGCCTATGGAGGGCCATTTTGCTTGAGTTTGCCCGAAATTTTAACCCTCGTAAGCGAGGATACTTTCCAAAATGAAATCAGGTTGCAAGTTTTTCCAAACCCGGTTACACAGGAAAGGCTGTTTGTAGAGATAACCGGACAATGTTCCCATGACGGTTATCAGATAATTCTTTCAGAAATCACCGGGAAGGTAATACATGGTTTTTTAATGCCTTCCAACCAGAAAATGCAGGATATTCCTGTCGAAGGATTGACAAATGGTATTTATGTGTTAATTGTTTTGAGTCAGAACCGCGTTATGGGTTCAAAAAAATTAGTCATTTTGAGAAATACAGATTAGCCAGATGCCAGCGTCCTCACCTGTACCCCGATAACAGCCAGGGTGGATTGAAGGTTAAAACCGCAATAGTGGCTGGATTAAGCCGGGCAATTTGCTTTTCGCGAAAGCCCTATCACCGATTTGGTCAATGTTCCAAAATCCCGTGTTTTCCAGTTGGTAACATCGTTACCGCAACCGACTTTGTGTGAATCTGAACCTGCAAAAACAAAAATTACATCAAGCGTAAAGGGAAGTTCTTGACTTTTCTAAAAAACCGGAAAGTTTTGTCTGATAAATTTCTATTTTTACCGGTGCAATTAATTCGATACATGGCAAAAGAAGTGGTAAGAATTTTCTGAAAGTTCTGGTTCGAGGCTTTTTTACACCAATGGAAATCCTCCGGCGCATCGAAGAAGAGCAAACCCTGGTAAACGGCAACAAAAAGCTGATTGAGATTTACGAACAAAAGATAAAAAGAGGAGATAAACAGGTTGTGGGAGGGGTGATGGGATTAACTTGTAATATCATGGTACGAACCAAAAATTACGTAATAATGAGAAATTTGATAACTTTACCATCATGTACATACAATTTAAAAAATGAAATTACCAAGATATGAACTCAAGGCAGAGAAATCGTTGATGGTTTTTGAATTTATCAGCGAGGGGCCAAAAGGACAAATACCGAAACTCATAAAATTTAGTGAAACTACCTTGAAAGGTTTTTACAACCTTGCTTTTGGCGACAAGGATTCAGAAACGGGAGATATTGACGATACTGTAATTTCAAATAATGGCGACAGTGAACGGGTTTTGGCCTCTGTAGTTTCTGCAGTTTATGTGTTTACGGAATTTAAAAACGACTCATGGATTTACGCCACCGGAAGTACGAAATCCAGAACCAGACTTTATCGGATGGGAATTTCGAAATATTTGGATGAAGTGAAGCAAGACTTCAATGTTTTTGGGCTGCGTGAAGGCGAATGGGAAGAGTTTGAAAAAGAAAAGGATTACTCCGCTTTTTTAGTAAAAAGGAAATGATGTAAATTTGCATTATAAAAATCTTATTATCATGAAGACAATAAAAGAATTAAACGAAAAGAGAATTCCAATTGTTCGCATTGACAATTCTTTGGAAAAGTACAAATCAATGCCCATTTTCCAGGATAAAGTGGACATGGCAAACGAAGTTTTAAGAACAGTTGGTCTTCCAAAGTTGGCCTCAAAACAACAGTAGAGGGTAACTGATTTTGTAAAATAAAAACACAGGGAAATGCCAACAAATGAATTAAAGAATTTATTTCAGCCGGAGAAATTATTGACATTAGAAAATAAGAGAATTGAGTCAGAAGAAATGAAGCCATTTTCTCTGGAAGTGTTTTACCAAAGAATTGATAAGTCGATGTCAGACTCAAAAGATGGCAAACTTACTGAAAACAAAGACCTTTTAGCTGAAATCAAGCTATGGCGTTAAAAATTCAGCATGTTTAATTGCCCGTAAAAAACAAAGTCTCAAATTGAAAAAATCAAACTGTTGAGATCATGGATAAAACAGATGCTTTAACAATTGCCCAAAATTATGCAAGTGCAGTAAATTCGAAATTTGGTTTTATTCGGATGATACTTTTTGGCTCTTATGCAAAAGGTAATTTTAATGATGACAGCGACATTGATATTGCTGTAGTATTTAAAGATTATGGCAGTTTAATTGACATGCAGTTGGAATTGATGCGATTAAGAAGAAAGATTGACAGTCGTATCGAGCCGCATCCCTTTAGGGAAAGTGAATTTGAGATATCAAATCCAATAGTTGATGAAATTTTGAAATATGGAAAGGATATCACAATCGGCATTACCTGATGCTTTTGTTACAAAACAACAATCTGGTCATCATCCACCTCAAAAAAATTGAGTTTGCCTTTGATGGGTATTGGTTTTACACGTTGGATGTTTCGCAGGCGCCAGGCAAATAAACCGGGATGAAAGCCGTAAAGGGCAGCTTTTTCGTTCTTTTTGGTGAAAGGCTCGATTTGGTAAAGATCGCAAATGCAAATAGCCCGCCCAAAATACATATAATCAAAATCAGGGTATTCCAAATCCTGAACCTTGTTTCGTCCCTCACTGTCGGTCTCCTTAAATTTTTTCAAAATTTCGGCTGGATTCAGGCTCGAAACAATTAAAAGTTGTCCGCGGTATTTTGTTTGCCAACTTCTTAATTCAATAGTTTTAATTCCCTCGGCAATGAAATGAGCCCAGGGTTGTTTGATGGAAATTGCTTTCATGTGTTAATGAATTTGTTTTGAATGAATGTTGTCAGATTTTCAAAAGTACAAAAATATCTGACCGATAAAAACCCTAAAACAATTTTCAGTGAGCCGGTGAATTTTTCTGACTGATTGCTCAAACAATTATTACCATTATGTTTTTTTCAAAAAAAAACAGCAGACCCCATCCGGAGCCTGCTGAACATAGAGCAAAAATGTAGCTTACAAACCTTTGTAACAAAAAACAAAAAACCTATTTATTGGAGGATTTCTTTTACAATGTTTGAAATGGTTTTGTTGTCGGCTTTGCCGGCCAACTGTTTCGAGGCAAGGCCCATTACCTTGCCCATGTCTTTGATGGATGAAGCTCCGGTTTCGGCAACAATGGCTTTAATTACCTCACGAAGTTCATCTTCACCCATCTGTTTGGGCAAATATTCTTCGATGATGCCTGCCTGGTAGGTTTCTTCTTCGGCGAGATCGGCCCGGTTTTGAGTAGTAAAAATCTGTGCTGACTCACGGCGTTGCTTCACCAGTTTTTGCAACAACTGCATTTCTACTTCGTGAGGTATCTCGCCGGAACTCACGTCTTTCCCGGTTTTGGCCAACAGCAGGGCTGCTTTGATTGCCCTGAGCGCCTCCAGCTTGCGTTTGTCTCTGGCAAGCATGGTTTTTTTTATGTCCTCATTAATCTGTTCTGCTAAGTTCATAATATTTACAATTTATTGTGAATAAAATGCTGTTTGAAAAATTTAATCACTCTGTCTCAATCGGGTTTATTATGCAAATAGGGGATATCGCGCGCCTGGATGTCGGAATTGTTGTTTTCGTCGCTTTCGCCCAACGAATACTTCGACACAGAGGATTCGGAGGATGGAGTGACTGAGTTGAGTTGAACATTCCGTCGGAGGTAGGCAGGTACTTTTTCGACAGCATCCAGCGAGTCGTTGTCAAGGTTGAGTGGAAGGCTCAGTTCGCGCAGTTTTTTCTGGCGCTCTTCGGCTTTTTTATCCATTACTACCCGCTCTTCTTCACTCCTTACGGGAGCTTGAGGACGTTCCGGTTTTCTGGGAAAGTCACCCACCGTGTGTTTAATCCAGAGGTTTTTGTTGTGTTCGGTAGTGATTGGAACATCAAAATTGAGTTTGAGAGCATTCTCTTCTTTTGGTTCCTCCGAAGCCTGTTTTCTGACAATTAATACAGGCTCATTAATCACCTCAATGGGCACATCATCAGGTTTTTGCAGCTCTACCGGTTTTTCCTTTTTAATCAGAACTATTTCCTCCTCGACTGATTCATCCGTTTGTTCAAAATCGGGTTCATCCATCGGTTTTTCAGTAATATCAACGACTTCCAACAATTCGGGAGTTTCGGTTTTTTCTTCAAAAACAGGGGTTTCTTCCACAGCCGGTTTTTCAAAAATTTCCACCTTTTTTGTATTCGCCAATAGCTGAGAATCGCCCAGGGTATAAATTTTCTTTTTAACTTCACGATTCAATGTCAGTTCGTCCAGTTTATCGGGTGATTTAAAGCCCGTTGCGATAAGCGTAATGCTGATTTTGTTGCCCAAAGCTTCATCGTAACCGTTACCCCAGATGATTTCAGCGTTTTGACCGGCCTCGTTTTGGATGTAGTCAGTAATTTCGGTAACCTCGTCAAAAGTGATTTCTTCCTTGCCTGAAGCAATGTAAAGCAGAATATTGCTGGCACCGGTAATTTTATTGTCGTTGAGCAGTGGAGACGACAGCGCATTTTTTACAGCAACCACAGCACGGTCGGGTCCTTCGGCTACAGCCGAGCCCATGATGGCTGTGCCGCTGTTCTTCATCACCGTTTTAACATCTTCAAAGTCAACATTGATATAACCGGTTACGGTAATAATTTCGGCGATGCCTTTGGCGGCAGTGGTGAGAATGTCGTCAGCATGGCCAAAAGCTTCTGATAACTTGAGGTTTCCATGAATTTCCCTGAGTTTTTCGTTGCTGATCAGGAGAAGAGTGTCCACCTGTTTTTTCAGTTCATCAATCCCGTTTTCGGCCTGCAGCCTTCTTTTCCTTCCCTCAAAATTGAAGGGGATGGTTACAATGGCCACAGTGAGAATTCCCATTTCACGCGCTACCTTGGCAATAACCGGTGCAGCGCCTGTTCCTGTTCCGCCGCCCATTCCGGCAGTGATAAACAGCATTTTGGTGTGGCTTTCAAGGAATTTTTTGATGTCTTCAATATTTTCTTCGGCTGCTTCACGCCCCACTTCAGGGATAGAACCCGCTCCCAATCCCCTGTTTCCTAACTGGATTTTGTTGGGGATCGGACTGATTTCCATCGCCTGTGCATCGGTATTGCATATTATAAAATCAACACCTTTAATGCCTTGCATAAACATGTG
>Ga0172371_10013932_pt1 | contig 10409 bp, 9 predicted proteins | sample Lak12m_FD_114543 | JGI IMG/M metagenome (GOLD analysis project Ga0172371, IMG submission 114543) | Freshwater microbial communities from Kabuno Bay, South-Kivu, Congo - kab_022012_12m | ecosystem: Environmental > Aquatic > Freshwater > Lake | place: Democratic Republic of the Congo: South-Kivu... | reverse complement strand
GCCAAAAGCTTTGTCGTCAGATAAACCAACTAGAACGCCCTTGGTTGTGGGACCAATACGATTATTCGAGAGGGTGATGTGAGAAGTGTTGAGTTTGGAACTACGAGTAATTCCAATGCATTCGTCACCACAATAAGAAAATTCGGAGTGATTGATCCAGATATTGTCGTAGGTCTTGGTGTTGACTTCTCCATTGAGATTGTAGATCCCAATGGTATCTCCAAAACAATCAAGATTGAGTTCGGTGAGAGATAGTGCGGTGCCTCCTGGTTGAGGAGGAGTGCCTACGTATTCATTGCGAAAGATGAGATGAGTAATAATGACGTTGTGAACACTATGAAGTTTGAAAACACCACCCATGTCGTGGGTGGCATTGGGTTTTTTTACACATTCCCAAAGACGATTGTTCTTCCAGGTGACATCACTCCAGTAGGATTTTTTGCGAATTGAGACTTTGGAGCCACGACCATCAACTGTGATATTGTCACGGAAATTAATGTATTTATCGAGATAAATTGGGGTATCGGTATTGGGGGGGAATACTTGAGGATCAAATACAATCCAAGTTGGACCCTGAAGGGATTCGATTCCATAGCGAAGAGTTCCAGGTTCTTTTGCATCGTCCTTGCGGGTGACGGTATAGAGCTTCCCCCCTAATCCGCCCCTAGTTTCTTTGGCGTAACCCCAGAGATCGTTAAATACGTCAGGTCGGTTTGATGCAAAAATCGTGCTGGGAGTGAGAAGCGAAAGAAATACAATAAAGAACAAGAGTAGAAAAAATGTTTTGCTCATACAGTAATTAGATAAATACTATTTCTCATAGTTGGCAACAATATTATAGCAACCTCAAAACGAAACGACTAATTTGTTTTGATTAGATTCGGTAGTCAAAAATTCGCTCAGCAATGGTGTTCTCAAACTCAGTTTTGGTTTGTTTGAAGTTAGTCGAGTGTCGATTAGCTAGTTTGGACTTGGCATATTGCCAGACATGCTCGATAGGATTGTAGTCAGGAGCATAGGGAGGAGTAGAGATTAAATGAAGGTTCTTAAATGTTGTTTGTTTGGCGAGTTCGGCTTTAATTACTTTACCTTTATGCCATCTGGCATTGTCCCAAATTACACATATTTTTTGGCCGGGGTATTTCTTCATCAGTTGTCGCAGGGCAATTAATGTTTCCACTTGATTACCTCGTTTAATGGGATAGATGCTACATTCTCCCGTTTTCTCATTCAAAAATCCTAAGTAGTTTTGATGTTCTTTACTCCTCTCTGTTTTAACAATGGTTCGCTTGACTTTAAATAACCAGGCTCTCCTAATCTCAGCTTCTTCTTGAAGTCTAGTCTCGTCAGCTGTCAGAATAACCCATGAAGGATCTTTTCTCATTGGCTTTATTTCTCGCCTAATTTCTTTCATTCGTTTAATAATGGCCTTCTCATTTCTCCGAGGTGATAACTTGTCGGGGTATTTAAGAGACAGTCCAGAAAACTTGAGAAGAAAATGATAGCTAATATCACTCTCATACACTACCCCAAACCTGGTTGACACATAATTCTTAAGCTTAGGAACATCCCAAAACTCCTTGGGTATTCCCTGCTCATCGGGTGGCTGACCAATCACAGATTTTACTTCTTCTTTCTGTTTTTTTGTGAGTTTACTGGCATATTCATTTCCTACCTTCCCAGAGAAAATGCTAGCCAGTCTCTGTTTAGAATAGTCTCCAATCCAACGACTAATTACTCTACTGGAACGATTATAGGTGGCACTTAACAAGGAGAGTGTTGCCCCTTTATTACGAGCTAACATTGTCATGGCTTTAAGCCTAATCAAGCTTACGGGAGAATCCACATACTTTCGCAAAAGATCGATCTCGTTTTGGGACAGGGCAGTCTCTATCACTACCTCAAGTATACCTCAAGATAACCAGATACACCAGAGGAAAAGTGTCATTTCGTATTTATGTTGCTATATTATAATCGAAAAGAGAATATTTGCTCCCAAAATCTTTTACAAGATCATTGTAGTCGTGGAGATTGACGTGGCCGTCAGAGTTCATGTCACAATAGTATTATATAGGTAATGATGTGTGTTTGGTCATATTTATTGATTTGTTGGCAGTTCAATTTGCTCACCGGGAATAGGCGAGGGGAGAGGGGAGGGAGTAGAGAGGGTGGTGGGCTCATCTAACACTACCGGTTTGGGACTGGCGGTGGGGGCGGGTGATGGCTTGGGCAACTTGGTTTTTAGTGTTTCTAGCTCTGAGGTGGCACGACCAAGATCTTGGTTATCTGGACCTAGGAGACTGATAGCTTTTTGCATGGCTAAATAGGCTCCCTCATAATCTTTTGTGGTCTCAAATAGTTTGGAGAGGTTGTAATAGGCATTGGGCATATTGGCACGCAACTGGATAGCAGTCTGGAACTCGGTTTTGGCACGAGCAAAATAGATATCCTTGTCTTTTGGTTCTTTGGCGTTTACGCCAAGCTGGTAGAAGAGGCCACCAAACTCTATGCGGAGTGCCGGGTTGGCTGGGTCAAGCGCTACTGTACGGGCATAGTTTTCGAGGGCAAAGTTGTCGGAACCTTTTGCTACATTGATGAGGTTGCGATAGATTTTGGCTAGGGTGAGCCAAGCGGCGCTATAGTTGGGTCGTAGTGTTATCGCGTTTTTGGCTTCTGATACAGACTGCTGGACTAGCGTAGAAATGGTTGTTTTCTCCTCATCGCTTAAACCCTTTTTCTGAGAGAGGGCACTGGCGAGACTCAGGTTGGTGTCAGCAAAAGACATATGGTAGACCGTCATACGGGGTGCCAGTTTGATGGCTTTTAGGTGATTGTCATAGACAGCTTTGCCATCGTTATTTTTGAGAGCAATTTGTGCTTTGTAGATATAGTTTTCGGCAATGATTGGTTTTAAGGAGTAGCTAAATCCTGCAAGGAGCAAGAGGATACCAAAAATACCAGCGGTGATAGATAAGCTAGGCTTTAAATCAATTGTTACTAGCTCCTGATGATATGAGCTAGCAATGAGGACAAAATAGAGGACAAAGAGGGGGATACTGGCAGGGAGCACAATGAGGGCGATGGTAGACAATATGGTAGGAATATAGAGATCGCTGTGCCGAGCTGATTTGATTCCTTCAAAAAATACGTAAATGAGAGAAAGTCCACCGAGGATGCCAGAGGTGGCAAAGAGAGTGAGGAGTTCAGATGTACCATTTTGGGGGATGACGCTCCAGAGCGACGTAGCATTGAGTGAGAGTGGCTTGACGGTTGTGAAAAGAAGAGAGTAGTTCGATAGCCCTACTCCAAAGAACAATGATTTCACTGATTTGAGTGCATCGAGGGTGATAGCCCAAGTCTCTCTGTAAGGGATGAGGGTGAGCGAGAGTGGTGACCCTGGTAGCATGAGTGAGACAATGGCGACCGTACTGATGGTACCTAGTAGGACAGTGAGGAGTGGAGCGACCTTTAGTTTGGGAGAGTCTAAGCTTAGTTTGGGGAGAGCTACACCAACACCCATTAAAATGATGGCCAAGGTTGTTAGATAATCGCCAGTTGGGGTAAAGAGTTTGGTTTGCATGAATGCAGGGAGGAATGATAGGTTCGGCAGAATCGTGAGTTGTAGTAGAGAGTGAACCGCCAGAAGTGAAGAAGCAAGCATGAGCACGGAGCCTACGTTTCTACCTAGTGATTTGCGATGGTGATTGCTCAGGATAAAGAGTGACACGAAAGGAAGAGATAGGAGAATGATGCCTTTGCCAGCTAGAGCTTCTGGTCGACCCTCGGGGTTCATGACAAGACTAGCTATAATGGCGAACAGGAAGAGAACGAGCGAGAGAGAAATGGGACTTTTGGCATAATCTAGAGATTTATTGGCAATAATTTTTGTAAAAAATATAATGCCGATAATGAGGGTGAATAGTAGGACAACGAGGAGCTTAGAGGAGTTGAAAAGGTTGGGAGTAATCGTCCAAAAGAAGAGAGGAGACAGGATGAGGAGAGCAACAGTTGTAATCTGAGCGAGTCGACTATACATGTACTAATAATAGCAGATTTATTCTCCACATAGGACATAGTCACTGTTTACTGTACTGTCATAATTCAAGTTTTGGCCGACACAGGTAGCGGCAGGGCAGCGGGCCTTCCCCTCTGCAATCTCTGAGTCAGAGGCACCCGTGAGTCCGACCTTGATGCGAAAATCATCACCTCCATTGCACTGGTAGTATCGGAAATCACTAGGGATTTTGCTTAGATACTCTGTGCCTCCGGCGGAGAAGCTGCCAGTATTGCTACATCTTGTCGTGCCACTAGCACCGCAACCGTTGATATAGAGACCGTTTGAGTCAGTTGGGTATTTGTGGTAGGTGGCGTAGTAGGAGTGAAGGGCAATCTTGAGTTGTTTGAGATTTGACTTTTTCTGACTATCACTGGCACGCTGCCTAGCCCCAAAGAGATTGGTGGAGATGAGGGCAGCAAGGATCCCGATGATGACAATGACTACGAGGAGCTCGATGAGGGTAAAACCATGCTTTGTTTTTGAGTATATATACATAATTTTAGTCAGCGCATCTAGCCGATCCTGAGCTGGCACAATAAATGGCACACTGAGATCCAGCTCCACCTGCGTTGAAGGTGATGGGGCAGTAGTGAGGAGCAGCATAGGGACTACTATAACCATCGCAGGATCCTTGGGGGGTACAAGCAAAGTTGCCGGGGACTGATGAAGGGAGTGGGACTGATGAGGGTGAGGCGCTAGGAGTAGGAGTGGGTGTACCTAGGGAGCCGCCACCCATTGCTTCGCGATTGACGAGGATGTTGCTAGAGGAGACACCGTAGTTAAATCGATTGCCGAGCGTGGAGCACTCGTCTTCGTAGCCACAATAATCGGGGTCGTCATCACAATCGAGTTGACTGATAATTGGGTCATATTTGTTCTCTAGATTGGAGAGAACCTTGTAATTCTGACCACCACCGTCTGTGTCATAGATGTAACAATAAGGCTTTTTAGTTTTGGGGTCGCAGGGGATAGCAGTGATGTATGGCCGCAAGCCAAACCCACCACAGTCTGAGAGCACATCTGCGCTTGGATACTCGTTTTTGTCTACGTAGTATTCCTCGAAGGCGGTCTTGAGACGATTCAAGTCAGCTTTCCTTTTGCCGTCACGTGATTTGCCTAGATTGTTTGTAAGTACAAAAATAGCTAATACGGAGAGGATGGCAACAATAGAGATAACGATGAGGAGCTCGATGAGTGTGAAACCACGTTTGCGCATATTCCCATGATACATGACCATGTCAAAAGATGCTTCTATTTATGAGCTGTAGAGGGTTGCTCAACTCATCGGTCCATGACTTGAAAGATTAACTATTACCTCGTCGGCTCTGCCGCGAGTTCCTTATTGTGGCGGGTAGTAGGTCAGTAGGAGGCGAGTTAAAATAGTAGCATGACCCTGGAACGGACCCATCACAATGTCTACGATGCACACTATCACCTAGTTTTTCCCGTTATGTACAGAAAATTTTTGTTAACCAACGAGATCCCGCGAGCTATTAGTCAAATCGCAGAGGAAATAGGACAGAGATACGACATAGACTTCGAACGTATCGGATACGACCTCAACCATATCCACCTACTCGTCTCATTTCCACCCAAACATGGTGGTAGTGCAGTGGTACGGATATTTAAATCAATTACGGCCAGACAACTATTTATCCGATTTCCTCTCCTAAAGAAGGAACTCTGGGGTGGTGAATTCTGGAGTGATGGATTCTACATGGCCACGGTGAGCGAGCGGGGTAATTGGAAGGTAGTTGAGAAGTATGTGGCTAACCAGGGAAAAACTAAGGAAGATGTACAGCTTACTCTCCTAGACTAGGGTCATGCTCCCCACCATACCCCGCGGTCTTGCCGCGTGGGTGATTGATTCTGATTATTAGGTAATGTAATCAATCGGTGTGGCTAACTAGGGGCTTAGTAGTCGTTTCCACTTGTCCCATAGCAGTTTCCTCCGGCGAGGAGTTTTGAGTCTCGAAAAGGCCAGCTTCCAACACATGATCGATAGTTGTTTTCCTTTGCTCATCCCAATTCGGCGATGAAGGTGGCGATTGACTCCCTCCAAGCTATTGTTGGTCGAAGGAACAATCGGATTGTCCAAGAAATGAAAGAGTGAGGCAGGATCACGGTTTAAGAGTCGCCATGCTCTCCTCAAGTTGCCATGGGTGTACCACCAACTCCGCTTGACTCCCGATCCTGGGTTGGGATGACTCCTCTCTTTGAGGAGGTGTCCACACTCACTCTCCCACATGGCAAGGGAGAAATAGAGTTGGTTGTAGTCAGCCTGGGTCTTTACTCTGGTTAAGGGAATACAAATCTCTCTGAGTTTTTGAGTGGCAAGGAGTGGTGAGTGGAGCGGGAGATAGTTCTTCAAATCCCGCTCCACATGTACAGTGCAGCGTTGCACCACGCTCAGGTGGAACATCCCTTTAATGACCTCTCCAATACCTGGTTTGCCGTCTGTCACCGCTCCCATCGGAAGTGTTGGCTTGATCAGGGTCGCTAGAGAGATCAAATCCTCCCGTACGCTGGTCATGTTCTCGGACTTGGCGACACTCCACCACAAAGTCTCTTTGTTCACCACGTCACGATGTACTAGGAGGATTGGAGATCTCCCCAACCACTTGCCGTCATAGCCATATACCCAGGGTTTCCCTGATTGAGTACAACTTGGTGGAGCGATGGAGGCAATGAGATCACCTATAGGTGGGAGAGTGAGAAAGTAGCGAAAGCGTGACGATAACTCTTGGCGGGAGACCCCCAGATCTTCAGAGAGTGTATCCTGATCAACTCCCTTGGCGCTGTACCTCCAGAAAGCCAGAAAATCTTTATACGTGATGGGAAGGGTGGATTTGGTGCGGCAAAATACATGGCCACACCTTAAGCAGCGATAGCTTTGTCTCCCATGCCGGAGTCCGTCGCGCTTGGCTCGAAAAGCGCACTTGGGACAACCGATAGTATATGGTCGGCGAGCCACATTTAATGCATTCTAGGGAAAATAGCACACAAAAGGATTGATGACAAGGAAAAAAGAATCGATTTCAGCCACACACTTGGTTTACATTAGCCCTGATTATTAGCATCAATAATAGGGTTTTTTCCAGGGTAAGCAACAATTGAAAGCGGTTGGGTAGCATTGCCGGATTTGGTAATAATAAATGCGGGATATGACCCGCTTCGGAAAAAAAGGTGTCTCCTGGCTCTATGCGTGATTGCGCATTGGAGTAGGTTTGAAAAGGAGAAGTGATGGTCCCTGAGTTGGAATCGGAGCCAGTGGGAGAGAGATAGTAGTTAGTGGCATGGGCGGGAGTAGGGAGAGTATAGAGTATGAAGTATAAAGTATAGAGTATGAAGAGGAGCTTCATTGGGATTGGGGTGGCTCGACTAAGGGCTCGATCCGGAGGGCGGTTAGAGTATCGTTATTTAAGTCGGCAAAAATGCGGACATAGGTGTTGGGAGTTAAATCGCGAAGTGAGTATTGTTTGGTTGAGGGGGCGGGATTGGAGGAGCTGGGAGGGATAATGCCTGAGATCTCCGTGGTGCGAGTCAGAGCTACTGTGAACGACTTTTCTTCTGGTTGGGGAGGGTTAACGGGGGGGTATTGGTGGGGGGAGAGATCGAGATCAAAGGCGGTTACGGTTAAAGAATTGTTGGCGAGTGATTTGACTCTACCCATTAGGATTTTGCCGGCAAGTGGCAAGGCAATAGACTGGGCAGTAAATTGGTTGTTGGTCACAGAGCGCAAATCTTGCTCAGAAGTTACCGAGATAGTTAAGCCGGGGGGTAGGACATCGGGATCTTTATTTTCTGGGACGGGGGGAGAGTCGGTATCGTTTTTGCGAAAGAGATATTGGACTAGTAGAGGATTTTGGATAATGGGGCACTCGGGGGGAACGGTAATTTGATATTCTTGACCGCTAACATTGAGTGTTAGGGTGGGCTTGTTATAGCTGACGACCTGGCCACTAACAGAATTAACGGGTTGGGTGAGAGCGAGAATATTATTGCTAACATTGGGGGGAAGTTGACGATTAAAGTGGGAGAGCGCCCAATAAGTCGCAGCAATAAGAGCGAGGACGAGAGTAATACCCAATACTAATGTAAGGCGGTTAGAGGAAGATCGAGGTGGGATGGGTTGGACATCAAGGGAGTCATTCATGGTTTGTTGGCTGATTGTAGATCATTCAGTTTAAGTTCGAGTTGGTTGAGCCTATTCTCTTGATCGTCTAGGCGTTTGATGATGTCAAACAGGGAGGGAGAAGGGGGAGTGTGCCAGCCGAGGTGAGAAAGGACGGTAATGGTTGCACATTTTTGATTTTTGTCTCCCGGACAGAGAGAAAGGGGAGAGTCATAGGTAAGAGGCTGCATGGCGCGGCCGAGTATAAAGCCGCTGTCGGTGGCTTTCATCCCGACTCCGGGGATAGCAGAAGAGGTGATGGGATCTCCAACTTGAATGGTACCGTTGGCGAGAGATACTTGGACGGGGACTTGACCGGAGAGGGCAAGCTGAACAGAGTTGGATTTTTCTTGACCGACAGTCCAGCCGGGAGAGGTCGAGATAATTCCGGCAATGCGGGAGTCGTAGGGACGAGCGGTTTTCTCGATTTTGCCGGGATCGGAGGCGGAGAGAGAGACTATGGTGCCGGGATCAAGGGTTTGGTTGGTGGGGAACCATTCGGCGTAGTCAGAGCCCACATTTTTCTGGCAGTAAACAAGTTGGATATAGGGAATGAAATCACCTCCACTGGTTGAGGAGGTTGTGTGGGTGTGAGCTCCTCCAGTACCACCCCCAAAGTCAGTTGTAGGATTAGTGTAGTAGTTGGCGCCGTTACTGTACGCGTAGACAACTCCATAATATGGAGCGAGCCACGTTGTGCCTGCGGCGATAGTAGGGCCCCAGTGCTGATGAGCGGGGATTTGATTAGTTGTCAGAGTAGTGTAGCCGGCTGAGTGAGTGTGAGTCCGATTTTCGAGATTGGTTAATGCGCTAGTGCCGACTGTGCCACCAATTGTTCCGCCAGAGGGGGTGCCGGTAACAAAGCGACCGCGAGCATTAGTATATTCGGTCCAGCCGGTAGGGCAGCTAGTGGCAAAAACGGAGATTAAATTGGCAAATATTTCGCTCCCATCTTCGAGGATTTTGCCGCCAATGTTCAGGTTGCCTGTGAAAGAACCAGATACGCCATTGATCACGACGTCACCGGTAGTGGCTACAACTGGAGAGGGGTGAAGAGAGAGCGATACGATAAAGCTCCCGACAATACCCAAACAGGCAAGAGCCGGAAAGAACATATGTTTGAGGGTTGCGGTGGGCATGATTTCATTTAAGCGTTATTTGATGGTCTTGTCAATGAAATAATGTCATCTAAAGAGAATGTTTTCGAAGCTAAAATCGCCTTTGGCTAGAGAGAGTCTACTAGTTGTGCACCAGTCACCATAGCTACTGGAGCTAGTGTTGTATGGTGCTACGCGATACTGATAGGTATGGCCCTCGGCAATGTTTGTATCCTGATAAGTAATGGTGTTTGCCGGTAGTGTCTGGAAAAGTACAAAAGCAGCGCCATCGGTAGATTTTTCTAGTATATAAGAATCCTCGATCGATTCGTTGTCGGTCCAGTTGATCGTCAAGCTGCTATCATCGGCAGTCTCTGTGATCAAGCAGGTGAAACTCTCGTTTTGCTTGCGTGTCGTGAAGCTGTAGGGGGCGAGCTGAGTAGTGCTCCAACTATTTGACCCTGCTGGGTCGATAGAATAACTGCGCCAGTAGTAGGTGGTGATGGCATCTAAATTGGTGACTGGAGTATATGAGGCTTGCGTACCTGAGACATAGGCCGTGCCAGTTTGGGCGTCTTGGCCGCTCCAACCAGTCTGACTGACTGTTTGATCAAAGGTCTGACAACCAGTAGTCATACCCACATTGGTACAAATCTCGATTTTGTAACGGAGATAGTCGGAGTTGCTATCGGTAGAGAGTGTTCGGAGCGTGGGTCTCAAGCTTTGGTTGATTGCTGTATCTGACGGAGAGCTTAAGGTTGGGGTTACAGATTTTACATTCATCGTAAACTGAGCAGTATTGTTCCATGACCCCACAGCACCAAGGACGTCGGTGAAGCGGATGCGCCAGTAGTAGGTGGTACCCCAGAGAAGAGCACTTCCAGCATAACTAACATCACTACTCCTAGCGCCACTAGCTAAGCTTGCCATACTAACTGCTCCCGTATCCCACATGACAGTACCGGTAAAAGTATTGTTGGTATTGACCTCGATCTCGTAGTAGACGGCGGCATCACTGTTAGGATCATTGTGAATGGCGGAGAACTCGGGGGTAGTATCCACCACTCCAGTTGGGTTAACT
>Ga0172371_10013931_pt1 | contig 10409 bp, 6 predicted proteins | sample Lak12m_FD_114543 | JGI IMG/M metagenome (GOLD analysis project Ga0172371, IMG submission 114543) | Freshwater microbial communities from Kabuno Bay, South-Kivu, Congo - kab_022012_12m | ecosystem: Environmental > Aquatic > Freshwater > Lake | place: Democratic Republic of the Congo: South-Kivu... | reverse complement strand
AGTCCTCCACCAACAACATACCCACAGAAAGTTTGCCGTATAGTGAGGTCAGATCCCGATTGTCCAACAGCAGTTTAATAACAACCACGGTGGAGGAAAACGCCAACCCAAGCCCCAAATACAAAGATTCTGTAGCGTTAAAACCCAAAAGTTTAGCAATGCCAAAACCCAGCAAAGTAGAAACCGCAATTTGTCCAATGGCGGTAATAAAAATTGGTCGACCCAATAGCTTGAATTCGCTAAGCTTAAGTTCCATGCCTATCAAAAACAACACAAACGCAATGCCAATTTCCGGCAGGACTTCAAAAACAGGGGAGTGGCCAAGGTCAAACAGCCGGACCAGGGAAAGTAAAAGTCCGGTTAGCAAATAAGAAACTACCAGCGGGAGCTTTAGCCGATTAGCCACCACGCCAATACCGGAGGCCAGCAGGAGTACCAGGGCAAGTTGGTAAAAGGTATTTTCCACCTCTTTATTATACTCAACTTACCCAAAATTGCACCGCAAATTTGGGTTTAGTGAGTACATAGTCGGCTAACGAGAAAGCAAATTCGAATTAGACGACTATGTATGGCTAAAGTTTATCTATGCAACTGGTAGCTGGTCAACAAGGTCAGGAAGCTTGGAATGGTCAAATGTCTCTATCGGTTTGGGTTCTGGACAAAACTTACCGCCAACAGTGCCTAACTGATAAATTTCAGCGTGGCCGCCAGCAAAAATTTTAATTTCTACACCCGTTCCGGTAGTATATCTCCGCTCCTCGTCGACCAAAAAGACCTTTTCTGGTACCACACTCATAACCATTTCGGGTGTGTCTACAATTATACGCTCCGGATTTTTTCCATAATAATCGGGTCTGTCGGGTCTAATAACCCTTATGCGTAAGCGGTCCACACCCTCTACACTACTCTTTGGATTACCGTGCTCGTCGTGTAGAATGAGATCACCATTATCTCCCATATCCTCTTTAGACACCAGCCGGACTGTAAATCCGTTGTCATAAACACTCAACCCGCAAGCGACCGTAGGTTTATAGTTCTCCGTATCAGTATCGATGAATCTGTATAGCGTTTCTAAATGCCCCCGTTCTTTGCTGGCATCCGGTTGACCATGCTTTTTGATATTCTCAGCGGGTCTCTGTTCTAATTGTTCCAGATGTTGCATGCTTGCGTCAACTGCGCTTAAAACAACACCGGTAAAAAGTTCGTGATTAACAAAAGCCTCAATACCATTTACTGGCACCTCTTCTTTATGGGTTTCAGCAGAAATGTTAGTTTGCATGTAAAGATAATATGACGATATTCAAGATCAGTCAAGAAAATAGCAATCAAGAGGCGATTCCTGAATTTTGGTTATAATCGGTTGTCCTGTACCAGTTCGTCCGCCATTAACTCTGCTTGTTTTAGGACATTTTCTGTTGCTTTAATTTGCTGATCCGGCGGGTAGCCGTACCTGTCCAAAATTCTTTTTACATCGCGCCTTAATCTTGCCCTGACATACTCTTTTAGCGTCCAGTCAATGGTAGCGTTTTTTCTGACACTATTAAAGACCTCAATAGCGATAACGGCCAGTTGGTTATCTCCCAACACCTCTTTAGCGCTTGAGTTATCCGCCAAAGCGTCGTAAAAAGCCAGCTCGTCGTCTGTAAGCTTTAGCTCGTCTTTTCTTACACCGTCGTCACGGATACTTTTTGCCAAACTAATAAGCTCCTCTATAACTTGGGCAGTTGTAAGCAGGTTATTTTGATACTTTTTAATTGAGTTTTCCAGCATCTCGGAAAACTTTTTACTTTGGACCAGGTTCCTTTTGATTCTTGTTCTTATCTCATCTGCCATTAGTTTTTTTAATAACTCCAGAGCAAGATTTTTTCTTTCCATATTTTTGACTTCGTTTAGGAAGTCGTCCGACAGGATTGAAATATCCGGCTTTTTGATGCCTGCCGCGGAGTAAACATCCACCACACCCTCGGACACGATGGCGGCGTTGATGATCTGCTTTATGGCAGTGTCAATCTCGTAACTTGATCTTTGTGAGCCAATAGCTTCAAACTTTGCAAGCCTGGCTTTTACTGCCTGAAAAAACCCTACACAGTCTTTAAGCTCCATAGCCCGAGTGTCCGGCACCGACAACGAGAACGCTTTTATCAAGGCGTTAGTTTGGAGTAAGAATCTTTCCTTTAGAGTATCTTTTTCTGCAAGTCCGGCCTCTTTTTCTTTGTTCGACTTTTCTAAAATGTATTCTTGGGCTTCAAGGATGATGGTTAGTTTTTGGTGTGTGTCTGCCGTAAAAAACCTTTGATAATCAAAACCTGTAAACATGCTCTCAACAAGTTCAAATTTTTCCAGCATGGTCAGCACCGCCTCTTGTTGGTCCAGAGTCGGCGTGCCTATACCTCCACTTTTTGTGTAGGTAGCCAGGGCTTCTTTTAGATCCGTCGCAATTCCAATGTAGTCAACAACAAGACCGCCGGGTTTGTCTTTATACACGCGGTTTACTCTGGCAATAGCCTGCATAAGATTATGCCCCCGCATGGGCTTATCAATATACATGGTGTGCAGGCAGGGTACATCAAAGCCCGTCAGCCACATATCTCTGACAATTACCAATTTAAGGGGATCGGTTGGGTCTTTAAATCGGTCTCCCAATAGTTTTCGGTCGTTTTTGGATGTTGCGTGTTTTTGCCAACTCTCCGGATCGGAGGATGACGAGGTCATAACTATTTTTAGCGTGCCGTCATTTAAACCTGCGCCGTGCCATTCCGGCTTTAAGGCGATAATTGCCTCGTACAGCTCCACGGCAACCCTCCGGCTCATGCATACAATCATGGCCTTGCCGTCAAACACCTCCTGGCGGGCTTGGTAATGCTCCACAATGTCCTTTGCCACAACCGCCAACCTATCTTTATGACCGACTATGGCCTCCAACTGTGCCCATTTTGCTTTGGTTTTTTCTTTTACGGAAGTCTCCTCGTTTTCCGTGAGACTTTCCAGCTCGTCGTCTAGCAATTTTGCCTGTTCCGGATCCAAATGGACTTTTACCAGTCTTGATTCGTAATAAATTCTAACAGTAGCGCCGTCCTCAACCGCCCTTGCGATGTCGTAGGTGTCTATGTAATTGCCAAATACAGCAGGGGTGGAGGCATCAGCTTTTTCTACCGGCGTGCCCGTAAAACCTATAAACGATGCGTTGGGCAGGGCGTCCCTAAGATATTTAGCAAAACCATATCTTATACTAACCTCGCCGTTTTTTTCCACGGCTTTTGCGCCAAAACCGTACTGCGTCCGATGGGCTTCATCCGCTATAACTACAATGTTTTTTCTGGCGGACAATAATTCAAAGTTTTGATCCGCCCCGTCGGTAAAAAACTTTTGGATGGTTGTAAAAACAATGCCTCCGCTTGCCGTCTTTAATAGACTTTTTAGATGCCCTTTACTTTCCGCCTGGACGGGCGTCTGCCGTAACAACTGGGTGCAACCGGCAAAGGTATCAAACAGCTGACCATCAAGATCGTTGCGGTCGGTTATAACCACTACGGTTGGATTATTAAGATGCAGGATAGTTTTTCTGGTGTAAAACACCATAGTTAAGGATTTACCGCTTCCCTGGGTATGCCAGACAACTCCCGCCTTGCCGTCACCGGCACTGCCGGACGCTCTTAGCGTCTCCTCAATGGCTTTATTTACCGCATAATATTGATGATACGCAGCCACCTTTTTTACCGTCTCTACACTGATAATTCTGGTTGCCACATCTTCTTTTTTGATTTTCTCAAACACCACAAAATGGGCTATTAAGTCTAAAAATGTCTGCTTATTTAACAAGCCGTTAATCAGGGTGACTATTTGGGGCGTAATAGTACTGGCCTCGGTCTGACCGTCGGCCGATTTCCACGCGGTAAATCTGGAAAACCCCGACGATATTGTCCCGACTCTGGCGTCCAAACCATCGGAGGCTATTAACAGCTCGTTATAATTAAACAGCGACGGTATGGCGCTTTTGTAGTTTTGCAACTGTGTAAAAGCCTTTTCCACCGTGGCGTTTTCATCCGTGGGGTTTTTGAGTTCAATTACAACCAAGGGCAAGCCGTTTACAACCAACACCACATCAGGACGCTTATTTATATTATTTTCAATGACGGTAAATTGGTTGCATACCAAAAATTGATTGGTTTCCGGGTGGTCAAAGTCCACCAGCACAACCTTTTCCCCCTTAATTCCGTTTTCTCCCATAACCTCAACTTCTATGCCGTCGGTCAGCAGTTTATGAAAAACCTCGTTATTGCCAATTAAATTTTGACTTGGCAGATTCAGGATCTGACGCAAAGCTTGGTCGCGCGCTTCCTCTGGCAGGTTGGGGTTTAGCCTTTCTATTGTCCCTTTTAGCCGGCTTGTTAGGACGACCTCACCTAAATTTGCGCGTTCTAACTCCTGATCCTCCGGCGACAGATAATCCCACCCCAGATCTTCCAGAAGCCCTACAACAAATTCTTCGATTGTGGATTCAAATATGCGCGTCATAAGTTTGATAAATAGTCTAAAAGATCTTTTGCATATATCCGTCGGTCTTCTTCATTAGAGTTGCCGACAAACTGGTGATGATCTGGATTTAGGGATTCACGGAATTGATGCAGTTTTGTGTTCTGTTGCTCTGTTATTACACTCTTTTTGTTTAGGTCATAAATTAAATCTTTGAGAGATGATGTTGTGATTTGTTTATCCCTAATCTGCTTCTGATATATTATTTGTAAATATTTTTCAAGATATACACGAAGATCTTTAGTAACATCTTCGGTATGCTTTCTTTCAATAAAAGAGTAGATTTTTTCAAACGCCAGCTCATAGTCTGATAGTATAAATTCGTCAGTATTGAGCGGCTCAAAGGTGCTCGTCTGTTCGTTTTTATAAATCTTAAAGTACACAGCATCAGCATTCGTCTGCACCATCTTTTTTACTAGGGACGAATAGTGTGTTAGAACGATTACCTGCTTAAAGTCATTACTTAGTTGCTTCACCATATCCAGAGAAATGCTGATGCGATTATCGTCAAAACTAACGACTGGGTCGTCTAATACGACCATGAGGTCGGCTTTATTAGTCTGTTGATTCAGCTTTGTGAGAAAAATTGCAAAAGCGAGGCTGCGTTTATCAGATTCGCTCATCACTTTTGAAATATCTTGGTACTCAATATTGACTCCTTTATATGACAGCTTAAGCTCATAGATTTTCTTGTCTCCAAGATTATTGGTACTGCTTTGCAACACAAAATCCGCGCTCCCGAATTGGGAATATACAGTGTTTAACTCAGTGAAATATTTTGAAATGTAGTCAGACTGTTGAGTTTCCAGTTCTTGGGTTTTGGTAACGATATCTTTTTCAAGATTTTGAAGTTCATCTTGTTGTTGTATTCGTTCAACACAGTCTGCGTCCTGATCTAAGCGAGCTATTTTTTCTTCGGCAATCCCTATAGTTTCGCGCGCATCTGCTTGTGCATCGGCAACCTGAGCTGGAGTTAGCTTGGCGTGATTCTCCTTAAGTTTCTTTGCTTTTGTAATGAGTTCTTCTAATTTTGTCGTTTGATTTTTTAATTCGGTATAGAACGCGGAAGTTGAAATCGTAAGGTCTGCATCCAAAGCAATGTCGTTCAAAGCAGCATGAGGTTCTTTATTTTTCTTTTCGACAGCGTCATTCGTGGCCTTCTTCCATGCAGTGAGTTTGGTATTCAGTTCGGTTTCTAAACGCTTTAACTCATCAAGACTTAACTCAGTTTCGATTGTAGGATCGAATTCCATATATTCCTGAAGCTGAACTTGCGCCCTAAGAAAGCCTGCATATACATCAACACCCAGTCCCTCAACCGTGCTTATTACACTGGAAAGATTGCACGAAATCTTATCCGCAAATTTCTCGTAATTCTCGTTAAAGTAAGCATGATATGTGGCGATCAATGCTTCTGCTGCCCCTCTTATCTCCTGGCCGCAGAATGGGCAATCATCACCTTTTTTATGCTGGAGGCCTTGCTTAATCCATGACTGCGAACCAGTACCAGTAATGCGTTTTGCAGTATGAGCACTAATAGCGTCGAGCGTCTCTTTTGTGACATCTTTGAAGTCTTTTGCAAATTCTACATTTAGCTTGGCGATAGCATCGGTCATTTTAGTTTCTAGATCATATGTCGGAAGGGTAATATCTGGTAGGGTGGCAATCTTCGCCTGATTGGAGTAGTTAATAGTATCCTGATTTCTTCTAGCGATCAGTGCTTCGAGTTCCGCTTTACTCTCGGTGACTTTCAATTGCACAAACTTCTCACGGTCCGCATCTTTTGAAAGTTTAGTGAAGTACGAAGGCGTTTTTAAAGTGTTTTTCTTGATCCGCACCGTTTCTTTCAATCTGCGGATTTCTTCGGACAGCTTTACACCCTCCTCTCCGAGGATAAAATCCGATAATGCTTCTTTATTATCGCGCGTGACATCAAATCCCGTGATGACATTGCGTTGAATGAAATCGTTATCAAATACAAAGATTTTCCCTTGGAGATCTGTGCAGTCCCAGCCAGCTGTAGTGAATTTATAGGGCTTTTCAGTCTCGCCATCCATGCAACACAAAACCACTTCTTGCTGCGTGGCGTCATCGGCAGGAATAGATTTGCGTTTGGTAACATGGTCTGGATTGTTGCACGCCAAGGAGTTAAAAATGTCCTTTAGTGTCGTTTTCCCAAAAGTATTGAGACCGTAGAAAACAACAGTTTTTCCAAACTCAAACTTTCCCAGGCCATCAGCTTTACGGAATACGCCAGTTTGGATAATTTTTTGGAAACGTTTAAACATGTTTATTCCCTAAGTCCTTTAATCCGAACATCGCCTTTCATAAGCTTTGGCAAAAGAGTGTCGCGAAGTTTCGAAAGGGTTTGAATTTGAAAACAGTTGTTAGAAATTTTCTCCACCATGGGATTTACTGCTTCGTAGTATTTTTTCAAAATATCATTTGGCGGTACAATAAAATCAAAGCCATTAACATCGTTTTTATTTATATGCTGTTGAGCCCCACCTGTTGCGGTATTAATTATTGTTGAAACATTTTCTAACATCCAATAAAAGAGATATGCTGACGAAAATTTATCGTTTGGAAGAATACCAATAACTGACTGATTTCCAGTTGAGTCAATTTCTAGTCTACTAACCTGGCCAAGTGTTGCGCCAGTGATTGCAATTACAATTGTTCCTTTGGGCATCAGTTTTGTAGCTGATTCATTTAATGCTTTTTCTGTAATGTAAGAAGTTGGCTCGTAAATTCTAAAATCATTAACTTTACCAGAATTTATCCATGGAATATTTCCATTTTCCCAATATTCTTTTTTTTCTGTACTTGGAGTACCACCAAGCATTGTTTCAATCTCTTCACCAAGCCCCCCAACCCTCCACCCCTCCGGAATTTTGCCGAGTTCGGAATCGATCATTTTGCCACCACTGGCTTTGTAGGGTTTGCCGTTTTCGTTTGGAAAGTTAAAATGCACAAACCATTCCTTAAAAATCGCCTGCGCGATGACTTCCAGTGTTTTGTTCTGCTCGCGCAAGAGCTCGATTTTATCATCAAAAGACGACAACACCGCCGCAATCGCTCGTTGTTCTTCCTCTCGTTCTGGAACTAATGCTTCAATTTGATTAATTATACATTGTGTCAAAAGCGGTTGTGCTCCGCCAATCGCTTGTTTATTTAGATTAATTTTTTTAAGTAAGTAGTACAAGAAATCAATATTCGATTTTTCTTTTGCCAGTACTCCCAGGGCATTATCAGATAACCAAATTTTTTCTTTTTCCAAAAAAATACTTCCGCAATAAGCGCCAACTCGTCCAACAATAATTATTTTTTCATCGATATTATATTCGTCAGCATAACCAAGTATTCCGTTTCCGCCATAAACTGGATATTGTTTTCCATTATCCGGTCTTGATTTTCCATTTCTAATATTTATCACTTCCCCCAGTGTCGTCATTTTCCAGCCTTTTGGAATTGTAGTTGCTTGGTCGGTCATGGTTGTTTCTTATGCTTTCTTTTGTCCACAAGTTTAACGGCTTTGGTTGCTATTACATCAAAGTCTTTTTCTGCTTGACTTGGCTCTGTTAGGCTGGTTTTGTAATACATGTCGTACTCTTTTTCTGTCAATTCTTTTGCCAACTCGTGCGATATCTTACCCGCGCCGGCCAAAATATCCTTTCTGTTAAGCTTTAAAAACTCGTCCAGCCTTTGTATCCAGTCCTTCATGTACATTGGGCTTCTTTGCATGGCTTGACCTTCTGCAAACACCAGGTATTGCTCAACCAGGTTGTTTAACACCAGCAACTCCTGTTCTTTAACGATAAATTCACGCAAATGGGCTGTTGCCCATTGTCTAAAGGCGGTTGCAATACTGCTTTTTACGCGGTAGCCCACGGAGATGATGAGATCCAAATTATAGTACTCAACACCCCTAGAAACCTCGCGGTTACCTTCTTTTTGAACTGTTAAGAAATCCTTAACAGTTGAAATGCGCTCTAATTCGCCTTCAGAAAAGATATTTTTTACATGCATGCTGATGTTGTTTTTAGTAGTCTGAAAAAGCTCTGCCAGTGCGTTTTGTGTGAGCCAAACGGTCTCGTGCTCAAAGCGCACATCAATTTTTGTCCGGCCGTCTTCTGTTTTGTAGATAACAATTTGTGATTTTTGATTGTCTTTAGTCATAAGTCCAGCTTAAAGCCAACATTGGCCAATTGTTTTTTTATCTCCTCATCCAGTCTTTTTTCTTCTTTCATTTGCTCGGCAAGTTTGGTGGTTAGCTCTGCCATTTTATCTTCAAACGGAATGCCGTCGTCTTCTTCTTCCTTAATACCAACATACCGCCCGGGAGTCAGGACAAAATTGTGTTTTGTGACTTCTTGGATGTTTGCGGACTTGCAAAAGCCCTTGATATCTTCATACTTGCCGTCCTGTTTACGCCACTCGTGATAGGTGTTGGCAATTTTGGCGGTGTCTTCGTCAGAAAATTCGCGGTGGGTGCGGTCTGCCATAAAGCCCACTTCGGATGCGTCGATAAAGAGAATTTCACCGGTGCGTTTTCTGTCGCCGTTTCCTGCGCGCTTGCGGGAGATAAACCAAATACAAGCCGGGATGCCGGTGTTATAAAACAGTTGTTTTGGCAACGCAACAATGCAGTCAACTAAGTCATGCTCGATTAGAGACTTTCTTATTGCTCCCTCGTTGTTTGTTTGTGAGGAAAGCGAGCCGTTGGCAAGGACGCACGCCATCACACCTTTTGGCGAGAGGTGATAAACCATGTGCTGAAGCCAGGCGTAATTGGCGTTACCTGCCGGCGGTTTGCCATATTGCCAGCGCGGGTCGTTTTGTAAAAGTTGGCCCGACCAGTCGCTATCGTTAAACGGCGGATTAGCTAGAATAAAATCCGCTTTAAGATCTTTGTGTAAGTCGTTTAAGAAAGAACCCTCCGTATTCCATTTGACCTGACTTCCCTCAATTTGTCGGATAGCCAGATTCATCCGACATAGCTTCCAAGTTTCCGCGTTGCTTTCCTGACCGTATATTGCAATGTCGTCCACATTACCCGAATGCGACTTAATAAATTTGTCGCTCATAACAAACATACCGCCACTACCACAACAGGGGTCAAAAACCCTGCCTTTGTAAGGCTCGATCATCTCTACCATGAGCCGGACAATGGATTTAGGTGTGTAAAATTGGCCACCCTTTTTACCTTCTAAGCTGGCAAACTCGCCCAAAAAATACTCATACACCCTGCCAAGCACATCCTTTACTTTTAGCGTCTCTTCACCTAAAGAGATGTTGCCAAGTAAATCCAGTAGCTCGCCAAGTGATGGTTTGTGTAAATTAGGCAGAGCGTAAATTTTGGGTAAAATGCCCTTTAAGGAGGGGTTTTCTTTTTCTACTGCCTCCATTGCATCGTCAATGTCTTTGCCTATGGACGGCAGTTTTGCGCGTCCCAAAAGATACGGCCATCTGGCGGTTGGTGGGACAAAAAAGACTTTTTCCGCGCGGTATTCGTCCACATTTTCCGGGTCGGCTTCTTCATAGCCCGGCTGTTTGGTGGTTATTTTTTGGTACAGCTCGTTAAAAGAGTCGGAAATATACTTTAAGAATATAAGGCCAAGGACAACATCTTTGTAATTTGCGGCACTCATGTTTTTACGGAGCTTGTCTGCCGCTTTAAACAGCGTTTTCTCTAACGACTCTTTTTTTTCATGCTTACCCTGATTGTTTTTCATTAAGCCTCCTTTGTGGGATAAATTTGAGACTGTGCTGATTATAGCAAAAGCAGTTTGATTTGGGCGGATAGGCGGGAGGCTTTGGCGTAACCTACTCCTGACCGTTTTTGCAGGAAAGTGGGGGAGGGGTTGGGGACTTGT
>Ga0172371_10013930_pt1 | contig 10409 bp, 7 predicted proteins | sample Lak12m_FD_114543 | JGI IMG/M metagenome (GOLD analysis project Ga0172371, IMG submission 114543) | Freshwater microbial communities from Kabuno Bay, South-Kivu, Congo - kab_022012_12m | ecosystem: Environmental > Aquatic > Freshwater > Lake | place: Democratic Republic of the Congo: South-Kivu... | reverse complement strand
TCCCACGTCTCTCGTATGAGACGCCGCTCTCAGGGACTTTACAATGTTCCGCTCGTTATTCGGGCCCCTTACGGTGCCGGCGTCAGAGCCCTGGAACACCATTCTGATGCTCCTGAAGCCCTCTTCGCGCATATTCCGGGCCTAAAGGTCGTTATTCCCTCCACTCCCGCGGATGCAAAAGGGCTGCTCACTTCTTCCATAGAAGATCCCGACCCGGTGATTTTCCTGGAGCCCAAGCGGCTTTACCGCCTCTTCAAGGAAGAAGTGCCGGAAGGGGTTTACAAGGTTCCGTTGGGAAAGGCCAGGCTCGTCCGTGAAGGCACAGACGTAAGCCTGGTGACCTACGGGGGAATGGTCTCGGTGTGCGAAAAGGCTGCACAGCACGTCTCCGGCGAAGGCGTAGACGCTGAAGTCGTGGATTTGCGGACTGTGTGGCCGTTTGACGTGGAAGCAATTGTGAGTTCAGTTAAGAAAACCGGCAGGCTCGTCATCGTTCATGAGGCCCCGCGCTCCTTGGGTGTGGGTGCGGAAATTGCCGCCACTGTGGGAGAGAAGTGCCTGCTGTCCCTGCTGGCTCCCATAAGGCGAGTGACCGGTTACGATATCGTCCCCCCATTATCTAAGCTCGAAGAATACAACTATCCGGACTCGGAACGGGTGGTCCGGGCAATCCACGAGGTGATGGAGTTCTAGCAATTGTTAAAAGGGAGGCCCAAGAGCCATGAGAGTAGTATTCAGATTGCCGGATGTCGGAGAAGGGATTGCCCAGGCCGAAATCGTTGAATACCTGGTCAAGAAGGATGACAAGGTCAAAGCCGACCAGCCGGTAGTGCGGATAGAAACGGACAAGGCCGTGGTGGAGCTTCCCTCCCCCGCGTCCGGAACGGTTGTGGAAATCCCGCATAAACCGGGCGACACGGTCAGTGTTGGAGATCCGCTGCTGATCATCGAGAGCGAAGAAAAGACCGCTAAGGAAACGGCTGCACCGGAGGAGAAACCAGAGCAACCTGAATCCGAGGAAAAACCTAAGCCCATGGCAGCCCGGAAAGCATCTGAAAAAGCGCCTGAGCCTAAAGAGAAGGCAGCAGAGCCGGCATCTAGAGTCCTTGCCACACCGCATACGCGGCGGCTGGCCAGGGAGATGAACCTCGACATAAACAGTGTCTCGGGAAGCGGCCCTCATGGCCGAATTACCGATGACGACGTGCGCAAGGCCGCGGCTAAGGCGGTGGCGCCCGCGCCAAAGGCGCCAACGGCCGCTGCGGTGCAAGCCCCGGCCACCGCGGGGTTTGATTTCGAGAAGTACGGGCCCACGCGACGCACACCCCTCAAGGGTGTCCGGAAACGTATAGCGGAAGTGATGGTCCGATCCGTTTCTACTATTCCTCACGTGACTCACTTTGACGAAACCGATGTGACGGATCTTCTCGAAGTGGTAGAACGGGAACGGCTCCTTGCCGAGAAGCGTGGCATCAAGCTGACAATCCTGTCTTTTGTGGCCAAGGCTGCTGCCACCGCCCTCATCGAGTTTCCTATTGTGAACTCCTCTCTGGATGAAGAAACCGGCGAATTGGTCTTCAAGGAATATGTCAACATCGGCATGGCAACGGACACCGAAGCGGGGCTGATGGTGCCGGTAGTCCGGGACGTGGACAGGAAGTCTATCCTCAAGATAGCAGAGGAACGCCAGGAGAGGAGCCGAAAGGCTCGGGAACGATCAATCGATCTGGACGACATGCGCGGGGGCACGTTCACCATAACGAACATCGGCTCTATCGGCGGCAATTGGGCAACTCCAATCATTCTGCATCCCCAAGTTGCCATCCTCTGCACCATGAGAGCCAAGCCACAGCCTGTGGTACGGGACGGTCAAATTGTGATCCGTACGATAATGCCTCTGACATTGTCCTTCGACCACAGAGTGCTCGACGGGGCGACGGCAGGCCGGTTCACCAATCACATAGCCGCGCTGCTCGCAGACCCGATGCGCATGCTGGTGGACATGGCGTAGACCTTGGAAGGCTCGGAAGCCGTGCCGGAGAACCCTTCCCGCAGGAAGAGCGGTTCAGGCACAGGAGGCCGTGAAATGGTAGTAGGTGATTTCGCACAGGGTACGCAGGTGGCGGTCATCGGAGCAGGACCGGGCGGTTATGTTGCGGCCATACGGGCCGCTCAGATGGGACTGGAAGTCACACTGGTGGAAAAGGAGCTTCTCGGGGGGGTATGCCTCAATTGGGGGTGCATCCCGTCAAAAGCGTTGATCCGCGTGGCGGACCTCAAGAGGAGCATGGAGCTGGCCGGGCCGTTGGGGTTGAGTGCCAAGGATGTACTGGTAGACCTTAGGAAGATGATGAGCTGGAAGGACGGCGTAGTGGAGAAACTCCGCAAAGGTGTGGAAAGCCTGCTGTCCAGCAATAAGGTCCAGGTGGTACAGGGCACGGCCCGCCTTACCGGGGATCAGTCGTTCTCGGTGGAAAGCTCTGACGGGGTTCACCGCTTCGAGTTCCAGCACTGCATACTCGCCACCGGATCGTCGTCTGCAGAATTGCCTGGCATTCCGTTTGACGGAAAATTGGTCATCGATTCGAAAGACGCCCTCGAGTTGACGGCAGTGCCTGAGCGGCTCATCGTCGTAGGCGCAGGAGCCGTCGGACTGGAGCTTGGCACGGTCTATGCCAAACTCGGTACTCGCGTGACACTGCTGGACAGTGCCGAAACCCTGCTCCCCATGCTTGACCCCCAGATGGGACGAGTTATGCAACGTGCAGTCAAGGAGCTTGGCATCGAGCTGATTCTGAAAGCGAGGGTGCAGGGGCTGGACCGCACAGAATCGGGAGGACGTCTGCGATATTCCACTCCGGAGGGAGAGCGGACTGTTGAAGCGGACCAAGTTCTAGTGGGAATAGGCCGGTGGCCTAACACCCGGAGTATCGGTCTGGAAAAGGCTGGCGTAAAACTGGACAAGCGAGGGTTCGTAGAGGTTGACACCAGCATGAAGACATCGGTTTCCGGCATTTATGCAATCGGAGACATCGTTCAAGGACCTATGCTTGCGCACAAGGCTTCCTATCAGGGGAAGGTGGCTGCTGAGGTTATAGCTGGCTGGCCGGCCTCATTCGAGGCCGTCGAAGTTCCCGGTGTAATCTTTAGCGATCCGGAAATCGCCACCGTGGGGTTGACCGAAGAAGAAGCCCGAAAAGAGGGTTACGAACCGAAAGTGGGTGTCTTTCCGTTCAAAGCTCTGGGACGTGCACTCACGCTGGGAGAGGGAGCGCAGGGCTTCAGCAAGGTCGTCTCCGACGCGGCAACCGGAACTGTACTCGGGGTGCACATAATCGGACCGCATGCTTCCGACCTTATTGCGGAAGGCTGCCTGGCCGTCGCGTCTGCTTCGCACATAGACGACGTTACGCTTACAATACACCCTCATCCGACGCTTCCCGAAAGCATTGAAGAGGCAGTTGAACAGATAGAACACAAGGCGATCCACATCTTCAATCCGCCCGTCAGCGGCCAGTGACGCACGGCGGATCTCTTTTCGCTTTCCATCCGGGCTGAAAAATCAGCTCGGTTGTTCGGATTCGCAGATGAGGCTTTTGTAATCTACCCGCCACTGGGGAGAGAAACGCTCGTCCAGGAGAGGAGCGAGCCGTTTCATGGTGTGAGGCCAGCAAGATCCGCCTTTCTTGAGGATCTCGAACAGCTCGGTAAGAAGAGAATCGAGGTTTGCGAGTTCTTCCTTGGGAATATAGGAAATAGCACCCCGCTGCATGGCCTTGAGAATATATTCGGGATTGACGGCCGGGGCAGTCAACATCACGGACGCGAAGCTCCTGGTTACAGCCTTTTCCAACAAGTCGAGTCCTTTGACTCCCATGATGTCAAGGATAACCATGTCATAGGCTTTGGTTTCGAGCAATTGCCGGGCCGCGGCGAAATGACCTGCAGTTTCCACCTCGCAGATCTCCAGGACGTCCACGATGGTTTCCAGAACGTCCGGCTCGTCATCCACCGCGAGAATGACCTTGCCCTCGAGCACTTCCTGTCTCCTCGTCCGGGCTCTGGGGTCCGCTTGAACCCGCTTGACATGAATCTCTGACATATACTATAAAGAATAATGGAGATCAAGTTATGGCCTCGAACCTGCTGAAAGGTAAGAGAATCCTGGCGGTGGACGACGAAACGGACGTACTCGATATCCTTCAGGAGGAGCTCGAGGACTTCGGAGCGGTCTTGGATCAAGCTTCCACCTATGAGGAAGCCATTCAAAAGATCGCCTCGTTCACCTACGATCTTGCAATTCTGGACATCATGGGAGTGAGAGGTTTTGAGCTCCTCCATTTCGCTGTGCTCAAGGGAATGCCCGTGGTGATGCTGACAGCCCACGCCCTCAGCCCACAGTCGCTGCGAAAATCCATTGAACTGGGGGCAAGAGCCTATCTACCCAAGGACCAGCTCGGACAGATCGCACCATTTCTCGAAGACGTCCTCACGCTGAGCTTCCGCTCCGCCTGGAAATCACTTTTCGCCAAATTGGGCCATTCCTTCGGGACACGGTTCGGACCTGAATGGAGGAAATCCGAAAAGGAATTCTGGGACGAGTTCGAAAAGAACCTGGACGTGAACGAATCAGCTATAATTGACTCCTGACCCGGAACTATTTCCTGGCGACGCACACCCGGGGGATCCACAGTGACCATTAAAAACATCCAGACGGCACATCTCGTGCACGATCTCAAGAATCCTGTCAACATCATAGAGACAGGAGCGCGGTCGCTCCTGGAAAAACAAGATCGCTACGGAATGCTGAATTCCAGGCAGGAAAAGGTCATCAGGCGAATGCTGAGGAATGCCCTCAAGATTAGAAATCTCGCCAACAGCATGCTCGAAGTGGACATGGCTGCCAGCGGCATGCTCAGAGTCACCGACTGCACCTTGTTAGGGATTCTCAAAAGTGCTCTCATAGAGGTCTTCGATCTTGTGGATCCGGTAGTGGCCGATGCGTTACAAGAAGCATCGAGTTTCGAGAAATTTCGCAAGATTCTCAGCGACAACGAGGTACTTCTGGAAGCTGATGACAGCTATATCAACCGCTCCATCAGAACTGACGAGACCAAAATAGGTCTTATATTAGTCAACCTTCTCTCCAACGCCTTCAAGTACAAGTCCAAGAGCATACGGCTCAGGTGCGAGGTCGATGGAGATAGAGTGAAGCTCTACGTTCGTGACGACGGCCCCGGTATCCCCGAGTGCTATCACGAACAGATTTTCGATCAGTACTTTCAGTGCGTCAAAGCCGAGGGGTTTCCCGTGCGCGGTCACGGCCTGGGGCTGGCAGGCGCTCAGGCGCTTGCTGAGGCGCTCGGCGGGTGCCTGATGTTGTGCAAGTGCCCGCAGGGAGCCGAATTCATGGTGCAGATAAGGGTGTCGACAGGGCTATGAAAGTGCTGTCGCGCCAGATGGAGTAATTTTAGTCTGGATTGCTGTCACGGAGAATTGAAGAATTCGGGATAAAGCCTCGCAGCGCATTCCGGACAGAGGCTGTGAGTGAAATCGGCATCGGAATGGTCACGCACATAAACTTCTACTTGAGTCCAGTACCCGTGGTCGTCCCGGATCTTCTTGCACGATGCGCAGATCGGCAGCAGGCCGCTTAGAGTCTTAACCTTAGCAAGAGCCTCGTCAAGCTGCTCGACCAGCAGGCCCAGCTGCTCTTCGGCTCTGCGGCGGTCGACTATTTGAACTGTCAATTGTTGATTTGTTTCCACAAGTTCCGCGGTTCTTTCCATTACTCTTTCCTCGAGTTTGTCACGGGCTGCCCGTAGAGTCTGTTCGGTTTCTTTGCGTCGAGTAATATCCAGCCGCATCGCCCAAACGCCCAATAAGTTGTCGTTCCTTACGTTGCCGACAAGAGTGATCTCGTAATATCGGTTGATGTTTCTGAAGTCTTTCTCCGCGGACTCGAAACTGTGAACCGGACAGCCATGCAGTATCCAACGCAAGTAGACCGGTCTGTAACGGTCAGCTGACGGTAGTAGATCGCCGAAGCGGACGCCTCTCAACTCCTCGATATCGGGATGTCCATGTTCCCTGGAGAACTCCGGGTTGCCTCCACGCAGCTTAGCGTCGAATATCGCGGTGAGAAGATCTTCGGGGGAACTGTGGGCCGGCACGGGAGGATTCAGAACGAACTCAGCGATGCCGATTGGAAAGATCTGAACCAACTGCTCGTATTTTTCTTTCATGAGCAGCTGCTTCTTAGCCGCGGTCAGATCTTCAATTATTGCCAAAACTGACCGCTGCCCGCGGAACCTGATGGAACGCAAGTTAATTCGGCACCACAGAATGTTGCCGTCTATTCTCACCAATCCTTCGAAGGTCTGGGTGGTTCTTTCGGTAAACACCTGTTGGAGAACGGACAAGGCGTGCAGGATCTCGACCTCACTAGGGAAAAGAGAGGCGAAAGGGCTTCCCGCCATATTAGACCAGTCATGAGAAATAGTCCCTGTGGCTTGATTGGCAAAGACTATCTTGAAAGAGGAATCAATGAGAAAAGTCGGAATGGGAATTGCTTCAAGCAGCTTGCCGAATGAGATGTCCCGGACCCTGCTGAGATCAAAGCTACCGGAAGTTGTCACATCCTTGGTGTACAGCTTGTCCAGGTCTATCGACTGTGTCGTGACCTCAGAAACAGTCAGCAATTCGGGCTCCGAGGGCTCTCCCGATGCTCCGCTGGGCACGGAGATATCTCGCTTTGTCATAGATTTCACCCGATTATCTACAAAGTGAAGCCGGTTGCGCTGCGTGACAGCCGGGTTCTGGCAGCGCGTCCCGCAAGACGCCCGCGTCCTCATGCATTAGCAATGTCCCGGCGCCGCCCCCCTACTGAATCATCAGGCGGCCAAAGAAAGGGTTGATGGCCGCATCCAAAACATTGGCCTAAAGCGGAAAGAATCGGGCGTGGTGCCGGGTTCTGTTATCGGGTTTGCATCCTATGTATTCGGGTCCTGTTGCCTTACAGTCTCGGGTCAGTCTTTTATCACAGACCATTCGTCATGCTCAAGGGCAAAAGACAACAAGAGGCAACCGTTCGGTTACGCGGGGTCAGATCCGCTGACTCTTGTCATTGCGAGGAGTGAAACGACGAAGCAATCTCCTTACTTTGAAGGGCGGAAGATTACTTCGCTGCGCTCGCAATGACATGTCTGACACAAGGTTCGCTTCTCCGAGTCAGTGAATGACCGCTAACAAAAACTTTCATGCTTGAAGATCCTTGTCAGGTATCGTGAAATAAAATGTCGATCCTGCCCCTGGTTGAGACTCGACCCAAACCCGCCCTCGATGACGTTCCACAACCTTCTTTACTATAGCAAGTCCCATGCCTGTGCCCGGGTATTCGGATCTCTTGTGCAATCGTTGGAAGATAACGAAGATCCGATCCAGGTGCCGGGCTTCAATGCCTATCCCATTGTCTTTTACGGAAAAAATCCATTCATCCTTATCCTTATTCTTAACAGCTGATACATGAACGCGGGGAGGGCTATCCTTACAAAACTTGATGGCGTTTCCGATCAGGTTCTGAAAAACCTGCACCAGTTGGGTGGTGTCCGCGGCCACCGTGGGGAGTGGATCGTGGGTGATCACGGTCCCCGTCTCGGCTATGGCAGATCCCAAGTTCTTTGCCGTCTGGTCTAGAATATCCTCACAGTCTATCCACTCTGGCGGTTTCCCCTTTGTTGCGATGCGTGAATATGCCAATAGATCCATAATGAGGACTCTCATCCGTGCGGCTGCCTCTACTGCATAGTGGATGTACTCGTCGGCTTCAGCATCGAGTTTGTCCTTGCATTTTTTCTCCAGGAGCTGCAGGCAACTGGCCACGTTGCGGAGAGGCTCCTGCAAATCGTGGGATGCTACGTACGCGAACTGCTGAAGTTCTGCATTGCTCCGCTCCAATTCCGCATTGCTGAGGTGAAGGTCCATAGTCCTTTCCTGAACCCGCGACTCAAGTTCGGCATGAGCTAATCTGAGTGCATCTTCGGCGCGTTTTCGTTCCGTTATATCAAGGTTTATTCCAGCCCAGGACATGACCTGCCCCGCGTCGTCACGAAGAGGCATCCCACGGCTGAGGATTGCCTTGTATTCTCCATGCTTGTCTCGAATGCGATACTCGTAATCCCAGGTACCTCCGGTTTGAATGCAATGCGCCCAATCGGATGCAGTTTTCTCAACTGTTTCGGGCGGCAATCGATCTACCCAATCACCCTGTTTGAAGTCTTGAAGTGTCGTTCCTATCATTTCCAAGAAATTGTCGCTCAGGAATTCAACTTTGCCATCCCTACCGCACACCCACACCCCGTACGGAATGAGCTCGCCGATGCTTCGGTAGCGCAGTTCGCTCAGGCGCAATGCCGACTCAGCGATTTTGCGTCGGTCTTCATTTCGATACGCCTCAATGATATTGGCGCCAGTGGCTACATAGGGCTGGAGGAAGTCAACGAGTTGTTCGTCGTACCCTCCGGGCCGGTTGGCTATTCCTGCCATACCCAAGAGCTCGCCACCGGAATGGAAAGGAATGCCGAGAAACGAAAGAAGTGGGGGGTGCCCTTCAGGTAATCCGTCGTGTCTTGGGTCGTTTGCCGGATCGTTAGAGATTACGGGCTCGCCGGTCAGGATCACTGCTCCCCAAAGTCCTCGAATATCGTGAAAGTCCGATCCCTTATCCTTTGCGAATCGCTGATAGACTTTGCGGGATTCTTCGTCCCAAGAAATATCCGTAATTGCACGATCTCTGAGGTACATACGGCCGTCGTCGGTGTAAAGGATCTCTCCGATGAAGCCGAATTCGCTATCGGTCAAGACAAGAAGATCGTGCAGCAATTCATTGAATAGTCGCACCGGATCTTTATCGGTTATGAATTGCCCCTGAGCGCGCTGCACTGACATCAGCAACTGGTTTTGTGCGCGGACTGTCTGCAACGCGGCAGTGCGCTCTTCCATTCTGAGCTCGAGTTCATCCCTGGCTTTCGTAAGAGCCATGGTCCGGTCGTGCACCCGAATTTCCAGATCTTCGTTAATCTGCCGCAGCTCTTCCTGCACCCGCCGTCGTTCCGTCATTTCGTCCCGCAAGGAATTATGGATCGTTTTGAGACGCTCAACCATCGTATTGAATGACTGAGCCAGTTTTCCCACCTCGTCCTTGGTCTTCGGTACCACTACATGCTCGAAATTACCCGTACCAATGATCTCTGCCCCGTTTGAGAGTTCCTGGAGGGGGCTGACAATGGATTTCTTAACCAAATAAAGATTCAGTGCAATGATGCCGATGGCTAACAAGGAGGCAGCCAGAATCAGTGTCTGGGTCAGTCTTTGCTTCTTCAGCGTTAAGGATTGAGAATCCCGGTGAAGTACTTCCGCGGTATTAGCCAATTCTTCCAGGCGTACGGACATCATACCGGCCAAGGTTTCTTTTAGTGCTCTCGAGTCCCGACCGTGGTTTTCCGATGTTCCCGCTCGAACAACTTGAGGGTGAAAGGAATTTACGGCTTGATACTTGATCTCCAATTCTTTGAGCAATGCCCGATCGATAGATTTAAACCCCTTTGCATCGTTTATAATTTTCCCGAGAAACTCATTCCTTTTGTTCCATTGTCTCAGGGAGCGTTTGTCTCCGTGAGCCAAATGTTCGTCCATAAGGACTCTCAGCAGAAACGCGCTCCGGACCACTTGTGAAGAGGTTCCAATTTGGTCGATCCCGTCTTCTACTTCACGAGAATTCCATAAAAGAATTGACCCGATTATCAGTACGAACAGTATGATAATCCCCGCGGTTCCGTAAATTCTGCGCTCGATGGTCATTGGTCTTCCTAATGAAGCATCTGGATCTTTTCAGGTCTCACAGAATTCAAGGCATCGAAATGGATGAAATCCAACAAGTCCGGCATATTGAATTCCTCAACCCCCGGCTTTGAATTCATCCATCTCAATTCGGCTTCCATTGCCACAACGACAGGCCGGCTCAAGCTGAGTGCAAAGCCGCATGTTTCCCAGAGATCCGGCATATGGTTCGATCCGACTTCGGAAGCTACGATCCTCTTGGCCTCATCCCGGTTAGTCTTAATGAAATCTTCCGCCGAAGCCAGTGCGGCCAGTACGCTACAGATTGTGGAAAACCGCCTTTTCACAGTGTCGTCGGTGCCGACGAGCAACCAATAGAAGTCTTGTCCGCCCTGAGCCGACCAACTGATGGCATTGTTTCCAAGCTCGTTCTGCATCTGTCTGGCGAAAGGTTCCCAGACCACAGCTGCATCAATGTCTCCTTGTCTGAGGGCTTTCACCTGGTCAGAAGGAGGAATGTCGACTATTTTCAGGTCCTTCAAAGCAAGGTGGTGCAATAGGAGCAAGAGATG
>Ga0172371_10013927_pt1 | contig 10411 bp, 10 predicted proteins | sample Lak12m_FD_114543 | JGI IMG/M metagenome (GOLD analysis project Ga0172371, IMG submission 114543) | Freshwater microbial communities from Kabuno Bay, South-Kivu, Congo - kab_022012_12m | ecosystem: Environmental > Aquatic > Freshwater > Lake | place: Democratic Republic of the Congo: South-Kivu... | reverse complement strand
TACCAAACTTTTTTTGAAATTGCAGCAGACTGAGAGCTTGCTGTTGCATATCTTCACCCCATTTAGCTATATATTTTAGATAATTATAGCACATTATACGGAGCAAAAGCAACAAGCGTTAAATCCTTTAAAACCTGACCATTCTGGAGGGGCATTTTTAAAGTATTCCCACTTTTCCTTACTCGAAAATAATGATGAAACTCTATCTTCACTAATATCAAAGAAATTAGCAAATCTAGATAAATAAACCTGAAACCTAAGACCATTTTCTGGATCGCTTTCTTGAGGTATTAGGCTAATAATAGATTTTCTTCCTTTTTCTGTTATAGCTTCAAACCCTAAAGAACTCTGTGTCGTATATGTTTTAAAAAAAGGCTTTAATCCTTCACAAATACGGTTATAAATTTCGTCCACACCTTTTTGTTCTGCTATTGCATGCAATTCTTCATAATTAAGACGTGGTTTTCTTTTGGTCGAGGGGATATTTCTGGTTCTGACTTCAACTTGTCCCGGATCGATTAAGAATATCCTTGCTAAAAATTCATCATTTTGGTTATTCCGGAAATATTGAAATTTTATTGCATTAATTGCTACACCATAAGACTCAGATAAATAATTAATGATTCTTTCCGAACTTGAATCAATATCTGAAGCCAATATAAGTATTTTATGGTTTTCATTTAATATTTCCGGTAATTCTGTTTGAAAATAACTTTGAAAGGTTTTTTCCAAAGGACCATTCTCTTTAAGATATTGGTTAGCAATTTCTGTTACTCTGTCATTAGATAATTTGTTAACCCAGGAAGCATAATCAAGAGTTTGGGCGACAACCTCCCGAGGAGTTTTATCTCGCTTTAATTCAATAATAGTTACATCTCCATTATTATCTAAGCAAAGAAGATCAATTATGCCGCCATAATCTGTAACAGTCTGCCTCCCTATTATTAGTAAATTATTTGATATAATTGTAATATCTTTCTCTATCCATGTTTCAATACGTTCTTCAATGTCAAGCCTTGATTTTGATAACTCACATAAATTATCCCCTGCTAAAATTTTCCAAATTCTAATATCTTCTGCCATAGTTATTCTCCAGGTTTCCCTTGATTCAAAGCCGCCGCCACAAACTCCTCATGGCTGCACGCCGGGTTGAGGCCCGGGCAGGCGGTCTTGGCGTGCTCCAGTTCGTCCGGGTGCCTCAGCAGGGCCGGGAGAAAGGGCCACTGGCGGCAGATGCGGGGCTTCACCGGGTGGACCCGGCAGAGATTGCCCGCCCTCAGGAAGACGCAGACCCCGTCGGCCACGGTGAGGCGGGGGCCCAGGGGGGAGTCCTCCACGAAGCGGCGGCGGAATTCCGCACCGGACATCTCCAGGAACGCCGCCATGGCCTCCGCCTCCCGGGGGGTGACGAAGATGCCCCCCCGGCCGGCGCAGCACTCCCCGCACTGCCGGCACTCGAACACGGGAGCTTTTGGGAAATTATTGGTCATCAGCCTTGAAAGTTATCACGGGCGCCGCCCCCTGACCGGCGGTGCACAGGTTGAAAACCTGTGCCGCCAATATTTGGTGCGCCGCCCAAACGGCGGGGAAGGCCCGCCACACGTTTAACTGCACCCTGCTCCCATACTTTTCAAGGGCGGCTGGCCGGTGGATTCCAGGACGCTGCGCCACAGGGGGGAGTCCAGGTCCACTTCCTTGCGCCGGCCCACGGTGGCCTTGATGGGGATGTGCACATAGTGGCCGCGCCAGCGGCTGATGAGCAAGCCGGATTTCCCGGCCATGCCGGCGTGGACCGCGTTTTGCCCCAGGAAGCCGCAATAGATGCGGTCATTATAGTTGGCCGGCATACTGCGGATCAGGTAGCTGGGATCGATATACTTGAGATTGAGCTCGAGGCCCCGGCTGAAAAAGTATTCTTTGATGCGGTCGGCCAACAGCAGGCCGATGTCGCCGGGTTTGACGTTCCCGGACGGGTCCCTGGGCAGATCTTCTTCCTTGAAGTATTTTTGGCCGGCGCCTTCCGCCACCAGGATAACCGCGTGGGCCCGGTCCCGGAGGCGCGCTTCCAGGCAGGTGAGCAGGCCGCCGTTGCCGTCCAAATCAAAATCCGCTTCGGGGATCAGGACATAGTTCACTTCCCGGAGGGCCAGACAGGCATTGGCGGCGATGAAGCCGGCGTGGCGGCCCATAAGTTTCACCAGGCCGATGCCGTTGGGGGCCCCCAGGGCTTCAGTATGGGCGGCCCGGATGGATTCGGTGGCCATTTCCACCGCGGTGTCAAAGCCGAAGGAGCGGCTCACCAGGGCGATGTCGTTGTCAATGGTCTTGGGGATGACCACCACGCCGATGCGCAATTCCCGGCGGGCGATTTCCTCCCAGATGAGATTGGCGGCCCGCAGGGTGCCGTCCCCCCCGATGAGAAAGAGAATCTGGATGTGCAACCGGTCCAGGGCGTCCACGATCTCCCCGATATCCTGGGGTCCCCGGGAGGAAGAGAGGATGGTGCCCCCGAAGGTGTGGATGTTGCCCACCACTTCCGGGGTCAGTTTCACCAGGCTGTGGCCGTACTTGGGGATAAAGCCCTGGAAGCCGTACCGCACCCCGTAGATATGCTGCACTCTGTAGAGGTAGTGCAATTCCAGGACGATGGCCCGGATGACGTCGTTGATGCCGGGGCACAGGCCGCCGCAGGTGACGATGGCGCAATGGACCTTGGAGGGATCAAAGTAGATCAACTCCCGCGGCCCGGCCTGCTCAAAGTAAAGGGGCTCCTCCCCCGACGGCAGACCGTTCAGATACTCCTGGGTGTCGTAGACCAGGACCAGATCCTCATCGCGGACGAAGGATTTTTCAATCACCTGCCCCTTGCGGTTGACCATGTTGTATTGCCGGATAGGGGATTCCACCTTCGCCTTTCCCAAGGAAGGAATGTGCGTATCAATAAATTCATAAGTCATAGGAAAGATCCCCCCCCTTGTCCTGATGAATTTCGGGTGACTTCTCCTAAAAACCTGGATAATCTTCAAACCATGGAAACGCCGGGCCGGGACGTCCCGGTCAGCTTGGGTGATGAGATACCGGTTAAGGACCGCCGCACCCGCTCAGGCCGGAGTCGGGGCTCACCAGGTTTCGGTCATGGCCTCCAATTCATCTTTCAGTTCCCGGGCCATTAATTTTTTAATGGCTTCCTTGGGGGCCAGGCCTTCATAGAGAATCTTATACGAGGCCGCCACCAGGGGCATCTCCACCCCCAGGCGGGCCGCCAGGAGATGGACGGCCCGGGAGGTCTTCACGCCTTCCGCCACCATGGTCATGTCGGTCAGGATCTGCTCCAGGGTTAATCCCTGTCCCAACTTCAGCCCCACCTGGAAGTTGCGGCTCTGGCTGCTGGTGCAGGTGACGATCAGGTCTCCCAGGCCCGCCAGACCGGTGAGGGTCATGGGGTTGGCGCCCAGGCGGGCCCCCAGCCGGAACATTTCGGCCAGGCCCCGGGTGATCAGGGCCGCCCGGGGATTGTCTCCCAGGCCCATGCCCTCCAGGATCCCGGTGCCGATGGCAAAGATATTCTTCAAGGCCCCCCCCAGTTCCACCCCGGTGACATCGTGGGAGGTATATACCCGGAAATAGGGGGCGGAGAACAGCCGCTGGAGGCAATGGGCGATCTCCACCTGCCGGGAGGCCACGGTCACTGCGGTGGGCTGCTTCTGGATCACTTCCCGGGCGAAGCTGGGCCCGGCCAGCACCGCGTAAGGGATTTCCGCCCCGATTTCCTCCCGGGCCACCCCTTCCATGGTGAGCAGGGACTCGATCTCCATGCCCTTGGTGGCGCTGACCAGCACCGCCCCCGGGGGCCAATGCCCTTTGAGTTTCTGCAAGACCTGGCGGTACCCATGGGAGGGAACCGCCATCAGGACCAGGCCGGCGCCCTCCAGGACCGCCGGAAATTCCGGGGTGAACTGGAGCCGGGAGGAGAGCCGCACTCCGGGCAGAAAGGTGTGGTTGACGCGGTCCCGGCGCAGGCCCTCCAGGACCTCGGGTTCCCTGACCCAGAGGCGGACGTCCCGGCCTTTTTCCGTCAGGAGTTGGGCCAGGGTGGTGCCCCAGCCGCCGGCGCCGATCACCGCCAAAGACTTATGGTCAGGTAATTCCCAGATCGGACTCGGCTTCGCTGTCATCGGTTCTCTCCGCCACCTTGGCCAGGCTGACCACCCGTTCTTCCTTCTCCAGGTCCATGAGTTTGACCCCCTGGGTAATCCGGCCGATCAAGGAAATGCCCCTGGCCATTTGACGCAGGATCTTGTCGCCGTCGGTGACCAGCATGATTTCATCGTCTTCATTCACCTGGAGGATGCCCATGACGGGGCCGTTGCGCTTGGTGATCCGGAGCCCCAGGCGCCCCATCCCCCCCCGGCGCTGGGCCGGGTATTTTTCGGGCCGGGTCCGTTTGCCGAAACCCCGTTCGGTTACGGTGAGGATGGTGCCCTGGGGGTGGATCACCTCCATGCCCACCACCCGGTCGTCCTCCACCACCTGGATGCCCCGCATCCCCCGGGCGCTGCGGCCCATATCCCGCACCTGGGCGGAGGGAAAGCGGATGATCTTTCCCTGGCGGGTCCCTATGAGAATTTCCTGGTCGGTCTCGGCCAGGGACACGCTCACCAGTTCATCATCCGGGTCCAGGGTCACCGCGATCAGGCCGCCGCTCCGGGGCCGCTGGAAGTTCATCAGGTCGGTTTTCTTGATGACGCCCCGGCGGGTGGCCAACACCAGGGAGATGCCCGGGGTGAATTCCCGCACCGGCAGAATGGTGGCCAACTTTTCGCCCTCGCCCAACTGGAGCAGGTTGACAACGGCCTTGCCCTGGGCCGACGGCGAGCCGATGGGGATTTCGTAGACCTTCAGCCAGAACACCCGGCCCTTATTGGTGAACACCAGAAAATAGCTGTGGGTGGAGGCGATGTAGAGCTGGGAGACGAAATCGTTCTCCCGGGTGACCATGCCCATGCGGCCTTTGCCGCCCCGGCGCTGGCTGCGGTAGATGGTCAGGGGGGTGCGCTTGATATACCCTCGGTGGCTGATAGTCACCACCATGTCTTCGTCGGCGATGAGGTCTTCGGCGGTGAATTCCTGGGCCTGGGGCACGATTTCCGTGTGCCGGCCGTCGCCGTAGCGTTCCTTGAGCTCGGTCAACTCCTGGGCGATGAGGGCGGTGACCTGGGCGGGCTCCGCCAAAATCTGCCGGAAGCGCTCAATTGCGGCCTTGACCTCCTCGGCCTCCTGGATGATCTTCCGGCGCTCCAGACCGGTGAGGCGCTGCAGCCGCATGTCCAGAATGGCCTGGGCCTGAATCTCGGAGAGGGCGTACTGGCTCCGGGTTTCTTCCAGGGTGGCGCCGCGTCGGGGCTTCTGGATAAACTCCCCGGCCATCAACTGCTGCTTGGCCTCCGGGGGATTGGCCGCGGCCCGGATCAGGGCGATGACCGCATCCAGGAAGTCCAGGGCGGTGAGGAGGCCGTCCAGGACGTGGGCCCGGGCCTCCGCCTGCTTCAGCTCGTAGCGGGTCCGCCTGACGATCACCTCCCGGCGGTGTTCCAGGAAATGGTGGAGCAGGTCCTTGAGACTCAGGAGCTCCGGCCGGTTATGGACGATGGCCACCAAGTTGATGCCGAAGGTGACCTGCATCTGGGTGTGGAGATATAACTGGTTCAGGATGGGTTGGGCCGGCTCGTCCTTCTTGAGCATAATGGCCACCCGGAGGCCTTCCCGGTCCGACTCGTCCCGGATGTCGGCGATGCCTTCCACCTTCTTGTCTTTCACCAGTTCGGCGATGCGCTCGATGAGCCGGGCCTTGTTCACCTGGTAGGGGATCTCCCGGATGATCAGGCTTTCCCGGCCCCCCTTGCGCTCCACCGTCACCTTGGCCCGGAGGCGGATGAGCCCCCGGCCGGTGCGGTAGGCTTCGGCGATGCCCTCGGCCCCGTAAATAAAGCCCCCGGTGGGGAAATCCGGCCCCGGCATCAAGGCCATCAGTTCTTCCAGGGAGATGTCCGGGTTGTTCAGATAGGCCAGCAGGGCGTCGCACACCTCGTCCAGGCTGTGGGGCGGGATGTTGGTGGCCATGCCCACCGCGATGCCTGAGGAGCCGTTGACCAGGAGGTTGGGCAGCCGGGTGGGCAGCACCAGGGGCTCTTTCAGGGAGCCGTCATAGTTCCCCACAAAATCCGCCGTGTCCTTGTCCAGGTCCTGGAGGAGCTCGTGGGCCAGGCGGGTGAGCCGCACCTCGGTGTACCGCATGGCCGCGGGCGCGTCGCCGTCAATGGACCCGAAGTTGCCCTGGCCGTCCACCAGGGGATAGCGCAGGGAAAAATCCTGGGCCATGCGGACGATGGCGTCATAGACCGCGGTGTCGCCGTGGGGGTGGTATTTCCCGATGACGTCCCCGACGATGCGGGCGCTCTTGCGGTAGGGCCGGTTCCAGTCGTTGCCCCCCTCGCTCATGGCGAAGAGGATGCGACGGTGCACCGGCTTGAGCCCGTCCCGGACGTCCGGCAAGGCCCGCCCGATAATCACCGACAGGGAGTACTCCAGATACGACTTGCGGATTTCATCCTCAATGTTGATCGGTACGGCGCGTGCTTCCATCATAGTGAATAGACTCGGTTGTTTATTTGAAGGGTCCAGGGCTGACCACCTTCATGCTTCGGAATTTTAAAGGTTAGATTCAATCTCTGGCGCAAGTATTGATTATTATTTCAACTCGTTCCCAAGTTGCACTTGGGAACGACAATTTATGCCAAGCTGAGCTTGGCTCCTTAAGCGTTCCCAAGCCCGGCTTGGGAACGAGTAAAATGCCCTCATCCGGTTCAAATGTCACCAGCGCGTCAATGTGGCTGTCCGGCCGAAAGTCCTCCCGCAGCACCGACCCGAACAGGGCCAGCTCCTTGATCTTCCACCGGCGGCAGAAGTCTTCTATCTGGTCTTTCTGGATATTAATCTTGGGATGAACCATAAATGTTGCGCAAGATTTCCACCGCCGATGAACGCCGATGACCGCAGATTAATAATTATTCACAATGCGTCTGAGTTCCGCCTTCGGTTTGCCGAGATTGACCAGCAAACAGACGGAAAGCCCGGTGGCTTTGAGATAATTCAGGCACTGGGCCCTATGAATGTCATCCAGGGCTTTGGATGCCTTGAGCTCAATAATAACCTGGTCCTCAACTAATAAATCCGCAGCAAATTCGCCGACTACCACACCATTGTATCTCACCTGGATGCCATGTTGCTGTTTGACCTGCAAGCCATTTTTTCGGAGTTCCATAGCTAAAGCATTTTCATAGACTTTTTCTAAAAATCCGCTCCCCAGGGTATTACTCACCTGGTAAACGCAGCCGATGATTTTTTCTGTAATTCTATCCGGTCTTCATCGGCGTTCATCGGCGGCTACGGATTAATCGTCGTCTGATAGACAAACTGCCCCTGCTCCACCTTGATGATGGTCACCCCCTTGACGGGGTTGTGATTTTTCCCCATGGTGATAACGCCGGTGACCCCGGGAAAATCCTTGGTGGCGGCCAGGGCCTTGGCCACCTTGGGGCCGGCGGTGGCTTGGGCCCTGCTCATGGCCGCGGTGAGGAGGAAATAACTGTCCCCCCCCCAGGGCGGCAAAGGCGTCCAGGGGTTTTTTATAGGCGGCCTCGTAAGCCTGCATAAACTTCCGGCCCAGGTCGGTGGTCAACCCCTGCCGGTGAAAATGGGCGGTGAAGTACATCCCGTCCACCGCCGGCCCGCCGATGGTGAGCAGCTCCGGCACCTGGGCCCCGTCCCCGGTGAGGATGGGGATTTTCAGGCCCAAATCCTGGACCTGCTTGGCCAGCAGGGCGTCCTCGGCATAATAGTTGGGCGCATAGATCAGGTCGGGATTGGCCCCCTTCAGGGCGGAAATCTGGGCGGTGAAATCCTGGTCGCCGGTCTGGATATAGCTGGTCGCCGCAATTTTGCCGCCCCGGCGCTCAAATTCCTGCTTAAAGAACTGGGCCAGACCCACACAGTAATCCTGGGCCTGGTCCACCAGCACCGCCACCCTCCGGGCCTTAAGGTCTTCCCAGGCGAAGCGGGCCGCGATCCGTCCCTGGAGGCTGTCCACGAAGCAGGCCCGAAAGGCGTATTGGCGGTTCTGGGTCACCAGGGGATTGGTGGCGGTGGGAGAGATATTGGGGATGGCGGCCCGCTCGGCGATGGGCGCCCCCGCCAGGGTGTCGCTGCTGATTACTTCCCCGATGATGGCCGCCACCCGGTCTTTTTCAATCAGGCGGCTCACCGCGTTAGCCGCCTCGATGCGGTCGCTGCGGGTGTCCACCAGGACCAGCTCCACGGGCTGCCCCAACACCCGGGGCTCCAGCCGGTGGGCCGCCTGGACCCCTTCCCAGACCATCTGGCCCATGGCCGCGGCCGGTCCGGTCATGGGGAGGTAGAGGCCGAGCTTGATTGCCGCGGCGGCCGGCCCCGCCCCAAAAAACATCAGGGCCACCATGAGCGCCAGGGCCTTAACCGAAAGGGTGGAAAGGCGAAAAGGGAAAAATAGCCGAAGGAGGGAACCCCCTTCCCCTTTTCCCCTTCGCCCCTTTTCCCCCCAAACTCTTTTCAAGGCTTGTTCCCTTTCTTTATCCTATTTATAATAGCAGAAAAACCCGGCGCCGGAAAGGAATTCCAACCCGGCGGAGAGGTGCGCCCATGGAGTTCATCCTGGAAAAACTCACCATTCCCGAAGGGGCCAATCTCATTTTGGGCCAAAGCCATTTTATCAAAACCGTGGAAGACCTGTATGAAATCCTGGTGGGCTCGGCCCCGGGCCTCAAGTTCGGCCTGGCGTTTTCCGAGTCCTCCGGGGATTGCCTCATCCGGGTGGAAGGCAATGATCCGGACCTGAAGGCCGCGGCCACGGAGAACGCCCGCCGCCTAGGGGCCGGGCACACCTTCAATATCCTCCTGAAAGACGCCTTTCCCATCAACGTGCTCAATGCGGTCAAACTCTGCCCCGAGGTCTGCCGCATCTTCTGCGCCACCGCCAACCCGGTGGAGGTCGTCCTGGTCCAAACGGGCCAGGGGCGGGGCATCTTAGGGGTGGTGGACGGCTTATCCCCCAGGGGCGTGGAAGACGACGCCGGCCGCGCCTGGCGCCAGGACATCCTGCGCAAGTTCGGCTATAAGAAGTGAGCAGTGAGCAGTAAGCAGTGAGCAGTAAGTAGCGAGCAGTAAGTAGGGGGCAGCCACGTAGGGCGCGTCTTACGCGCCAAGCAGGGCGGCCACAGGCCGCCCTAAATTGACTATAAGAAATAATTGAGAGAAGGGCTGGGGGGAGGGGGAAAGGGCGGGCGCCCTTGGCCCCCTCCCCAACTACCCAAGGAGATTCATCATTGAATGCGGCCGTGCTGGCGGCGGGGTTGGGGACGCGGCTTCGGCCCCTCACGGAGGTCTGCCCCAAGCCGTTGTTGCCGGTGTTGAACCGGCCCCTGTTGGGAATCGTGCTGGCCCGGCTGGAGGAGGCGGGTTGTTGGCAGGTGGCGGTGAACACCCACCATCTGGCGGACCAGGTGCACGATTTCCTCCGGACCCAGCCCTGGAGTTTTCACCTCAGCGTCAGCCACGAGCCGGAGATCCTGGGGACGGGCGGGGGCTTGCGCCAGTTGGGGGAGATCCTGCCGGAGGGGCCGTTTCTGGCCGTCAACGGCGATATCCTGACGGACCTGGACCTGGCCGAGGCGTACCGCCGCCGCCGGGACGGGGCGGTGAGCACCCTGGCCCTGCATGACTGCCCCCCCTATAACAACGTCTGGGCGAAGGACGGCCAGGTGGTGAGCATCGGCCCGCCGCCCCCCGGCGCCGCCCCGGAGGCCAAACCCCTGGCCTATACCGGCGTCCAGGTGGTGGACCCGGCCATGATGCGCTATTTGCCGGTCGCCGGACAGGGTTACGACCTGGTGCAGGCCTGGCGGGAGGCCCTGGCCGCGGGGGCGCGGCTGGCTTGCTTCACGGCGGCCGGCCATTTCTGGCAGGACCTGGGCACCCCCGCGCACTATCTGGCGGCCCACCAGCGGCTCCTGGCCGGGGCTTCCCCCCAACTGGTCCGATTTTTTCCGGGCCTCCAAGACCCCCTGGTGGGGCCCGGGGCCCGAATCGGGACCGGGGTGGTTTTTGGCGGGGGCGTCTGCCTGGGGGCGGGGGTGGTGGTGGGGGAGCGGGCCTCCCTGAAAAACACCGTGGTCTGGGACCGAGCCGTCATCGCTCCAAGAGTGGAGCTGGCGGATTGCATCGTGGCCGCCGGGGTGGAGGTGAAGCATTCCGCCCGGGGGCGGGTGCTGGCAGCTTAATCAGGGATCAGCAGCAGGTGCAGGTGCTCACTGCGCACCAT
>Ga0172371_10013926_pt1 | contig 10414 bp, 10 predicted proteins | sample Lak12m_FD_114543 | JGI IMG/M metagenome (GOLD analysis project Ga0172371, IMG submission 114543) | Freshwater microbial communities from Kabuno Bay, South-Kivu, Congo - kab_022012_12m | ecosystem: Environmental > Aquatic > Freshwater > Lake | place: Democratic Republic of the Congo: South-Kivu... | reverse complement strand
GCTATGACTGGTTTCTTGAATTTGATTTTAATTAATGAAATTGTTTTTAAGTATGCTGCTTATATTCCTGAAATAATTCTATGTGTATACTGCCGGACAGCCCTGGTTTAAAAAATGCTACCTTGCCATGTGAGCCGGAGCGAGGTTTGCTGTCTATTGTTTCAACTCCGTTTTTCTTTAATTTCTCAAAGCAGCTCTCGATGTCACTGACCCGGAAAGCCAGATGGTGAAGGCCTTCGCCTTTCTCTTTTAGGAACATATCAAAAAAACTTTCTCCTTTTGGTTCTATAAATTCAAGCTCGCTGTCACCAAACATAATACGTCCCACATAAACCTTATATGACTCAACCCAATCCTTTATGAGTTTACCGGAAATTTTATTATCAAATGTTTTAACAATATCAATAGAGCTGTCTATGCTTTTTACAACAAAGCCAAAATGACTGAAGCTTTTAGCGGCTACTTTCCTTTCAAGAAGAAAACTTTCCAGATTATTTTTTAATGTATTGTAATTTATTGATTCAGAAGAATTGGAAACAGGCAGTTTTACTGGCCATTGTTTTTCTACTTTTTCCCAAATTGATTTTATATTATTATTTTTCTTAACCATTTAACGAAACGCTGAGATTTTATTTTCACTGGATATAGGATGATCATATAATTTTTAAGAAGCCACCCTTATAATCTGGAAACCGCAGCCAATAATGCTCTTTTGGATCCTGCGACAACTAAATCAGAATCTTCATCCTGCAACGGTTTAGCTTCAATTATCAGAGTACTACCGGGTATTTTAAAATAATCTATGCCAATTAGAGATTTAATGAAAGAAGCCAAAACATCAATATCATTTTCTCCCCCGTCTATACAAAATCTCGGGTGGTTATCTCCAAAGGCGGGATGGTTTTTATCTTTTATAATGCAATTACCTATATGGATATGTTTTATAAATTCCCTTGCCTGCCTGAGGGATTGGTCAAAATTTTCTCCCAGTATAGGCAGATGAGATAAATCCAATATCAGACCAAAATTTTCAAAATCGGTCCTGATCTTTTTTGCAAATTCTATGGCCATCTTTGTGGGACCTATAAGTCTGTTTTTTGCATACTCCTTATCATCAAATGTCTCAACAATTATATCAATGGGTTTTTTATTTAATTCATTGGATTTTTTTATAGAATAATCACACAATGCCTTTACTGAATCTACGGCTAAAGTCAGCTCGTTTTCCATGTTATTAATATCAGGTTTAAATCCTGAAAGCATAGTAAAACCTTCCGAACCCATATAATAGGCTTCATCTATTAATTCCTTTAAAATTCTAACTGCTTCCATTCTTTTATCATTATCCCTGTCATTTATGCTTAAATTATTTTGCAGGATCATTGTATGCGCATCAAATCCAATCCTTATATTGGAAATTTCAAGGATTTTTTTAACATTGCTTCTGATTTCTCTATCATTTATATGTGCAATTTCTATAAATGAAAAAAAATCATCCGTTACTATTTTTTTAATTTTTTCTTCTGCACTTTTTTCATCTTTTGTTATTTCAGGGTAAGCCATAAATGACACAATACCCACATCAGTTTGATAGCCTTTGAAAAACATTTCAATCCTTTCTTTAAAATACTTTTTTTAGATATTTTATTATTTTACTAAGTAAAATTAATTTTTAAAAACCAAGCTTTTCACCAATCGCCAGAACTTCGATACGTGAGCCTTTTGCAATTTCACTGCAATAATCAACAAATAGCCCGGGATCACCGCCATGTTCTTTAAATAGCCAGAAATGAGAAGGTATTACTATTTTGGGTTTTACCCATGCCGTTATATACGAAGCATCTTTGGAATCAGGATTTCCAAACTTGCCGTTAATCGGAACTATCAGGACGTCTATGGGATCTTTTAAAGGTACCAGCACCGGTAAATCCGGCCTGAAACAGGTATCACTTGTAAAATAAATATTTTTTTTGGATATATTAATAATTATTCCGATACAGTCTTTCGAATACTGCCCATGGTCGGCAAATACACCTGTGAAAGTAATTCCGCTAAAACTCTTTTTTTCGTTCCTGTCAAGCTTTACTAATTTGGTTTCGTTTATCTTAATTTTCTTCGATGCTTCAATAACAGAGCCGGGTCCAATTAAGAGAGTACTGGTTTTATCATTAACAAGTACCGGAATTGAATCAATATCAAAGTGGTCGCCATGATCATGAGTGGCAATCAGGAAATCCAGCCTTAACTCCTGAGGTTTTACCGGGGGTGGGATAAGTCTTTTAAAATCCCCCTTATTATTTCTGCAGGAATCTGAGAGATATATATCCAAACCTATAGTATGGTTTCTGCTTCTGATAATATATCCCATGCCTCCAAGCCAGTAAAGAAACACCTCATTTTCCGAAGGAATATCTTTTATAATTCTATCTGCCAGATCATACATTAAAGAACCTTTCTTTTTTAACCTTTTCCTTGCTGTTTTCCGGATCTTTGTCATATATATTAACATACTTTCCGTTTGTTGGAAGATCTTTAATAACTGAAATCTAAACCATGACTATTTTTTAAAACTAAATTTAGGGATGCACTGCTTATCTACGATCCATCTGGGTTTTGATCCTTTGGACATTTCAATGATAACATCAACCGGAGTTTTAAATACACCATCGGGATAATCGTCATTAACACCTCCTATATGAGGCGTGAAGTTTACATTTTCAAATTTAAGCCACTCATCGCCTGGTTTTAAAGGATGCTCTTTTAAAACATCCAGCGCAGCTGCTTTGATCCATTTTTCCCTTAATGCTTTTTTTAATGCATCTTCATTGACGATTCCGGCTCTTGCAACATTTACCAAAATTGAATCACTCCTCATCAATTTAAGTTCTTTTTCACCAATTAGATTCTCGGTATCTTTTGTAAACGGACAGGCTATCATTAAAAACTGGGATTTTTTTAAAAGTTCTTCAAGTGTAACATTGGTGCCTCCGCCTTTTAAAATAACATTCTCATCTACGTATGGATCGAAAATTCTCACGTTCATTTTAAATCCTGATAATTTTTCTACAATTGCTTTTGCAATTCTGCCAAAACCTACTATACCCAGATCGGCACCTGTAAGATGAGCAATGGGCAAGGCTGCCTTTATGTCCCATATACCGCTTCTTGCAAGTCTATCCTGCCTTGCTGTTTGCCGTACAGCTGTAAAAAGCATAGCTATAAAATGATTGCTTGTGGGTTCGGTCGGGTCATCGGGTGTATGTGCAACCAATATTCCTCTTTTTGTACATGCTTTATGATCAATGTTGTCAGTTCCGCTGCCACATTTGATAATGCAAATAGCTTTCTTAAAAATATCCATATTTTCTTCCAGTACTAAATCTTTTCTGCTGGAAGTCAGGAGCAGCACATCAGCATCGTTTGCATACTTTTCCAGATCTTTCCGGTTAAAACAATCATGAAAGGAAAAATCGATATTTGCATCTGTAAATTTCTTCCCTACCCATGAAGGTATTTCGTGATTATCATTTGCTATCAGAACTACTTTAAATCTATCCAAAGGTCCTCCTTTAATTCAATTTTTAATTATTACTTTTAATGCAAAATTATTAACTTTATATTCAAAAGCATCTTTTGCTTTATCGAAAGGAAATATTTTGGTTACCAGTTTTTCTGCAGGGATAATATTTTTCTCGACTAGTTGTGCCGCCTCCTTAAACTCCCTGTAAGAGTAGCAAATACTCCATTTAATATTTAATTCTTTAAAAAACAGTTTGTATGAGTTCAGCTCTATAATGGGTTCCCTTGGCATTCCTATAATAATGATTGTTCCATTTTTCCTGACTGTCTCTATTGCAAAATCCAGATTATCTTTTGAAATATATGTTACAACCACTAAATCTATTAACCTGCCCTTTAAAAAATTTCTTACTTTTATGTTTTTATCCTTGTCTTTTAAATTAACACTTAGGTCCGCACCTAATCTGTCTGAGGCCTCAAGGGCCCTGTTGTCTATATCCATGGCTATGAATCTGCAGTTATTATGTTTTAATAATATGCCCATTATTGTCCCGATGGCGCCAACCCCAATAATAATTGAGTTTATATTTTTATATTTTCCGATTGTATGTTGCGCCACTGCTGTGGGCTCAACGATTCCCGTATATTCTACATTAAAAGAGTCGCTCATTTTCACAAGATTTTTTAGCGGAACCGCTATTAACTCGGACATGCCGCCGGCTTTTATTGAAGAACCAAACATTTGCTGGTTATCGCACAGGTGTTCCATTTTATTGGTGCAATAATAACAGGTGCGGCAGTTTAGTTGCGGGTATACGGAAACTTTGTCGCCGGCTCTAAATTTGCCGCTTTTACCATTTATTTCTTTTATTATTCCGCCAAATTCATGACCCATTACAGCCGGCAGAGCCACAAGGTCCAGTGTCTCTCCATTATAGGGTGCACTCTCGGAATTACAGATACCAATAGATTTTACCTCTATTAATGCTTCACCCTTTTTAGTAATAGGGTCCGGCACATTCTTATAAACAAGGCTGCCCGGTTTTTGAGTTATTATTTGTTTCATTTATTTTTGCTTTCTGTTTTAATTTTATCTCTGCTACCCCATTACTTCTCCACCGGATACTATGATTGCCTCTCCGGTAACATGATCGGATAAATATGATGCCAAAAATAGTGCCGCATTTGCAGGATCCTCTGGTTTTGCGATTTTTTTAAGGGGTGTTTTATCTGCCCAAATTGGCTCTGTTTCTTCGTTAAGCAAAGAGGCCCTTGTAAGTTCGGTATCGGTCATTCCGGGAAGAACCGCATTGACATATATACCATATTCCCCAAGCTCAAATGCATTATCTCTTGTCAGTGCCAGCATCCCTGCTTTAGCGGGTCCATATGCAGTTTCACCAATGTGCGGGCGTATGGCCGAGACAGAAGATATGTTAATTATCTTCCCGTAATGTCTTTTGGCCATTTCCTTTGCTGCGGCATGTGTGCAAAGGAAGGTGCCTTTAAGGTCCACATCAATTACCATGTCCCATAATTCTTCGGTAAACTCAAAAAACGGCAAAGGTCTGTAAATTCCTGCATTGTTGACTAAAATATCTATTTTGCCGAATTTTTCCATTGTCTTTTTTACCATTTCATCAGCGTTGCTTTTTTTTGATACGTCAACTTTTAGCGCCAGAGTTTTTCTGCCGGTCTCTTTTTCTATTTCTGCTGCCGTTATTTTAGCTCTGTCTATATCGACATCGGCAATTGTCAGATCCGAGCCTTCCTTTGCAAAAACCCTTGCAATGGCTTTTCCGATACCGCTGGCGGCACCTGTTACTATTGCCACTCTTTTTTCTAATAGCATTAACTGTTTCTCCTTAATCCGTTAATAATTATTAAACGTTTATAATAAATATGATCTTTTATATTGATATATCTTGTAAATATTACTCTTTTATAATAAAAATCCTCTTGTTTATTTAATTGATATTTTTATTGTTAGCTAAATAATTGATATAAGAACAATCAAATATTTACCTAACCATGTCTCTGGCAGCTTTGACTATATCCTGAGTTTGGGGCAGAATATAATTTTCAAGAACCGGTGCATATGGATTGGGAGCTTCTTTTGACGTGACCCTGACGATAGGATGATCCAAATAATCAAAACATTTTTCCGAAATGACCGCAGCTACTTCTGATGATACGCTGCAGTTTCTCCAGACTTCCTGAACTATGACAACCTTACCCGTTTTCTTTATAGAATTTATGATTGTTTCCTCATCCAGCGGTTTTACTGTTCTAAGATCAATAACTTCGGCACTGATACCGCTGCCACTCAATATCTCTGCAGCTTCAAGAACCTTATGAAGAACATATGAATACGAAATAATCGTAATATCTTTGCCTTCTTTTTTAATGTCAGCTTTGCCTATAGGGACAGTATATTCACCTTCGGGCACCTGGCCTGTCATACTGTAGAGTTTTTTATGCTCCAAAAATATTACAATATTGTCATCTCTTATGGCTGACTTAAGCAGTCCCTTGGCATCATAGGGAGTAGCCGGCAGCACCACTTTTATCCCGGGAACAAAGCAAAACCATGACTCCCATGAATGAGAATGCTGGCAGGCGTATGACAGATATCCGCCGCTGGGCAGTCTTACAACAAGCGGTAATGCTGTTTTGCCCATAAGCAGATATGGCATGTTTGCCCCATTATTGACTATCTGGTCAGATGCGATGGTTACCCAATCTGATACCTGTATCTCTACTATCGGTCTCATACCGGTCATTGCTGCGCCTACTGCTGCGCCTGTATAACCAGCTTCAGATATCGGCATATCCAAAATCCTGTCAGGATATTTACCGTATAACCCTTCGGTTACACCAAAAGAACCTCCGTATTTTCCAACATCAAGACCAGCTATGAGCACCCTGCTGTCTTTTTCCATTTCTTCATCCATTGCCTCGGTAAGTGCCTTTTTATACGTTATTGTTCTCAATTTACACAACTCCTAAAATATTAAAAAAAATAAAATAAATTTAATTGATTACAAATTTTAATGCGTCTTCGGTCAGGGGATCCGGACTTTCTTTGGCAAATTTGACCGCAATGTCTATATCTTTCTTAATTTCACTATGAAGTATTTCCATACCTTCTTTTGTCATAATATTTTTATCTATAAGTAAATTTTCAAATCTCTGTATGGGTTCTTTTTTCTTCCATGCTTTTACTTCTTCGGCTGGACGGTAATTATCGGGTTCACCCTCAAAATGAGAGTTCCATCTGTATGTTTTGGCCTCTATAAGTGTCGGCCCGTTTCCTTTTCTTGCCTTATCTGCTGCTTTTTTGACTTCACTATATACAATAACAGGATCATTTCCGTCAATAGTTACCCCTTCCATTGCGTAACTTTTAGAACGCTCTGATATGTTTATGCATTTTGAAGTGTTTAATATGCATGTACCCACACCATACAAGTTATTTTCACAGATATATACTACAGGCAGTGAAAAAACCGAAGCTATATTTAGTGATTCATGAAATGTTCCCTGATTTGAGGCACCGTCACCAAAAAAGCAGACGGTAACCTGGCCGCTCTTTCTAAGCTTTGCAGATAATGCCGCACCTGTTGCCAGCGGAATGCCCGCTCCTACGATACCATTTGCCCCGAGTATCCCAAGATCTGTTGTAGCTATATGCATGGAACCTCCCCTGCCGCCATTATATCCTGTTGCTTTACCAAGAAGTTCGGACATAATTTTATTTAAATCTCCGCCTTTGGCTATTATGTGTCCATGGCCCCTGTGGGTGCTTGTTATGAAGTCATCTTTACACAGGGCCGCACATGCCCCGGCTGCTATTGCTTCTTCACCCGTGTAAAGATGAATGGAACCCAGTATCAGGCCTTCGGCATATAATTTCTTTGCTGCTTGCTCAAAGTATCTGATTTTGAGCATTGTTTTTAAAAGATCTTTGTATAGCTCTTCATTCATATTTATTCTTACTTATCCGTTTCTGTTTAATATTTTTTTATTTGACTTATTTGTATCTAAGCTTGGTGTTTACAGTTAATACTAAAACCTCCAAGCAAAATATTTAAATATATTTTTAGTTGTCAGAGCTTTAATATTATTAACTGAGTCCGATATCAAAAAGGACCCGCAAAGCTCCGCTTTTTCTCTCTTTTGATGTTTCGAAAGCCTCTTTAAATTTTTCAAGGGGGAACCGGTGAGTAATCAAGGGCAATACATCTATTTTTTTATTTTCAACCAGCTTTAAAGCAGTTACAAATTGCCAGCTGCTGTATCCTCCAATTCCCAAAAAACTTATTGATTTTTCTGTAAATTTAGATACTGTAACCGGCCATCTTGAATCATATTTGGCCGGAAGAGCCTCAACTAGTACTCTCCCAAACGGGGTTAAAATGCTTTCAGCCATATCCCATGCATCCTGCTCGCCACCGCAAAATATTACCGCATTAACTCCATTTCCGTCAGTAATCTCCATAATCCTTTTAAATGGATCCTCTTCTTTTACATTTATGGTATGTGTTGCCCCAAATTCTGATGCCAGATTTAAACGCTCTTTTCTGGTTCCGTTCATTATTAGTATTTGTGGCTGTTTTAGTTTTGCAACCTGCAGGGATAAAAGGCCCACGGGACCCGGCCCAATGACAACAACACTTTCACCAGGTTGGATATTTGCCCTATCTGCTGCAGCATAGCCATTTGCCGCAGGCTCTATGAGAGCTGCTTCCTCCATGCTGAGCGAATCGCCAATGGGATAAACAATTTTTGCGGGGACAGTCATAAATTCCTGATAGGCACCGTCCATATGAAAAGGAATGCCTCTTATATTTCTACAACCAGTTTGAAAACCTTGCTGGCACGCGGGACAAACTCCGCAATAGGAATAACCCATTGCAACTACTCTGTCCCCTTTTTTTACATTAATTACGCCTTCTCCAAAATTTTCCACAATTCCGCTAAATTCATGGCCCAAAACACATGGATATTTTGACCACGAATGCTGCCCTTCTATTACAGTAAAATCAGTGTGACAGATAGCTGCAGATATAACTCTGATTAAAACATCATTGCATCCATATTTTGGAATATCAACTTCTTTTAACTCGAACTTCCCGGGTTCTAAAAGAACAAGTGATTTCATTTTATTTTTCTCCGTTTCCATTTAAAGACTTTTTGAGGTTATAATAACTTTGTTCGAATTTTATCATCGACTTTGGTTGCACTTATCATTAAAAAGTCAAAATTAAAGTTTGCAAAGATTGTTATTTCTTTTTCTTTGAAAATAAATCCATGGTCTTATTTATAGTATTTTTGGCACCATTTACCAAATAACATATGTCGGTGTCCAAACAAATCCATTTTGCACCTCTGTCTATCCATTCCTTCACCATAACTTCGTTATACCAGAGACTTGCACCAAATGGAAAATTTGCCTTATTGCATGTATCCGCTATCTTATCCAGCAGTTTTAGTACTTCCGGATGTCTTGTCTGACCAAGCAACCCTATGGAGCCGGCCATATCATTTGTTCCAACAACAATTGTGTCCACGCCTTCCACCTTTATCATTTCTGAAAGATTATTAACTCCATCAATATGTTCTATCTGTAATATAACCCAGGGCTCTTTTTTTGAGATTTCCAGGTAATCATTGCCATCCATTGTAGAATAATTATTTGCTTTAATCGGACCGAACCCTCTTATACCGGTTGGGGGATATTTACAGCTGGCCACCGCAGATTTTGCTTCTTCCACAGTTCTTATAAAAGGAAAAACTATTGCTGCCGGACCCATATCCAAGACTGGCTTTACCAGAACATGATCATTCCAGGCAACTCGTACAAAGGGAGCTAGTCCCGCATTTCTTGTGATAACAATCTGATGGTTTATATCCTTTCTATCCATGGACCCATGTTCCCCGTCTAACCAAATAAAATCAAACCCGCAATTACACAGGATATCTGTAACAATGGGTTCACCTATCTGACAATGGGTCCCTATTGGAAATCCTCCGCTGGCAAGTTTTTCTTTAATTTTGAATAAGTTACTGCTGTTCAAATCTGCCTCCCTAAAATTGTATTTACAAGCTACTTGTTGGTTATATCTTAAACACTTCTTTTGCGGCCTCTGTCTTTCTTAGGCCATCCTTGGTGTTTTCAACACATATATAAATGCACAGGCCCTCGTAAGCTAAGTTGTCGCATGCAAGCCTTACCTCTTTTTCAATTAACTCAGGGCTAAAATCAATATCTGTAAAATTAATGACAAGAGCCTTGCCGCTGTCTTGAATCTTTTTAAAGACAGGCAGCATCTCCTCAAGGGACGGCCCTATTGCCAGGGGTTCACGGTTTATCTCAATTATTTTCAAGTTGGCAAAACTGACCAGCTCACCGGCTACAAACAGGGATATGGGGTGTATATGGTATAGTGTCTGGCCAAAGCTTGCATCAATTGTGCGGTGATCCTCTAAAATAAACTCCCTGTAAAATTTTGGTGAAAGAAAAGCTACTGCATCATCCTGGAAGTACTGGCAGACCTCTTCTGTGTATATGCCGAAGTTATTTACTATAAACCCGCCAAACTTTGCCTTTGCAGCAATTGCATTTAGCGCTCTGGCTACTTCAATAAAGGCCCTTGTGCAAACCTTACCCAGTTTTTTTAACTTGTCAGGATTATCATATAGCTCAAGCGGAAACTGCTTCTGCCCAATAGCTGCTGCCATCATATCTGCAGGGCCCCGAAGGTGTGTGGAGCTTCCCATGGGATAAACCTCTCCAAAAGAGCTTACCAGGGCCTGGCTCATCTCAAGCAGCTTTGCAAACCAGGCGTTTTTTTCTGAGAGGTCAATGCTATCCGGTATGTCGTCTGCGCTT
>Ga0172371_10013925_pt1 | contig 10414 bp, 17 predicted proteins | sample Lak12m_FD_114543 | JGI IMG/M metagenome (GOLD analysis project Ga0172371, IMG submission 114543) | Freshwater microbial communities from Kabuno Bay, South-Kivu, Congo - kab_022012_12m | ecosystem: Environmental > Aquatic > Freshwater > Lake | place: Democratic Republic of the Congo: South-Kivu... | reverse complement strand
TGGATGCTGTGTTCAGTCATTCCTTTCGGTCTGACCTAACCAGGTTCGACTCTTAGTTTTCTCCTCTCTTTGCTAAGCCCTGCTTTGCAGGGAATCCTCCTTGCCGTTTCACAGCGCACCGAGCCCTCTCTCCTTGAGCGAGACGAAGCGGTTGCCGCCGATGACCAGGTGGTCGAGTACGTCAATGTCAAGGAGCTTCCCGGCCTGGACGATAGCTCGCGTCACGGCAACATCGTCCGGCGACGGCGTGGGGTCACTTGAAGGATGGTTATGGGCGACCACGATCGCCTTGGCCATGCGCTGCACGGCCGGCTTGAAGATCTCACCAACGCGCACTTGCGCCGCGTTCACCGAGCCGTGGTAGACCTCGATGATCTCGATTACCCGGTTCCGGGTATCCAGCAGGATGACCTTGAGATATTCCTGTTGGAGCAAACTCATCTCGTGCTGGACGAGGGCGGCGGCGTCGCCGGGTGAGTTGATGGCGGCGCGTTCTTCAGTCGGCTCGTGGAGCTTGTTGCCGAGCGCCAAGGCGGCCTTGATGCGCACCGCCGTCTGCTGGCCGGCGCCGCGCACCGAGGCAATCTCGGCGACGTGCGCCTGGTATATTCGCTGAATGTTGCCGCCGAAGCGGGCTAAGATGCCCTCGGCGACCTCGATCTGCTGCCCGCCGCCGATGACGGCGGCGAAGAGCTCGGCCAGGCTGCAGGCTGCGGCGTTCGAGGTAACGCGGTAGGCCGGCTGGTCGCGCAGGGGCAGCGTTTTCAGCTTGGTGAGGGTGTATACGGGGGCTTGCAGGTGAAGTTGGTTCATATTTCCTCCAGAAATGGCAGCACCCCAGGAAGGGTATCCTGGGGTGCTGTATAGGTGGCAAGCGGCTGCCGGGTCAGCAGTCGCTGTAGACTCGGTTGCCTTCCGCCCAGAAAGCGCGGCCGGCAAAGCCGATCCCGCCCTCTTCGTACTCGAGGGCGAAGGTGTGTTCCGGGAACAGGTGGGCCAGGCAGTCGCAGAGCGGGAGGGGCGGGCTCCAGGCGGTATGGAAACGGATGTGGGCCGTCCGCTCGCCTTCCATCTCCAGCTCCGGCTCGCTGGCGTTGTCCCGCGTTCCCCAGTGTTCCAGGCGCCACTCGCAGCCTGCGGGGGTACATTCGTCTCCTTGCGGAGGGGGCGCGATCCGGCTGAAGTCCAGGATGCGGGCGTCCGGTTCGGCGGCGTCCTCCGAACGGATGGAGGCCAGTACGGCTGCCACTTGCGCGCCGGTGATGGTCAGGGAGTTATTGCACCAGTTCGGCATTGTGCCCTCCCTTCTCGAACAACTCTTTCAACCTGCGCTTGCGCTCGAGCTCGGCCTCGATCTCTTCGGCGCGCAGGCCGCGGATCAAGGCCGGGTGCACCGCCCAGGCGTCCCCGACAGGCACGTGCTGCAAGACCGGCGGGTGGACGCTGACCACGCGGTACACGGCGCGGCCATCGGCGACGGGAAAGGTGATGTACGCGATCTTCTCAAGGACTTCGTCCTCGCGCCTCAGGTTTTCCTGGGCGCTCAACCGGCTGTCCCACTGCGGGACTGGGTACGGTTTCTTCAGCAGCCTAGCCATTGTCCGCCTCCTGAGCGGCACCGGTGGTCTTCAGGCTGGCCGCGCTAAAGCGGAGATCTACGAATTTCTCTTTCATGTTATTTTCTCCTATCGGACTTCTGTCCAAAAAAGACAACGCCCCAGGAAAGGGTGATCCTGGGGCGCTAGTGTTGTGCTCTTGGTTGTTTACATGGCCTGCCGCAAGGCTCGATAGGCTTCCAGGGCGTCACGGTCTTTGGCGGCCTTCTGCGCCTGCTCCTGTGATACTCCCAGACCGGGGACCGCAACCTTCCAGAAGGTCGTCCAGTCCTTCGGGCCTTTAGGAGCGAGCGCATCGGCAGCCGCTCCATTGGCGGCGCCCTGCGCTTTTCCACGAGCTGCGCCTGACGACGGAACAGCGGTTGCGGCGGATGCCTGCCCGGGTGGCGCGGATTGTCGCCCGTCATCCTCCTCGCCATCCTCGAGCAGGTCTTCGTCCTGCGCCGGGTCTTCCTCGACGGCGAGCGGCATGGCCAGGGCAAGCGCGCCCAGGCGCTCGGCGAAAGTCAGCGCCCACTTCGAGGCCGGGTCGGGGCGGATGTCAATAAGCCACTTCTTGACCGCCACCGTCTGGCCGGGCGCCTTGTGCCATTGCACCGTGTCCTCACGGCGGGAGACGACTATCGGGATGCCGGCTGCGCCGGTGCGCTGGCCAAGGGCGTCGGCTGCGGCCTGGATGGCGGCCAGGTTGCGCCGCAGGTTGACCAGGTCGCCCGAAGACTTGGTTTTGACCTGGAAGGTGACGAAGCAGGCGACCAGTTCCGGCAGGAACAGGTCGAAGCGGGTGGTCGGCTTCAGCTTGAAGGTTTTCGGCTGGCCTTGCCTGTCGGGGAATTTTAGCATTTCGCCGGGGATGAACGGCTTGAACGGCTCGCCGCGCACGATGAGCGCTTCCCAGGTGAAGGGGTTGTAGAGCGAGAGGTAGTGCTCGTTGTCTGCCCAGGCGAAGCGCGTCGAGCCCCAGTAGGCTTCGTTGGTTGTGCTCCACGCCTGCCAGACGCTGGGGAAGGCGATCATGGCGCGCAGGCTGTGGGGCTGGTCGGTGTGATAGATGCCCAGGAACAACTCTTTGGTGGAGGCATCCATGCCCGGCAGCCAGTCGACGCGGAAGCGGTCGTTGAGGTCCGCTCCAAAAGCCTCCTTGCCGTCTTTCACCACCTTCGGGCCGCCCTTGCGCAGGATGGCGACGGTGGGGAAAGCGGCGGATTGACGTACAGTTCGCATGTTCATTCGACCTCCTTCTTCCTTTTTCCTTTTGAATTTTCAACTCAGTACCCAAGCTCGGCCAGGATGGCCTGCTCGGAACGATGGAAGGGCTTCGGGATCCACGCCACCGCCCCGCTTTCGCCGAGGTTGCGTTCGGCCTCGCCGCGTTTCAGGCGGCTCTCGGCCAGTGCGTTCTCGACGAACTCGCTGGACACGTGCCCCCGGCAGGGACAGCCGGGCGTGGCGCAGGAAACGGCGCTGGTGCGCGTGGCTGCGTCGTATTGCTCGTGCAGCACGTCCCAGCAGTCGGAGCAGCGGCAGGCGCGGATAATGCGCTGCGCCTGGGCGGGGAGGAGGCCGGCGATCATGGCGCCTCCTTGCGGTCATACAGGTGATGCCACCACTCTGCGACATTCCAGGGCCGGTCATCCCCCGTACCATAGGGGCAGAACTTGCGCCAGGATTCCGGAATGTCGCCGAGAGGGCCGGCTTCGACGACCTGGTCCACGTCTTCGGGATTGTCGGCTTCGGCGGCGATCTCCCTGGCTTGGCGCTCGTCCACGCAGACGACCAGGCGGGTGATCTTCACGATGTAAAGTTTCATCTTACCTCCTGAAAAAGAAGCACCCGCCCAGGCAAATGCCCAGGCGGGTGCAATGAAGTGAATGGGGATTCAAGGACAGCGAACCTGTGCCGGTGGATGCTCTGCAAGGTTCGCCGTTTATAGCAAAGTTGTGCTTTACCTCCTGGTTATTTCAACGGCAGATACTCGACTCGGTTGAACAAATCTTCAGGCTTGCCGACCTTGGTGATGATTTCCAGGTCTAGGATGCAGTCGCCGATGTTGATCGGCGTCTGGCGGATGCAGATCACGCCGCGGAAGAACGTTCCCGCTTTCTGCCTTTTCGCTGCCTCGACGAGAAGATCCTGGTCTTGTGTTACAAGCACCCGCTCCAAGTGGGTGGCCCGATCCAACAGGTCAGGATCAGGCAATTGGTCAGAGCTGTCCTCGTAGGCGGTCAGGATATCTACGCCGCGCGCCCGCAAGCCTTGCGCGATCGCGCGCGGCATGTGATGATCCATGTAGAGAGCGATGCTCATAACAGCCCCTGTGCCTTGAGCCTTCGCCGCACTGGTGAATCGAGCGATGCGGCGCGCAGCCGGTCATATTCCTGGTTCAGGACAGCAATTTCCTGGTCTATCTCCTGCTGGTGGTTCCAGTAGTATGTCAAGGCGGCATACACCTGTCCCATGCTCAGGTAGGGGTGCTGGTACTTGAGCTCTTCGGGACTCCAACCATAGGCCAGGTGTTCAGCCACCAGTTCGATGACCTTCATGGTTGTTCCGGCTATGAGCGGCCGGCCGCGTTCATCGAAGGTGATCTCGCCGGTTGAAATCGGCGCGGCAGCTTCGGGCTGCGCGGGCCTGGCCTGCTCGATCACCAGCCGGTTGCCATGAACGCTCATTTCCACGTCATCTTTCAACCCGGCCTGTTCGAGTAGGGAGCGCGGAATACGAACACCGCGCGAGTTGCCGATGCGGACGATTTTGGAGTGAATGGGAAAGGTGTCCATGTTACACATCTCCTGTGATTACAGTATGCTGAATTGTAATCACGCATGGGCAGTTAGTCAAGTTTTACTTTCTGCATTACGTGGAAAAGGCTGCACCCGCCCAGGCAAATACCCGGGCGGGTGCAATGTCACATTGTTCGGCGGGCTAGAAGGGGATGCTCGCTTCCGCCTCCTCCGCGCCCGGCGATTCAACCGCCCCGGCTTCGGGCTGGGCGGTGGAAGCGCCCTCCCCGCCGCCGAGGAACTCCACGAAGGAGGCTGCCACCTCGAACGAGGCGGCTGCGATGCCATCCTGCCTTGTCCAAATGCGCGGCCCGCCGGTCTCCTTGTCCGGGGTGAGGCGGCCTTCGATGTACACCTGGCGACCTTTCTTGAGATACTGGTTGCAGGTTTCAGCCAGTTTTCCCCAGGCCGATATGCGGAACCAGGTGGTCTCCTTGACCGCTTCGCCGTTGTTGTTCGTGTACTTGCGGTTGCTGGCCACCGAGAACGAGGTGACTGGCTGGCCGGAGGGGGTGTAGCGCATTTCCGGGTCTTTGCCCAGGTTGCCGATGAGGGTGATCTTGTCCATGGTTTTGTTTCTCCTTGTTTTGAATTTTAGACGATTGGAATAGGGGGGATGTGCGGCCTGTCCCGCAGCCCAGGCCTGCGAGCGGTGAGCGGGACTGCTCCGGGGGAGCAGGGCGGTTGGATCAGGGGGAGAGATTTGTGTTCACTGCCTCCTCACACCTCCTCGATGGTGAGCCGGCCCAGCGCCCGGCGGATGTCGCGGCGCAAGGCCGGCTCGAAGGCGGCCGATTCGGCGTCCATCGCAAGGGTTTCTTCGAGCAGGTGCCAATCCTTCAGCGCCGCCTGGATGACCACTGACTTGCCGCGCTTCTTCTTTCGGGCAGTGGCAGGTTCCTGCTCTCGCTTCCAGTCCTCCAGCGCGTCGACGAATTCGGAGATGTCACGCGGGCTGCAGGAAGCCGGATCGCACGGCGGGAGGTCGGTCTCGGTTACCTCCACGAATTCGTGCCAGGGATGATCGTCTTCAGCCAGTTCGTCGCTGAAGAAGCAGGTCTCCAGGTCCACCCGCTCGGCCATGAAGCGGCCTTCCCGCAAGGCTGCACGGATGCGTGCCTCGATCTCGGCCAGGGTGCTTCTGCCGGCGTTGGCGAACACGGCGTGGCCGTGCTGCTTGTTGTTGCTGCCGTCGCGGTACATGTACCTGAACAGGATGTTGGTCATATCGTCATTCCTCCTCGCTGCCGAAGAAAAAGTAGTCCTCGTCCGTTCCGAAGCCGGCCGAGGCTAAGGCGGAAACGGGATCGCCGTCCATCGGGTCGTCTCGTTCGAGCTCGGGCTAGGCAGCCGCGGCCAGGAGGTTGGCCCAGACGACCTGCATCACTATTTCCCGGATGCCGATCGCGCCGATGGCGTCGTAGATCTCGGCGGCGAGCGCTTCCGCATCCGCCCCTTCCAACAGGGCGGCCAGCTCAGGGTCGGCTGTCAAGAGGGCAGCCACGTCTTCGACGGGGATGGCATATAGCTGCCCGGCGACGCGCCCTTGTGCGCGCAGGGCCTCCAGAAGGTTATCGGGTGTCATATCGTGCTCCTTTTTTGAATGGGGATATTGATTCGAAAGATCAACTGGCTCCCCTTTGCATGAGAAACGATCACTTTCGTGGGTCTCTCAGCCCTTCACCTGCCAGCGCTCCTCCACGGCCTCGAAATCCTCGCAGACCTCGAAGGGCAGGCAGTAACTAAGGGCATAGCGCTCCCACTTCAGGATGAACTCGTGGAGCGCATCCGGGTCGCCCTCGTCCAGGGCTTCGAGATGAACCTCCAGCACGGCTAAGATGTCCTCGCCGTCCTCGCTGGTTTCGGCGGACGGCAGGCCAACGAAGGCTGCGGGATAAGGGACACTCACCCCTTCTCCCTCCTGCCACAGCCCGATACGGATGCTGACCTCGATCATCGCCGCCTCCGCTCAACCACCAAGAACCGCCACGAGGCTGGCGGTGAAGGGGGCCAGGCTGGCGAAGAGGTACAGCGCCACCCAACCGACCAGCAGCAGTCCCGGTACAATCAGGGTCTGGATGACAAATGCGTTTTTCATGGGAACCTCCGATTTTGGAAATGAAAAGCCCCCATGCGTGGGCATGGGGGCTCGGGTAAGTTGGGTAGATTAGCGTTCGACCTTGCTTAGCTCCTCGATCAACGGCTGCGCCCAATCAGGAGCCGGCTTGCCTTCTAAAACAGGCAAAGCAACGAAGTTCCACCAGTTGAGCAGCCGGTCCAAAGTGGCGAGGCGTTCTTCGAGCGTGGCCGTACTGAGCAAGTTATGTTGCCGGACGATGCCGGCGGCGAGTTCGAGCGCTCTTCGCTCTTCTGCTATGGGTACGGGAGGGGCGGATTCTCCAATACTGAGAATCCGGTACCCTGGCCCGCTATCGAGAATCTCACAACCTTGGCTCTCGCCGTTATCCATGTTCTGGATCGTAGCGCGGAGCTTCACGCCTTTTGGTTTTGTATTTTTCACGATTATCTCCTTACCAGCGGTCATAAACCTGCCGGCCACCAGCCTTGCAGGATGGCCTGGTCAGGGTCAAGACCGCCCGGCGTTTCGGCGACATGCAACGCGCCGCCGCCTTTGCGGATGGCGGCAGCCAGGTGGACCGTCCAGTCCCCGCCGGCCTTGTCCGCATCCGGCGCCAGCAGGTACTCGTACTGGCCGTGGCGGGTGAACCAGTCCAGCGTCGCGGCGGAAGTGGCCGCGCCGGCGGTGTAGACTGCGACGACCTCGTTTTGGCCGCCGCGCTCGTGCAGCGCCTGGGCGAACGCCAGCATGTCGAACATGCCCTCCACCACGACGATGGCGCGGGTGGCCGGGCCGATACGCCAGGCGCCGAGCGGGTGATCCAGGCGTCCCCAGGTCTGGTACTTCTTCTCCACGCCCTGGCGCAGGTGGCGCACCTGGATGGTTTCCGGGCGGGTGGGCGGGTCGGCGTAGACCACGCCGCGCGCCCAGAGCCAGTAGCCGTCACGGGACATCATGCGTGAGGCCATGGCCGCCTGGATGGTCTCCTTGTGGACGTGCGGTGTAGGCAGCCCGTATCCCAGGCCGTATGTCAGGGTGGTGTAGGGGCGGATGCCGCGCCCGGCGAGGTACGGCCAGGCGCAGGATTGGCGTAGCGCGTTGCGGCTGGCGATGATGGCCTCGTCCAGTTCGCCGAGGCGTGTCGGCGGCCGTGTCGGGAGAGGGGTCGGTGTGGGGGCTGGACGCCATTCCACGATCCCCAGGGCGCGGCGCAGGGAGTTGATCGAGCCGCCGCTTGCGCCGCAGCGCAGGCACTTCCATTGTCCGCTCTGGATGTTGACGCCGAAGTTGGGCTTCTTGCGCTGCCCTCTCCTGGCGATGTCATCGTGGAAGGGACACCACCAGGTCGCCCAGCCGCGGTGGTCCAGGTGTGCCAGCGGCCCCAGGATGTCTCGGGCCGCGGTGAGAATATCAACATCAGCCTGCATCGTCATACCTCCATTTTCGCAGAATAGATCAGGGGGTGTATCGGGCGTGTCCGTCTAGCCGAACAGCCGCAGGGCTGCCTCGGCCAGGCGCGCCAGTATGATGTACGGCTGGCTGGCGGCGAGCGCCACCAGCGCCAGGATGAGCGCAATGGTTCTCATGGGAGCCTCCTTTGCTTGGATATGAACAGGGACGATCCGATACAGGCCGCACAACCATACATCGTTGCGGCCCGTGGGGGGCTGAAATCACCCGTATCGGGCAGGGATGTGGGGGAAGAAGTTACGGAACTGTCAGGAATTTGGTCATTTTCCCCCTTGCGCCACAAGAACAAATGTGCTATTATCGAACCACGGAAATGACCCCATGAAAGGGTCGAAGTGAGCAGCGGCTGCAACCGCTGCTTTCGTTTTATGGGGCATGGCGAGCTCCTGTATGATGGGTGGAATGGCGCGGCCGATCAAGCCGCCGGGAATGGTGTTGGTGTTCATAGTTTGCTCCTTTTGGGATGGAGGGATGTGGCGGGCTGCGGGTGCAGCCGCCTTCTGCCCGGCATTCCAGCCAGGCGAGTTGTTCTTGTGCATCCTGCGCAAGCAAGGAAGCCCCTTTGAGGGAAAACAAAAACGGGCGTTGCCGGGGGAGTCAATCCCCGGACAACGCCCGTTCGTTTTCCGCAGGAGATCGTGGCAGGGGAGGGTGCCGTCTCGGCATTCAGCCGGAGGCTGATCCTTGGCCGGGGGTGCTGTGATGTACTGGCTGTATGCCCGGTGGGGCGGAGGGCCTCCAGGCACGGCCTGCCCGGTTTGCCCTCCCATCTGCCACTCGTTTGCACGTTTCATCGGCTGCGGCCGCAGCCGGTTGCGGTGTGCTTCCCGTGACCAGGTTCCCCGGAATTTATAGAGCGCCTCTCGTGTAACCTGGCGGAAGTAGCTGCGCTTGGGAAGAGCCGCCTGTCTCGGCATTCAGCAGCGAGCCTGGGCTTCTTGTCTTGGTGAAGCGGCGTTGTCGAAGCGTAGCGGCTCGTGCACGGCCTGCACAGTATGCCCTTCCCGGCTTGCCTCCCAACATCGGTTGAGGGGCAGGCAGGGAAGCCAAACCGGAAACGAAAACGGGCATTGCCCAGGGGAATGGCGTTCCCCGGGCAATGCCCGTTTTGTCTCGAACATCCGACCACAGGTTGCTGCACCGGAGCGCGGCTCGTTAGTGATCCATGCGGCGGCAATCGCTAAGGCGGTTACTTTCTCTGCGAGGTGAGGTGGATGAGTGCTTTAAGGAGGCAGAAGAGAATAACTGTGGGCGATTGTGAGCGGAAATAGTAACACCCAGCTTGCGCCGGGCGTTATTTGCGGTCGAACGTATGAATTATTCAGGAAACTGGGCTTATTCTACTTGCTTTTCCGCCCTTGTCAAGCGTTTTGCAGCACAATTTATGGCTTTCTCAGGATCATGTAATTGAGGCGACACACTACTTTCCAAGCAATTCATCCATCATGCTCAAATCCACCAGCATTCCGCCTGCCGCCTTCATTTCCTCTTTGGCCGCAGGGGTGAAACCCTGGCGAGCAAAGGCGAAGTGGTGTATTTTCCAACCTTCGCCCATCTCGGGTAGGTCTCGTAGTACCAGCGGGGTCTTGGTTTCGAGAAGGTCACGAATAACCTGGCGATCTACTTTCTCGACGCCCCACTTGCATTCCCCAAGGAGAATATCCCTGCTGTTCCAGTTCACGGAAACCACGTCCACCTGTACCCGGCTGCTCCAGTGGCTGCCGATGGCCTGGGGGACAAATGGCAGCCTGCCCGCTTTACCTTGCTGTATCACCCATTGTCTGGCCAGATCCTCGAAGGCCGTCGCGCCAACGAAGGCGCGTAGATTTGCCTGTATCCTTTGCAGGATCTCGTCGGGTTCATCCAGTTTATCTTCCTGGAATGGCGCGATGAAGTGGAAATAGAAACGAAAATAGGGATCGCTCAAGTGATAGCGTCCGGCGCGTGAGCGGGCGCGTTCTCCGGGGCGGAGGGTTGCCGGCAGTTGGCGCTCGATCAGGCGCAATTCCTGCAATGTGTTCAGGTAAACATTGACGCTGGTTCGGGGGATGAAAGACCAGTCGCTGATCTCGGTCAGGGTGTGGCAGCCCGCTCCAACGGCTTTCAAGATGGCCAGGTAGTGCTTGGGTTCGCGTACCTCGTCGTATAGGAGAAACGCCGGTTCTGCCAGGAACATTCCCCCCGGATTAAGGATCACATCTCGGATATTTTCGGTCAGCGATCTCGAAGCGTCCATCCATCTCAGATAGGCAGGGATACCCCCAGCAATTGCGTAGGCGGCCACCCGTTCTTCAGGTTTCCAGGCAGGATAGAATTCTCTCAGGCTGGAAAATGGCAGGGGACCAAGATGCCATTGGGCGGTCATCCTGCCAAACAAAGGCGACTGCCGGGAAAGCAATGTTTCCATCACGCGCACGTGCGAGCCACAAAGCACGATAACCATCCTGGAATTCTGAAAGAGTTGG
>Ga0172371_10013923_pt1 | contig 10415 bp, 7 predicted proteins | sample Lak12m_FD_114543 | JGI IMG/M metagenome (GOLD analysis project Ga0172371, IMG submission 114543) | Freshwater microbial communities from Kabuno Bay, South-Kivu, Congo - kab_022012_12m | ecosystem: Environmental > Aquatic > Freshwater > Lake | place: Democratic Republic of the Congo: South-Kivu... | reverse complement strand
TTTAAGGTCGTTTGTTTACCATCGAGGTATTATACAAATCCTCTCGCCCCGACCAGAAAAAAGACAGGTTGAAATACCTGCCTTTTTGTTTAAATTATGAGATCGGACTCCACGAACCTGTCGCAAATCCTCTCGCCCCGACTAGCCAAAACCAGTGGATACGATTCCATTGGTTTTTCGTTTAAGAGGTGTACTTCGCTTCGCTCGCAAATCCTCTCGCCCCGACTAGAATAAAACCAATGGCTTTTTAACCATTGGTTTTTCATTTAAGGTCGTTTGTTTACCATCGAGGTATTATACAAATCCTCTCGCCCCGACCAGAAAAAAGACAGGTTGAAATACCTGCCTTTTTGTTTAAATTATGAGGTCGGACTCCACGAACCTGTCGCAAATCCTCTCGCCCCGACTACATAAAAGCGATGGATTTTTTCCATCGTTTTTTGATTAAGTTTGTTTGTTTTCTTTAATGGTTCATTCTTTCAATTCCTCCATAATGGCAAAATAAGCCGGCTTCGGCTCATAATTCTTGTCAAAGAGGAATGAATCCGTATAAACAAATTTATGCACATTTTCGGCCTGCCCTTCCATTCCGCTCCAATCATATGCGGACATTTGCGGTCGGTCTGCAACGGACCAGAAATTAATAAAGGCTACGTTTGGATTCTCTTTGACTATTTTCATGATCCCGGCATAGATTTCTGCCTGTTTTAGCTGCCTTCGAGAATATTCATCCTGACCCTCCTGAGTGGAAAGGTCAATGTCATCCAGGCGAATTTGGCATTCAAATTCTGTAAACGCCACGAAAAATCCATCAATTGCGTATTGTTTTACATTTTCATCAATCCGATCGAGGTATTTTTCTACATTGCTTAAATTATCCGTACCCCCCGGGGCCGGCGATTTTGGATACATTAGATGCAATTGGATGCCAATTCCATCTATCGGAACACCGCGATTTTTCATATCTAGAACAAGATTGTGAAAGAAATTTGAACGATCAGTACCGAATTCCTCTACACCAAATTCGTTTAAGAATAACTTGGCATCAGGGTCTACTGATCTTGCTTTGGCGAATGCAAATTCTATGAGTGAGGTATCATCTCCATCCACGTAAGGGGAATACCTCCCTCCATATGGAGCCCAATCGGTTCCATACATTACATCATTGATGTCTTTTTTCTGACGGTTATGCAAGCTGATGCCATTGCTATCGAGGATTTCATTAAATACGCCCCAATACAATACCTTACCCTTGTAGTGCGTGAGATTCGATTCAATTTTTTTGTCAAGAAATGTCTTTAATTCTTCATAGGTCCCGTCTGTGATCCAACGCGGATTTCCAGTATGCCAGCCGCCAGTTCCACCATATAAGTATAAATTGTTTTTATCAATAAATTCTAGAGTTTCATTGGTCAGAGTATAGTCGAACTCGATTTGAGAAATATCATCCGGCTTTTCAGCAGGCGGGTTTGGAACACCAGCGCTAGTCATGTTGAATTGAGTCGCCAGTGTATACCGATACCAGGGGTCTGAGAACGTATCAACAAAGAGTGAGGGATCATATAACAATGTGGAACTGACCATAATTCCTTGTCTGTCAGCATAAGTACGCAAGGTTTCTGAATTTTCATTTTGGTCAACGATTTGCTGGACATCGTTATTAATCCATTTTAAATTATCGATCAAGAAACTCGTCTTCACAGACTGTCCTTCATTCTGACGCATGGCAGCGATCATGATCTTTTCGGCATTTTTTATAGTTTTCTGCGATTCTTCATCAGACAGATCGCTCCAGGCCCAATCAGCATTTTTGTAAATATTCGAAACATTTACTTCTGCATCGTGCCAGCTATTTTTACTGTTTACATCCCCTTCTTGATTTGTATTAAAATTTTTCAAGCTTACCTGACCGGTATCGCTCAAGACTACCAGTACAATGATATCGATTGGGGAATCCTCTGGTACAAAATATGAAAAGCGTATCGTTTTTGTAGATAAATCCAGTGTTTGGAAACCAAATAATGATCCAACATCAAATGTAACCTCCAATGAGGAGAATATAGCCCCGGGAATTGTTCCTGTGATTTCAAGCGCCTGTTTCCCGCTTTGCACGTCCAAATTGCTTTTATTGAGATTTAGACTGCCTGATGAAGTCGTAATTCCTTCAAACAAACCGGCATTTTTTTCGTCTTCAAAATAATTACTATAAATCATCACATCGGTCTTTTCCTCGATTGGTGATATTGTGGCGGTTAAAATGGCTTCCGTTTCAGTTCTTTCAGTTGGACTGACCTCGGAAGAGGTTATTAGCGGGACATTTTTTTCATTTTTTTGCGCATTACAACTGATCATAGAAGTGGCGATTAATACAACTACCGCGATGCATATTCTAATTTTTATATTCATTTTGCCTCCAGTTGAATATAAAATTAAATGCAACCCGTTATGGAGTGTCATTAAAAAAGAAATGTATTGAGTCTTCGGTGAAAAAATGAACTGGTCTGTCGTCTTTACAATACCACTAATTCTTCTGGATGAATATTAATTCTGAAAAACTGTGATATTTTTTATAAAAACGCGATGGAGAAAATAATCCATCGCGTCTTTTTTTATTCTTTGATCAATTTCAGCAGGTCTTTGGCTGCGTTGGTTGGCCCGTTGCGTTCAAAACCCGCCACACCCAATTGGGTTAGCATCTCACCTACAAAAACTTTATTTTCATAGAATTTAGCAAAATATTCTTTCGCCAGTACCTCATGCAATTCCTTGTATTGGTGGGGTCCAAAGATATTGGCAAAATATGTCTGTACAATGCCCGTCGTGGCTGTTGTGCCTTTGCTCATGACGCGGCCTGAACGGAAGACGTCCAATGCGGCATCCACATCGTTAAGGCGACGAATGGCAATCTCACCCTCTTCGATCTTGTGATAGTTATTGGCGTACAAGACATAATCGATCTTATGCCCGGTCATCACGATCTCATAAGTAGTTACAGGGATTACCACACGGGCATTGACCTGGTTGGCGTTCATGATCACGGCTCGGTCCATTTGGCCGAAAGCGTAACCGGGCTGCAGGTCATCCATGCGGACAAAAGCGCCGATTTCCGTGCCGTATCCGGTCACTTCTCCCTTTTCGTTGATGGCCAGTGAGCCCATGTCATCGGCGACGATGGTGATATCCTCGATCTCTTTTGACGCAATGGAACGGAATGCCTCCAGCGTCTCGGATTTTCCTGCTCCGGTATCGCCCATTACTAGGATGGTCCTGGCAGGCGTGTTGACCAGTTTCAGTTTGAACAGAGCGCCATGGAAGGGCAGCCTGCCAATTTTCATCATGCGGATGTTGTGTAGCGTCAGGATCAGTTTTTTCAAATAACCGAAATAACCGAAGAAATCAAGCCCAGGCACGACTCCAATTAACATCTCATTTTTATGATCGTCGTAATAGAAGGATTGTTTTCTGAGTTCTCCCGGCAGATTGTCAGCGTCAGCGCCAAAAAATATGATTGCGTCAGGTTTACGCTGTAAGTCTGCCCCTGCAGCCAGTTCAAACAGGTTGCACATGGAGAAATTCAACTCAAACTGTTCAATCGGGAAATAAACCAGGATCAATTGAGGCCCGACCAAAGCAGGGTAACACAGCCACCTTGATGGATCAGGGTTGACCATGTCAATTGGATTGGTCTTAACTGGTTCAAAAAAACCGGTACGTTTGTTATTTGGAGAATTGAAAATGATCGGCGGATACATGAGGACTTGCCGGATCACGCCAACATCCTTCAATTTTGTCTTGTAGATTTCAGGAATATTGAGGTCCTTAACCTTTGTGATGGCCGCGATCTCTGCGCCGGCGCTGACTTGTCGATAAATGCGTGGATACTTTCCGGTAATATTTACCTGAATATCCCGATAAGTATTTCTAACCAGGGTGGTTAGATGTTCGATGGTGCGGGCAAACCTCGTGTTCGGTCGCAGGTCCACATCATCCACGTCGGTTTGACTGATGATCAAGCGCTGGAAATGTCGCCAGTAATTATAGATATATTCAACCAGGCTGTTGAATAGGCTTTTATCCTTGAAAAACACATCCGAGTCATCCACAATCTTTACCACATGCTCTGCAGAAAGACGTGAAAGGAATTTCAATGTCTCAACAAGCTTTTCCTCATCCTTGTCGGTGATCGTGTTGTGTCCAAAAACAGCCAGGAATTTGGAATTGGTATTTTGCAGATTTTCCAGACAACGACTCAGAAATTTTCTGAACTGGATGCTGGTAAGCAGATCATCTGCATCTTCACAAACGCGGTCTCTTAACCATAAAACAATTTTTCCTTCTTGCATTTCAAACGATGTCTTTTTCATGGTCCACCTTCTCTTAATTCATCCTATTATAAACAATTAATCCTTAAAACATTTTAATAAAAATACGCTCCGTTTTGCCGGAGCGTATCTCAATAACAAGATTTATTCCAGCAGCTTGATGGCATTTCTGATTCGATCCAGAACTTTGTCCCTCCCGATCACTTCCATGCTTTCGAACAATGGCGGGCTTACTTTCTGCCCAGTAACAGCTACACGCAATATGCCAAAAACCTGTCCGGCGCTGTATCCGCTGGTCTCCACCAAATCCCGCATGGGCGGTTCCGCGATTTCCCTGTCAATTTTATTCAAACCGGAAAGGATTTTCAACGTCTCTTTCAAAATCTCGCGACATTGCGATTGGTCCATGCCTTTGGCTATCAGTTCCTCAGCCGGATACTCAACCCCATCCCTGAAAAAGAAACCTGCTTTTTCAACCACCTCGTCGAGGGTTGGCAGTCTCTCTTTCAAGATGGGGGCAATTTGTACCAGGGTTTCCATGGCAGGCTTGTAGCCGGCTTCCTCAAGGAAGGGTTTTATGCGCGCCGCAAGGTCTTCATCACTGAGATTGCGGATATGCAGCCCGTTAAAATAATCGAGTTTTGAGAAATTGATGGCAGCCGGTGAAGGATTGAGATGGCCAATGTCGAACTTTTCGACCAGATCGGGCAACGTAAAAAACTCCGTGTGGTCGTCATAACTCCATCCCATTAAGGCGATCCAGTTAATGACGCCCTCGGGGGTATAACCGAGTTCTTCAAGGTCCTTCACGAAAATGGAATATCCGTCTTTCATGGCGTCAGCAGCTTCACGCTTGCTCATCTTACCTTTGCCGCTGGGTTTGAGGAACACAGACAAATGGATCCAGGTGGGTTCTTCCCAGCCGAACGCGCGGATAATCAACGCGTGCATCGGGAAGCTGGGTAGCCATTCGGAGGAACGGACCACGTGGGTAATCTTCATAAGGTGGTCATCCACCATGGCAGCCAGATGATACAGCGCCCATCCATCCGATTTGACCAGGATGCTGTCATCCAACACCTTGTTCTCCACGGTGATGTCGCCGCGCAGGTGGTCATGCACGGTGGTTGTGCCCTCCTTGGGGGTCTTGAAACGGATCACGTATTTCTCGCCGGCCGCGATCCTCTTTTTGGCTTCTTCCAAAGGAATGTTCCGGCAAGTACCATCGTAATGATAGGATTCCTTGTTACGCTGCTGTTCTTCACGCACCTTTGCGAGACGGTCAGGTGTGCAGAAGCAATAAAAGGCATGCCCGGAGTTAATTAACTGATCGGCATATTGCTGGTAAATTTCTTTGCGTTCCGACTGCCGGTATGGCCCGTAATCTCCGCCTTTGTCAGGTCCCTCATCGTAATCTATGCCAAGCCATTTCAATCCCTTTATCAGTTCAGCTTCCGCATCAGGGACGTACCGCTTGGTATCGGTATCTTCGATCCTGAGGATGAACGAACCACCGGTTTGTTTGGCGATCAAATAATCATATAATGCCGTACGCGCACTTCCCAGGTGCATGTGGCCGGTTGGTGATGGGGCAAAACGTACTCTCGCGGGTCCTTTTATATCCGTCATAACTCTCTCGTCGTCATTTTTTTTGATGGATCAGAACACTTTCGATCAATGCGATCCCCAACATGAGGGATAATAATGAACTCCCTCCGTAACTGATAAAAGGCAGGGTCTGCCCTGTAACCGGGATCAGCTTCAAGTTGACACCGATATTGACCATGGTCTGGAAGAAGATCAGCGTTGAAAAGCCATAGGCAATCATAGCACCATATTGGTCATTTGTGCTTCGCGCCGCCCTCAGGCAGCGGATGATCACAAAGGCCAGTAAAGCCACCACCAAAACCGTGCCGACAAACCCGAATTCTTCTGCCATGGCAGAAAAAATAAAATCGGTGGTGCGCACCTTTAGAAACCTCAACTGCACCTGTGTTCCATGACCGTATCCCTGGCCTAAAAGTCCGCCGCTCCCGATCGTGATCAGGGCCTGCTCAATATTATAGGTATTGCCATATCTTGCATTCGGATCAGGGAATAAGAATGTGGTGATCCTTTGCTGTTGATAAGGTTCCAGGAATGGGAACGCGGAAATCCCCAGAACAACCCCGATGATCGCCATATAAAGGATATATTTGGGGGGCAGCCCGCTGATCCACAACATCGAGAACCAAATAACCAGAAGCAAAATTGAAGTGCTCAAATTAGGTTGCAGAAGGATTAGAACGACAATCCCTGCCACGATGGCAAAGCTGACGGCCATCCACTTCAGGTTTTTCTGCTTGTTGTACTGTTTCGCAAAATAATCAGCCAATACCAGGATCAGTACGATTTTCGCAATTTCCGCCGGCTGGATGTTCACCAATCCGACCTCGAGCCATCGCTGTGCGCCAAAGCTGGTCTTTCCCGCCACCAAAATGACTCCCAGGAACAGGATGGTGACGATGTACATCAGTTTTGAGAAACTCCTTAAGAAGCGGTAATCGATCAGGGTTACCACAATCATCACACCCATGCCGATCAATGCAAAGGTGATCTGACGGTTCATATGGTTGGCCAATTCAATATTTCCGGCAATGGCGGAGCGGATCATCACGATCCCGAAAATGGTCAAGAAAATGACCGCGCCAAATAGCCAAAAATCAAAATTGCGCCAGGTCTCACGTTTAAACATCGTTATCCGATTTTTCGTCTACCAGTTGTTTTTAATGGAATATCGGCAGTAAGTTTTTGCTCACGGCCTTCCTGCTTCATGGTGATCTTTACCGCTGCAGGTTCAATTTCGACATGCTTTGAGATCACCGCCAGCAGTTCATTTTTCATAATGTCCAATTCCTCTTGAGAGAGGTCGGTTCTATCGTGTATCAATACCAACTTTAACCTTTCTTTTGCCTCGTATGCGCTTTGACGGTTTGACCTTACCCAGGCTGCCATATCAGTCACCTCCCTGCTTAAAGATGCCAGCCACCTTTGACAGAAAATCACCTTTATCATCAATGGAGGTAAATGGAACAATTTCACCCCTCATACGTTTGGCGATATTTTTAAAGGCATTTCCTGATTTACTCTTCGGATCAAGGGCAACAGGCTGTCCGCGATTGGTGCTGATCACCACGTTCTCGTCATCGGGGATCACGCCAACCAGTTCAATGGCCAGCAGCTCGATCACGTCTTCGGGGGTAAGCATGTCGCCTCTTTTCGTTAGAGAGGGGTTCACACGGTTGATGATCAGTTTGATGGGTCCCTTTTCTTCCGCTTCAACCAGACCGATGATCCTGTCGGCGTCACGGACTGCTGAGACTTCGGGGTTGGTCACCACAAGGATCATATCCGCAGGCGCGATGGTGTTCCTGAAACCGCGTTCGATACCGGCCGGTGAATCGATCAATATCCAGTCCACTTCCTCGCGTAATTCATCGCATACGCGGATCATATCGCTCGGAGAAACTGCCGATTTGTCGCGTGTCTGGGCCGCCGGGATTAAATATAATTCTTCCAGTCGTTTGTCACGGATCATCGCCTGTCTGATCCTGCAGCGGTTTTCCACCACATCCACAAGGTCGTAGACAATTCGATTCTCCAGCCCCAAAACGACATCCAGGTTGCGCAGGCCGATATCACCATCAATACAAACTACTTTATAACCATCTTCGGCCAGGGCAACTGCCAGATTGGCCGTGGTGGTGGTTTTTCCTACCCCACCCTTACCGGAAGTAATCGTTACAACACTCGCTGCCATATTTATCTTTCCTTTTCTTTATTCCAGATTTCGATTTTGCATTCGTCGTTCTCAATGTATGCTTCTTCAGGAAAGGTTTTTCCTTTCTTCGCAAAAGGTGGAAAAACATGCTCCCCGATGCGCAGTTGTGTTGGTCTTAATTCCAACGCACAAACGACCGCTTTTGGATTCCCTTCCATACCCGCGATCGCAGAACCTCTTAACTTGCCCCATACGATAATACTGCCTGCCGAAACGATCTCCGCGCCTGGATTGACATCTCCCAGAATGATCACATGTTCCCGTGCTTCCACCCTGTATCCAGCCCGCAAGGTCTTATGGACAAATACGGCTTTTTCTCCGGTGTCGTCAATCCGCTCGTTTGGCTCCGGATTTTCCTTTTTTACCGGAAGACTCGTTTCAAGTCCCAACGTTTTGGCGTTGTTATTGGTCATTTCAGAAGTGCTCAAGATTGCCCATAAAGTCATTTCGTATTTTGAAAGTTGATCGATGATCTGGGTGATCGACTTGACCCTTAAAGAAGTATCTCCAACCTCAAGACATACCCTTGCATTTTTAAAGAAAGATTCCTTTTCTTTCACCAGTCTTAAAAGCTCAGTTCTCCGCTCTTCCCAGGCGCCTTCTTCTGCACTGATCAAGAGTCCTTCGCGAATACCTTTAATCTGGATTAGAGAATCGGTTTCCATTAGAATCTGCCATTAATATCCGGTAGTTGTTGAGGCGGCATCTATTGATTCTAGATCAAAATATGCTTCCAATACTTTGGCAACGATGGGGGCGGCAACGCTGGCGCCTTCACCGCCATTATAAACAAAAGCAACGACTGCGATCTCCGGGTCGTCATAAGGCGCGTACCCAACATACCAGGAATGGGTCGGCCAGTTCTCAGGTTTGCACAAGCCTTTATCCTGAGCCACATTGTCACAGTACTCAGCCGTGCCTGTCTTTCCGGCAGAAGGGATCTTTTCATTGGCAAAAGGCTTTTCCGCCGTTCCGCTTTCAACCACCAACCGCATGGCTTCTTTCACCTTGGCAACCACCCAGGGTTGGACCACGATTTTTTCGCCGGTCGGTTTGTTATATTCATCAAGGACGTTAATAAGTGGATCCTTGGTGATATCCCATACCAGTTTCGGCTCAAAAGGTTTGATCACATTACCGTGAGAGTCCGTGACATCCTTGACGATGGTAGGCTGCATATATTTTCCGTCATTCGCCACGATAGCAAAAGACTGCAGTACTTGAAGCGGGGTTGCCAAAACATATCCCTGCCCAATGGTGGCAATGTAGGTATCGCCGGTGGACCAGTTCTCAGCCCTGTAGATACGCTTCCAGGTTGGGTCAGGGATCAATCCCGTGATCTCTCCGGGCAATTCGATGCCGGTCAATCGGTCGAAACCGAGCGCTTTGGCGTATTCGGCCAAACGCCAGGCGCCCAATCCGCCATTTGGTACTTCATTTTCGAATCCGCCGCCGATCTTATAGAAATAGACGTCGTCGGACAATTTGAAACCCTTGAGGAAGTCGCAAATGCCATGACCGGCGCGGTCATAACTGTAATAGAGCCTTGGCGTACCAGGGTCATTCGGAGAATACTTTTGGATCACCGAAATCGTACCCGGACATTCCAATTGCTGCTCAGGTGTGACGACTTTTTCATTCAAAGCGCCAACGGCAGCCGCAATCTTGAACACCGAACCGGGCGGCTGCTCCGCTGAAATGGCGTAGTTCAGCATCGGTTTTAATGGGTCTTGCGACAATTGATTGTAGTAATAGGCCGGGATGAACCTCTCGAGCCTGTTGTTCTCGTAATTTGGATACGACACCATCGCCAGGATCTCCCCCGTTTTGGGGTTCATGGCAATGACCACGCCATTTTGTGAAAGTATCCTGCCGAGGTAGACGTTCCAATATTGCATTTCCGAGATCAACGCAGTCCTTGCCGCGGATTGCAGACGCGAATCGATGGTTAAAGTTACACTGTCACCCGGAGCGGGTTCCACCGGAGGCTCGACGTCCTTCATCTCTTTACCGGCGTTATCCACTTCTATCAGCCGTTCACCGTTCTTGCCCATGAGGATATCATTCAGAGTACGTTCTATGCCTGCAAACCCGATCTTGTCACGGTTGGCAACAAAACCACGGTCGGTGTAGTACTTTTCATCCTCCGCCGTGATCGGACCCAGGAAACCGACCACTTCCGAGGTCAGGTTGCCGGTAGGATACTGACGGACTTCTTCGACGGAAATACTCACGCCCGGCCAATCATCTTCCTTCTCACGAATGGTCATGGC
>Ga0172371_10013921_pt1 | contig 10417 bp, 8 predicted proteins | sample Lak12m_FD_114543 | JGI IMG/M metagenome (GOLD analysis project Ga0172371, IMG submission 114543) | Freshwater microbial communities from Kabuno Bay, South-Kivu, Congo - kab_022012_12m | ecosystem: Environmental > Aquatic > Freshwater > Lake | place: Democratic Republic of the Congo: South-Kivu... | reverse complement strand
GTAGATGTTTTTCGAGATGAGCATGACGCTCGTCAAGTCCGCCGTCGTCTGATTCGCACCGCCTGCCAAAGCAATGGCCTGAAGGATAGTAATGGGTTGAGATATGGTGAATGCGCCGGGAGAGGCCACTTCGCCCAGCGCGTAGAATTTCCTGGAATTGGCCTTGGTCAACGCTACCGAGGCCATGACATTCTTCAGGGCAGTTTGTCTGTAAAGTCGGTTGACAGTGTCCTCGACTTCCTTCACCGTATGCCCCGCGGCCAATACGTTCTCTTTCAGCATGGGGAGGTCCACGGTACCGTCGGGCTTCACTATAATATTGCTCTGCTGGCCGCCGACAAGAGTGGTCAGCGCGGAGGCCAGCGACTTCACCTTCTCGTAGAAGCTGACCACGTGCACGGTCACCAGCTTGTAATTCTTCATTACGCCCCGAGCCTCTTCTTTGCTGAAGATATTCGCTTTGACGAACCTTTCCTCTATCCGCTGCGCTAGTTCCGCAGGGCTCAGACCGGCAGCTTGAATTTCCCCTATTGCTTGAATCGTGATCATCCCGTCGGGCCGAATCACGACTTCTTCATTGAGGCTCGGATCGAGGATGAACTTGATCTGTATCTTGTCCAGCGTGTCGAGTTTGTACGTGCCGGCAGGTATTGCCCACTGGGTCTGAAACAGCAGACTGATGGTGTCCTCCGGACCCAGACGATAATTTCTGCAGACCACGTCAAACGCTTCGGCCAGATCGTAGACTTGAACGCTCTTTTGAGGCCCCGGGGAAGGTCTGAACGGTGACGGTATCAGACCGAAGCATCCCGAAAGCGCCGTGCTCAGCACCACAGCAAGAATGCACCATTTGAGGGATGAGCGACGTCTCGAGAAATTCATGGAGAGGCAAACCTAATCTAATACTTTATTGATTTACTATAACATACCATAATTACATAGCGATGTAAACAACAAAAATTATTGAGCCGCTGAACCCTTCAGCAGCAGCCAGCATGTTCCCAGCAATTCGTGCAGAGCTTTCTGGGTGAGCAATAGGTATTGCGAGGCGGGAATAAACGATTCGAAATCGACAACAAACTGCCTGGCGTAGAAATCTGCCGGCGCGGGTACCGGTTTCATCCCGAGGCGCCTGAAGGTCAACAGCGATCTGTGCATATGAGACGCGGATGTTACCAGCGCGAACGGCCTGGAACCCAACAGTGGTTTCAACAACGCAGCCTCGTCCTGGGTGTCCCACGACCTGGTCTCCAGAATCATGGCGTCTTCCGGGACTCCCAGTTCGCGCGCCACCTGAGCCATGGCTTCACCCGTGGTGACAACCTTTGTGGAATACGCGCCACCCGAAAGTATCAGCTTGCTCCCTGGGATTTGCCGCCAGAGTCTCAGCGCTTCCACGAGCCTTTCCAGGGAGTCGCAGGACGCCACACCTGCAGGATTCACGTTTCCTGCCCTGATACCGCCGCCCAGGACAACTATGAACTTGACCCCTTGACGAGAAAGGTCTCCCGAGCTTGCAGGGGGCCCTGCCAGCGCCTCTACTGAGCTTATAAGACCGTACGATGTCACCGAAAGAGACGACACGAGCACGTACAGACAGCCTAGAAGTACTATGAGGCAACCTGCCTTCTTTTGCGGCCGGCGTCTCCACCAGACCACACCGACGACCACGAGAAGCAGCGAAGTGTTCACGGGATTGAGCAGCCCGCTTACGACCTTTTTTGTCACGAACAACGACCAGTTCATCGATTCCTCCCCTGCCGGGACCCAATCGGGTGGTTTTCCCGGACAACCCTACTAACTCCGTAGTTGAACCTTTTGAAGTCCGTGGCCGGAAGATCATCCGCATACTACTGCGCATTGAAAATGAACTTTACGCTCAACGGTCGGCCAAGTACCTCCTATGCTTCGGATGGCAGGCTTGACCGCGCTCCGGGGACAATTGGTCCGATTGACAAACCTGCCGTTCCAAGCATGCCGTTCCTAATGCACAGTAGTATAGACCCCGATCAAGTCGCGCAGCCTCATCTGGATCGTGTAAAACATGGCAACAGCTTCCATGTCCACTCTTCCGGGACTCCACATATATTTGGCAATTCCCGACTGGCACAGGCCATAAATGCCAAGGACCAACTGCCCCACAGCAAAGACGCCCGTGGCGACCTGGCCTACCCCCAGCAAGAGGCCAAAGGATAACTGCGCCAGCGTAATCAAGCCAAGGGAGAACTGGCCGAAGCCGAAAAGAAAGCCAATCCCAAACTGCGCTATGGTGATTAATCCAATTCCGAATTGACCGATGGCTACGACACCCTTGGCGACGTGAAGTCGCCCTGAGCCATCCCTTCCTATTGCCACGTGAATCAAGGGTATGCCGAAGATCGCTGTTTTCGACCGCCAGCTAAATCCGAATCTCTTCCTTGTTGGTGGTGCCGGCACAGGAGCTCCGCAACCCGGGCAGGCGACGACGTCGCTGCTGATCTGGTGGCCGCATTCTGGACATGGCTTCAACGCCATTTGATGGCTACCTATTGGGTGAGGAGTGCTTTTACGGTAAGTTGCAGCCCAGAAATCGGCTTGCGGAGAAGTCCTCCAAAAGGACCATACGACACCTATCGGACTGACGTCCAGTCGTTACAGTCGCAACTTGTCTCTTGTTCAGGAATGCACGAAAACCGAAGTGCTTACCCGATGGCACAGAACTGGCCGTCCGCGCAGCCTACGTACAGTACGCCTTCAACAACGATGGGACTTGACTTGACGGCCTTGCCTAGTTCTATCCGTCCTCTCTCTTCACCGGTGTCAGCCTCTAGAGCATACAGAATTCCGTCGAGATTCCCGAAGCAAATCAGTCCCGAGTACACTACCGCGGCTCCATGGATGGAAGACGAGGAGCTGAATCGCCACTTCGCGTCTCCCGATCTCAGGTCCAGAGCATAAAACGTCCCGGCCAGGGTACCAAAGTACACGGATTTGTAGGCCATCAACGGTGAAGCCTGGATCGGACCGTCCGCCGGAAATCGCCATCTCTGTTCACCGGATTCCCTCGCGAGGCAGTACAACCCCCCATCCCAGCTTCCGAAGCAGATAGCGTCATCATGGGCACTGGCAGCAGACAGGATCTGACCGTCCGATTTGTGGCGCCACAGAATCGAATTGAAAGGAGAAAACGCGGCCCTCTCGAACCACTGCTGCAAGTCGGACAGCTGCTCGGCATTCTCTTCAGTCACAGGCAGCAATTTGGCTGGACGAGCCTGTTTTCCACGATGCTGCTCCAGCCATCTCGAGTCATCAAGGAAGGCCCCATCTTCTATCTGCTGCTGTTCGTCAGTCGGCCGAAATAGACCATAAGTCCCAGGTCCCTTGAATTTTCTTATTATCACGCCGCACTGGGGACAGACGTCGAATTTTGTAAGCTGAGGCATGCCGCAAGCTGGGCACTTGTACATCTCCAGCTTCACGGTTCTTTCGCTCAGAGGAGTCCGATTGTCCAGTTCCCCTTGTGAAATCGCCCCCAGATGTATCAGCTTATTGAAGAGACTCTGCAGGCCTCTGGTAGTCAAGTCGAATTCGCGCATCAATTCCTCGTCGGTCATGCCGGCGCGAATCAAATCCAGGGCCTTTTGAGCGTCAACCACCTTCTTAGCCATGGCCAATGCACGCGACCTCGTCTAGCCGAAGTCCGTCTGTCTCAAACCCGTTCTTATAAGGAAGTAATCCGGGGGGAGGCTTCTTTGCACAACGCAAAGTTCCCCCAGATCTCACTCTGTTGAATGCGCATTGGTATCCGGATGATCGTAAAAGTCAAGAACAAAGGTGCTTTAACTCAATCCATTCACTGGGGAGAGGCGAGATACTCCGGTCGGACATGTCATTGCGGGCGCAGCGAAGCAATCTCCCCGCCTTCAAGGTAACGTGATTTCTTGGTCGTTTCGCTCCTCGCAATGACAGGAGCCGACGAAGCTCCCCCAAGCAACTGCATGGCTACCATTAGCCCCATAACTGCCTCGTCATGGACCATCCGGGAAGCGGCTTGTCAGGCTCCGGATCATGTCTTCGCAGGTCCGACGAGGTGTTCCACCATCCGGTTGAGCATGACTGCGCCCTTCACTTCGGTCTCGAACAAAGGAACCACTGCACGGACCTTGTCGCCGAAAGTGTTCCATATTTGTTCCATATGCTCGTCTTGCATCTTCACCCGGTTGCGGACAAATTCTGCGGAATCCTCCCCAACTTGTTCCTTGGGAATCAGGCCGTTGACTATCACGCCGCCCACCGGAATGCCGAACTCATAAAACCAGTGAATGAATCGGGTGATAACTGCTATTGGCAGACTCTCCGGTAGCGTCACGAAAAAGAAGGCCGTAAGTGCCTCATCGGTCAACAGAGTCGTTACCTGCGCCATTCTGTCTTTGAAACTGAGAAGATAATCCAAGAGCGGATCTGCCTTTTCTTTCTTCGAAAACGAGAGCATTTCACGCAGAGACTTGGCTTCCTCACGGCTCTTGAGCATCTTCTCCACCCAGAGCGAATAGACCTTTGACATGCCCAAGAGTCTGCGGGCATTGGCAGTGGGCGCGGTGTCGAAGACATAGAAGTCGTATTCGTCTTTGAGCATGAGTTCCATCATGTTCTCAAACATGGCAGACTCTTCGAAAGCCGGATTCATTGTAGCAGATTCCACGAAATCATCCGCTTTGGTGGTTATATCGGCAAATCTCAGGAACCAGTTTATCTTTTCCCTTATTTCACGTTTGGACCGCTCAATTGTGTCATGGGTGTCGATCTCGAAGGCATAGCAATTTTGCTCATCGCAAACCACCACAGGCTTGCCGAAGACATTTTGCTCGAAAAGGTTCGAAAGGCTGTGAACAGGATTCGTTGAAGCCAGCAGCGTCCTCTTTCCCTGTTTAGCAGACCACAAGGCCGCGGCCCCCGCCATGACCGTCTTGCCCACACCTCCCTTTCCGCCGAAAAATATGTATTTCAACCGCGGATTATTACTCATGAATTTGTTCATATCTATGGTGACTTTGTTCACAGCTTTACCCCCTGCCGCCTAGAAATCGCCGAACATGGCTTTGGCCATTTTTTCGATCATCGGCAATCCTGTAATGTCCCGTTCCATTTCCGGTACTGACGCAAGAATCTGCCCTGAAAACTCCTTGTCTATCACCTTGAGGTAGTGTTCCTGCATCAAGAACCGGTTCTTGAGATATTCCGGGATGTTCTTGTCTTTCAGCTCGTTGGGCAGTACGCGGTTGATAATGTATCCGCTGAGGGGGACGTCGAATTTGGCAAAGAGTCCCGCGGCCTTCTGAGTGTCTTTGATCACCATTTCTTCGGCTGTAACAACGAAGAAAAAGGCCGTCTTTTTTTTGTCGGTGAGAATGCTCGACGACCTGTTGATGCGGTCCTTAATATAGAGCAGTTCGCTGAGGATCATGTCCTCGTCAAGCTCCTTCTCCCGGCGCATCACTGCGGCAACCTGGTCGTATTCCCTCATCTGCTCTCTGAGGTTGGTGATCTTGTCGATCCACGCATCATAGACGCTTGCCATGCTCAGGTAGTACAGAGCATGGCCCAGTGGAACCAGATCATAGATGTAATAATCATAACCGCCCTGCGTGACTATGTCGACCACGGCATCAAAGATGGCGCTCTCTTCCATTGCCGGTTCCGCAGCTGCAGCTTGGATGTAGCTTTCGATCTCATCAGGGATCTTCTCCATGCCGTACATGTCGATGATCTTTTTCCGGATCTCCTCCTGATACTCCTTTACCCGTCGATCGGCATCGATCTCCTGAGCGTAGAGATTCGGCATGATTTCCGTGGGCCCTTTTCCGAAGATGTCCCGCTGGAAGATGTCCGTGAGTGAAGCCTGGGGGTCAACGGAAAAGACCAGGACCCGTTTACCTTTCTTGGCAAGATAATATGAAGCGGCAGCGGAAAAAGTGGTCTTCCCGAGCCCTCCCTTTCCGCCGAACATGATGTATCTTCTATCGGGATGCTTGTCAAAAATCTGGCCTAGAGACATAGAGATCTACCTTTCCGGACCTGCCGGTTTTGAGAAAATGCCTTTCCGCAGAAGCCTTGACAGCAGGAAGCTTCTCTTTCGGCCTCATTCATAAAACATCTTGCAAGGCAAATCAATATTCGGCTTGTCCCGAGGATCTGTAATAAAAAGAGCTTCTTGGCCGGAGACGGGCATTTTCATCCGTTGTTGAGACGCCAGGTCATAAAGTTGTTGTCTTTACAGCGGACCAGCAGGCCGTTTCAAAATTTCCTTCATCTTTCGGGGTACCTGCCGCGTCAACGGGATGACTGCCTTGTCCCGCGGTGCCCGTCCCATAGGCGAGGGATATTGCGAAACCACCTGCAAGACGTCCGCCGAGCCCAGAAGCAGGCCGATAAGGTCCTGCCTACGCCAGGGCGTCGGTGAGGTCCTTTTCACGCAGCATCCGCCTTTTCCAGGTGGAAATCTGTGGAACCACGTAAGGCAAGAGCCGCAACGAATAGTAGGGCGGCAGGATAGGAACACCCAACATGTCGCCCATTGTGATCAAAATGAAAAGATGCTCCATGCTGGCCCGGGTCTTCAGAGCGAACCGCGCCGAGTCATGGGCGGCGACTCCGTAAACGAACTCTTTGACAGACTGAAAAAAGCCGCCCTTCTTTTTTTCTTGTTCCGACATGAATCCTCTCTCCTTGCCTGTTGGCCGGGACCGCGGGGTGAATCGCGAATCACCCCGGCAAATCCCGGCTGAAGGCTATCAAGCTTTTGACATTGCCGGCTGATCCTTCGCGGCGCGGAAGCGACGGAAGGCCTTGTACCCTTCCAAAGCCAGCACCAGCGCTGCCGCAACCAGGAACAGTCCCGTGACGCCCATCAGGGTATTCCCGATGAGAGCCTCGCCTTTCACCGCGCCAGACAGCACTTTGACCACCAGCAGGTTGTAAGACGTATACAAGAGCGCGGCTACGGTGGTCACGAACATGAAGATCATGGGATAGAAAGCCCAGCCGGAGGGCCTCCCTTCGGAGACCAGCCATGCCGACACCAACAACAACGCCAACGAAGCCATCAACTGGTTGGCGCCTCCAAAGAGCACCCACAGATACTGCCACCATCCGGTCATGACGAGGATTATTCCGAGAATGCTCGCCACGATGGTGCCCACATGCGCATTCTTGAACACCGGGCTTATGTCGCTGAGCAACTCGGAGGTAGCCACCCGCATGAAACGCACAACCAGCTGCATGATGGTTACTGCGAGTATTATCATCATTACACTGCCATAAGCCTGACCGTATTGCAAGGGGAGGCCCAAAGCGGCGAGAAACTTGCCTACGCCGGCAGCAAAAACACCGCCGGGACCTTTGGCGACTGCTGCAGCGTAATCTCCTGCAGACCCAAAGATCGTCCCTGCAATGATTAGGGCGAATAGGGCCAGCATCATTTCCAGGAACATGATTCCGGCTCCCACCGGCCGCGCGTCCATTTCGCTTTCCAGCTGGCGGGCGGTCCCCGAACTCGAAACGATGCTATGCCACCCTGATATGGCTCCGCAAGCTATGGTAACGAACATGATCGGCCAGATCGGGCCAATGGGAATCGTAAAGCTGGTGAACGCGGGCAGTGTGAAATTCGGATGCGTTATGAAGATCCCTATGATTCCGAAAGACAGGCCCAGGAAGACGACATACGCTGCAACGTAGTTGATGGGAAGAGCGAACCTCCAGATCGGCAAGACCGAGGCAAAGTAGCAGAAGACGAATGCGCAAATCGCCCAAACCCATCTGTTGCCGGCCAAGGCGTCGCCCAGGACCATATTTGACGGGTACAGGGTTCCGAGCACTATCCCGAGCATCGCAAGCACCACACAGACGACCGTAGTCAGGATGATGTCCTTTTTCCATCGGTAAATCATCTGGCCCGCCAGAACGCCGCCTATGGTCAAGAAAAGCCATGCCATGGGAGCAGCTTTCAATCCCACAGCGGTGCTCACGACAACGTTGCCGAAGGCTCCCACTATGAGTAGCAGGTAGAAATAAATGAAGGAGAGCAGGATGACCCTGGCTCTGGGTGAAATGAGCCGATGGCTCAGGCCCCCGAAGCTTGCCCCTTCATTTCTTACGGCTATCATGGTGCTGGCGTAGTCATGGACCCAGCCGATGAAAAATGTGCCGAGCAATATCCACAACAGTGCCGGCAGCCAGCCCCATTGGATGGCAATAATGGGACCGATGATCGGGCCCGCACCCGCAATGGACTTGAACTGGTAACCGTAAAGGATGTTGCGGCTGGTTGGCATGAATTCTACGCCGTCCATGTACATCTTGGCCGGTGTGGCCCTCTTGGGGTCGGCTTGGATGATTTTGCTATCGATGTACTTGGCGTAAAACTTGTAGCCCAGATATGCCACTACGAAGCCCAAAATCAGCACAACAATCGCGTTCATGTCTGACCCCCTGATCTCGCTGGGAATGCTCCGGCTTTCCGACGACCAGAAAAAGCGGCGGAAAGCTGTTCATAGAGGTTGTGTAGGTGTTGTTTGTCGCGGCTGGTACCGCTTCTCCTGCGCGGGCAGGCCCAGGTGGCGCCTTGCCGGTTGGTCCGTGCTGGGTGGCTTTCACGATCCGAGCCATCCGACATCATTGAAAACTGTCGTTAGAAATTGACATTTGGGAGGATAGTAGACCGCGGATTACAGTGTCAAGAACTTATTTGGTCACCTCCGATTTTGTCTTTGCCAGCCGCGGTCTTGACAAAATGGGTGGCACCTGTGTTAACCGTTCACAGGGGTAATCGCGGCAGCCAGGGCAAGACGCTGCAACCGAAGCAACCCGATGGCTCGCGGAAGAAACATAACCGATGGTGTCCCGTTAGCCAAGGCATCCTTTCCCTTCCCGCGTCCGAGAAATCGCGTGAACCTCGTTGGTTTTCCGAGGTGACAGAGGAGCGCTGCCCATGTGCGGAAGATTCTTACTGATGACACCGGGACGGGACCTGGCCGAACGCTTCCAGTTGGCCGAGGAACCTGTTTTGCAACCACGTTACAACATAGCGCCGACCCAGGCGGTTGCAGCGATAAGAGAGGACGCCGCTACCCTGACGAGACATTTGGCCTTACTGAAATGGGGACTTGTCCCCTTCTGGGCAAAAGATATGACTATAGGACCTCGAATGATTAACGCAAGATCCGAGACGGTCGCGAGCAAGCCCGCATTCAGAGCAGCGTTTAAACATAGGCGGTGCCTGATTCCCGCTGACGGCTTTTATGAATGGAAAAAAGAGAAGGCGCGTAAGCAGCCATTTCTGATCACCATGGCGGACCAGTCCCCCTTTGCCTTTGCAGGCCTATGGGAGCACTGGCAAGATCCGCAGGGATCGGTGCTGGAATCCTGCACTATCCTCACCGCCGGTTCCAACGATCTGGTGAGTTCTATTCACGATCGTATGCCCGTGATCCTCAGACCGGACGACTACGGTCTATGGCTGGACACTGCCAGGGCTGGGCCGGATTTGCTCCAACCGTTACTCAAACCGTATCCCTCCGAACGTATGACCATGCGGGCAGTCAACCCCAAAGTGAACAACGCTTCCTACGATGCCCCCGACTGCATTGAAGGCTGAGACCAAGCTGCTTTCAAGATGATACTGATCCTGCCCTCACCGACGCGTCTTCGCAGCGCGCCGCAGAGGTGAAGATCTCATCCTGAACGCAAATTCGTATGATGACTGTTCTGGCGGTTATCATTGGGTACGCCTTCGGAACGCTCTTCGCGGTATCCGCTCCTCTTGCTGTCGATTGCTTTGGAATTCAGCATTTTGGGGCGATCTTCGGCCTGGTTTTCACGGCATACGGTTTCGTTGCCGCTCCTTTGGGTCCTTCGCTGAGCGGATATGTGTTGGACTTCACCAATGGAGATTTCGGACTGGTATTCGGTTATCTGGGAGTCTTCTGCCTGTTGTCCGGTGTTGCCATTCGGCTGGTCACCCCGCCCAAACTGCCGACATAGCTGTATACAGCCATATCCGTATAACATAATGATATGATACTGTATCGGTAGGTTTTCCGTCAAAGCGCTGGATCGCCATCATGGGCTACCCGAGCCGTTCACTCAGGATATTAGCTAGGATCTGCCTGGCACTACAAAAAGAGCAGCATTGTCACCTTCTTTGGTGCCCCGCACTCGGCCATAGCGGATGGCATCACTCTCTGAAGCCGACCACGGCTATGTGCCTACCCGAGGGGGCTCCGTCTCTCCTGTGAGAGAAAAACAGGTCCGGTCTGCAAGACGTGCACAGCTGCGCGGAAAAGATCTTTTCTTCCCGTACGCCCCGGGAGATCAGCTCGGCTCGATTGGCTTCCAAGAGATCCAGACGTACTGACTGTCTGTGCGGGCCGTCCTGGTT
>Ga0172371_10013920_pt1 | contig 10418 bp, 10 predicted proteins | sample Lak12m_FD_114543 | JGI IMG/M metagenome (GOLD analysis project Ga0172371, IMG submission 114543) | Freshwater microbial communities from Kabuno Bay, South-Kivu, Congo - kab_022012_12m | ecosystem: Environmental > Aquatic > Freshwater > Lake | place: Democratic Republic of the Congo: South-Kivu... | reverse complement strand
GACTGCCGGCTGGCTGGCAGCCCCAACCGACGCCGGCCGCGTGGCCGCTGGCAGCTTAGGCTCTTCCGCGCTGCGGCCGATTTCAGCCACGGCCGGCGGCATTTGTTGGCGCGTCCCCAACACGAGTTGGACGATCTCGTCCCGAACCGCCTCGTTGGTCTCCCCTTCCTGCCGCACATAGATGCGAGTCTGGTGGAGCACATAAGGCTTGTTCGGCCCGTTCGGCACCGCGACCCGCACGACTGCCGCGCCCTGGCTTTGCAGGATATCTGCCCGGCAGGCCAACGGCGGTGTGATATCCTGCTCGATCTCACGTTGAAGGCGCGCGATCAGGTCGGCGGGATTTTCCACCCCGCGCGGCGCGCCCTTCTTGGTTGCGCTGGCGCCCAGGAAGAGCGTACCGCCCTGGGTATTCGCGAAGGCAACAACATCGGCCAGCACGCGGTTGGTGCGGCCAGCCTCCAACACCACATTCTCATGAAACGCCTGGACAATCGTGCTACCGACTTCCCGCGCGGCGACGACGAAGTCGAACGGCTCCTCGGCCGGCGGACGATAGGGACGCGTGACGCTGAAGTCATCCCCCTTGAGGGCCGCGGCCAACGAATCATACGAAATCTCTGAGAGCAGAAATTCTGTAACTCGATCACCGATGCCGAGGCGGTTCTTGTCCTTGGGGTCGCGCATCAGCCGGTGCGCGTCGGAGCCTTGGATACAGTGCATCCGCCGCGGGTATTCCGGCTTGGTACCATCGAAGAACTTGGCCGACGAACGCCGGCCCGGTGCATCGAGATCGGTCACTTCCAGGGCGTGCAGGTGCACATCCTGGGTGAAGGCGATTTTGGTCTGCCCGCCGAAGTTGATCCCCCGCATCGCGACGCCATGCGTGCTGTTGGCGTGCGCCGCGATCGCCAGGCCGCCCGCCTCATCAATCAGCCGATAGGCGGTCATGACGTCGACGGTCGCCCCAACTTCTGTGCTGCCCTCTGTCAGACGATGCACCGGCACGTTCAGCCGGAGCAGGAGCAGCTCAAGGACGCGCAAGGGGGTCTCAGGTGGGAAGATCGCCAGCACATGGAAACCGAACGTGGCGGTGAACTCGAATCCCGGCAGCACCAGGATCTTTTCACCCAAGCGACGGTACTCATCAAGGTCCCGCCGCTCTTGTGGACGCAGGCGCTCATTTGTTTCCAGCCACGTCAGGCGCTCAATCTCGGCCCGGAGCTGCGCGACCCCCTCGACGGTGTTGTGATCGGTGATCGCCACAATATCGAGGCCCCGGGACTCTGCCTTTTGGAGCCATTGCAAATACGAAACGCCTGGCTCCAACCAATCTGCCGATGCTGGGGTGTGCAGGTGGAGATCCGCCCGCCGCCAATCGCCTTCGGCCGCCCGAAATGTCCTTCTTATTCTTTTGTTTCTATCTGACACGTTCTGGTATGCTGTCTCCTTCCTTGAATCAGGAAAATCGCTCCGCGCCTGGCGAGCGGCGCAATTGCCGTCCGCCGACGAGGAATCACTTCACCTATTATGTTTACTTTTCATCTTTTGTCAAACTGGGATACGATCTTCAACGCTTTCATGGTAGAATATGATGTCACGCGCGTTGATGTGCGATCCTACCTCCACCGCAGAGGAGTTGGCGAAATGTCCATGACGATGCGCGAGCGTATGCTCGCCGTGATGCAAGGCCGGTCCCACGACCGGGTGCCTTTCATCCAGTACGATGATGCCGTTGCACCGAACGAGGATATCTGGAAACTGATCGGCCGCGAGAACATGGGGCTGTGGCGTTGGTCGCGCCTGCACAAGCTGACCTATCCGCATTGCAAGTTCGTGGTGAAACGCATCCAGCGCCGGGGGATCAAGGGGAAGATCCGGGTTTTGCACACCCCGGCCGGCGACCTGACGGAAGAAGTCCACTACGAGCCGACCTACGGCGCGGGCAGCATCCGCAAGCACTTCATCAAGGAGCCGGAGGATTACCGCATCTTCCAGGCTTTCTTGCGCGATTGCGTGGTGCGCGCCGATCTGCCGCACTATGTGCACGATCTGCGCGAACTGGGCGACGACGGCTGGCCGCTCCCCGCGGTGATGCGCACACCCTATCAGCAGTTGTGGATCCAGTGGGTGCTGATCTCGGACCTGGCCGGGCACCTGGTGGATTGCCCCGAGCTGGTCGAGGAGACCGCTTCGCTCATGGCCGCGATCCAGCGCCAGATTTTCGCCGTGGTGCGCAACGCCGCGCGGCGCGTGCCTGTGCCGATGATTGACGTGCCCGACAATATCACGGCGCCGGTGATCGGCCCGAAAAACTTCCGCAAGTACTGCATCCCGCTCTACAACGAGCTGGCCGAAATGCTGGCTGATGTGGGCACGCTGGTCTACGTGCACATGGACGGCGACCTAAGGCCGCTCTGGAGGCTGATCGGCGAATCAGGGGTGCGCGGGCTGGATTCGCTCTCGCCGCCGCCCGACAACGACACGAGCGTCGGCCAGGCGCATGCGCTCTGGCCGGAGATGCGGCTGTGCCCCAACTTCCCCTCGTCGGTGCACCTGGCCGAGCCGGAAGCGATCTATGCGATGGCCCGGCAAATCCTGGCTGAGGCCGGGCATTCCGGCCGGCTGCAAATCCAAATCTCGGAGAATGTGCCGCCCGGCATGTGGCGTAAGAGCTTCCCGCAGATCGTGAACGCCATCCGGGAGTTCGGCGCGCCGTAGTGCAAGATGGCATCTTGCGCTATATTTCGACGGTTCTCAGATCAGATCCCGCCGCGTAACCCACGCATACCGCAGCATGACCCCCAGGATGTAGCGCGCGGCCAGCACCGTCCCGCGCAACGTCCCGCTGACCTTCGACTTCCCGGCGCGCCGCGGGTGAAAGCTCACCGGCGTTTCGACGATGCGGGCGCCGCGGCGCGCGGCCTTGACCATCATTTCGGTCGGCCAGCCGTAGGTCATTTCCTGCATGTCCAGGCTTTCCAGCAGGTCGCAACGGATCGCCCGGTACGGCCCCAGGTCGGTGACGGGGATGCGGTAGAGCAGGCGCATCAGCCCGGCGGCCAGCCAGTTCCCGAACCGCTGCTGCGGCGGCATGGCCCCCGGCGCGATATGGCCCAGTGTCCGGGAGCCAAGCACCAGGTCAGCCCGGCCATCGAGGAGAGGCGAAAGGAGGACAGGCAGCTCGGCGGGCAGGAAGCTGCCATCGCCGTCCATGAAGGCGATGAAGTCGGCGCCGTGCGCGGCCGCGACGCCCGCCGCGCATGCGTAACCGTAGCCGCGCCGCGGCTCCGCTATGACGCGTGCGCCGGCCGCGACCGCCACGGCCGCGGTGGCGTCGGTCGAGCCGTTGTCCACGACGATGATCTCGGCGGCGACGGTCGCGGCCAACTCGGCCACCAGCCCGGTAAGGTTGCCGGCCTCGTTCAACGCAGGGATGATGACAGCGACAATTGCGCTCATGCGGCGCCGAACTCCGCCGGAGAACCGACCTCCGGCAGTGTGGCGCGATCGTACGGGGTCGCAAGCTGCGCCGTCATCGCGGCGAGACGCCGGCGGAGGGATGAAGCGTGCGCGCGGTAGCCGGCAACGAGAGATTGATCGTTCGTCACGAAACGCCGCACACCCAGGATGCCGCCTGCTTCATCGGTACCGAAGGTCGCCAGGCCGATCAATGCGGCATCTTCGCGGGATAACCCTGTTGTCTCGCGCACACGTCTGGCCCAACGCGTATGATACCTGGCGGGTAGAAGCACACTCATCGCATTTAGAAAAACACGTACCTCATCGAACTTACTTAGCCGCTGCAGGATGCGGTAGGACGCCAAACTGATGTATAGGACATCGCCGCGTTCTTCTGCCGTGCGCCAGAAAGACAATGCGCCCGTCTCCAACCCGGAGAGCGAGCGCGTGTGCCCATATCGCAGCCCCGAAATCGCGTGGCCGCACGACATCCTTATCGAGCAGGTAGCGCATCTTCACGAACCTGTCGTTCGCCAATTACCTGCTCAGCCGCGGCATCCACATGCGCCTGATCCCAGATGCGCTTTTGCTCGCGCTCCGGCAGCCCGAAGAACTCCGCAACAGTCAGTCCACCCACAAAGGTATCATCTTCCCGCAGGGGGCGATGCCCGGCAAGCCGTTCGCGCTTCCGGTCGAAGTACGCCAACAGAGTCTCCTGCTCCGCGGGGAGATCGGCCTCTTCAGGACGAATGGTTTGAAGCTCGGGTAGAAGCCGGATCAGGCGCGCTTTCTCTCGCCGGTCAAGCCGCTGGATCAAACGCGCCACTTGTTCCACCGGAACCGGTTGTCTGGTGGAAGGAAAAACTGTAACTTCCCTCATAGCCCCCTCGCAATCAACCCATACCACCGATGACTTTCGGATCTTCACGAGGATTGTAGCACATCCGGTAATGGGCCGCAATTGTCGGCATTCGGCAACCGTCTCGACCCGACTTCGCGTTTGATGTTTCAGGCTTGTCACATCCCGCCCAAGAACGCACGCGTCGCGGGCGCGATGTCGGCATCGGCGCGCGCCAGCTCGCGGCGCAGCCGCGCCAAAGACGCCACATCATCCACATCGTACCACATCGGCAGCAGCGCGACCTTCAGCCCCTCCGCGGCCGCGAGCGCCAGCGTGTCGGCCAGCACGGTCGGCGTGCTCATGCGCACCTGGCGCAGCAGCCGCGGGGCCGGCCGCTTGAGGCCGATCAGGTAGTAGCCGCCATCTTCCGCCGGGCCGAACACCACGTCGGCGCCATCGCGCAACAACTCGAACGCGGTGGTCAGGTGCGCCGCGGGCAGCGTCGGGCCGTCGCTGTTCATGATGGCGACGCGGGCAAAGCCACGGGCCAGGTAGCTGGTCAGCGCGTGGTCGAGCCGCGCGCCGAGGTCGGGGCCGTGCTGGGGCAGCAGATCGAAGTCGGGCGCCAGGGCCGCGAAATAGCCGGCGGCATCCTCCGGCAGATAGGCGATGACCGACCGAACGCCGGGCACGCGGCGGATCAGGTCGAGGGTGTCGCGCAGGAAGCATTCATAGAGCGCGGCCGCTTCATCCGGCGACAGCGGTGGGGTCAGGCGCGTTTTGGTCCGGCCGGCCGCCGGCCGCTTGGCGACGACGAGCAGCGCGTCGGTGGGCGGTGTCATGTCCAGCCCCGCAGCCGCGCCGCGTGCAGCACCGCGATCATCGTCATCGCGTCGCGGATTTCGCTGGCGACCACCAGCTCGTAGACCTGACGGAATGGCAAGACCGCCACCTCTAGAAACTCAGTCTCGTCGGGCGGCGCGGCGCCGGGAGCCAGGTCGTAGCCGAGATAAAGGTGCGCGGTCTCCTGGACGACCGACTTGCTGGAGTAGAACGACGAAACGTGAACCAGCTGGCCCGCGTCGTAGCCGATTTCCTCGCGCAGCTCGCGATGCGCTGCGGCTTCCAGCCCTTCGCCGGCCTTCACCCCGCCGGTCGGCATCTCCCAGCGGTGGCTCTCGCCGAAGGGGTAGCGGTACTGGCGGATCATCACCACGCGGTCGTCATCGAGGAACGGCAGGATGCCGACGCATTCGCCGCACTCGACTACGCCGTAGATCGTGGTCTTGCCGTTGGGCATCTCGGCGACATCTTCGCGCACACGCGTCCAGGGATTTTCGTACGCGGTGCGGGAGGAAAGGGTTTTCCAGGGTTGTGGGGGCATTCTATATCACCACCGTCGTGCAGACATTCCCAGACCGCATCAGGTCTTTGGCCGGCGCGGGCCGCCAATCGAAGTGCATCGCCTCGCCGCGCACCCACGGGCAATACTCGTCGTGGCTGTCGAGCCGGCCGTTGAGCGCGCGCCGGCTGGCGCAGCCGCCACGACAACGACAGTCGGCCGCGCTGGGCGGCACAAGGCGCGCCGCCTGGAATGCCAGGCTGTCGAACACGCCCGCGCCCAGCCGTTCGAGATCGGCGATCACCGGGGCGCGGGCCTCGTCGAGCGGCCAATAGACGCAGGGGATGATCCGGCCGCGCGGGTTGAAGCGGATGCTGCGGTGGCCGCACGGACTTTGCGCATCGCCCAGGCCCAGCGCGGCGCGCACCACCGGCTCGGAGCATGAGACGACCAGCCCCGCGGCGAAGAGCCGGCGATAGCCTTCCCAGAATTGCGCGTAGCTCAAACGGTAGGCGTCGGCCTTGACCGCCTGGTAGGCGTTGACGCGCAGGTTGACGCCGTTCACACGCGCCAGAGCCGCCAGCCGATCCATCTGGTCGTAGTTCGTGCGCATCATGGTGGCAAGGATGGAGACCTCGATCCCCAGGCTGCGACACCGCGCCATGGCCCGGTGTACGAGCGCCCAATTGCCCGGCCCGCGCAGCGTGTCCTGCTCGGCTTCGGTCGCGAAGTCAATCGAGACCTCGACATCGTGAAACGCGGTCAGCAGGCTTTCGGGAATGGCGGTCAGGCTATAGCCGTTGGAGGCGATGCTGAGCTTGACTCCACGGCCGGCCAGATACTCGACGATGGCTGCGAACTCCGGGTGCAGCGCGTTCTCGCCGGTGCCCATCCCCAGCGCGTCCACCGGGAGCGCCTCGCAAATCTGCTGCACCTGCGCCAGGCTGACGCGATCCACCCGCAGCGTGTCCCGGTAGCAGTGCGCGCACGTCAGGTTGCAGTCGTTGGTCAGGCCGATGCCGACGGAGTAGCCCATGATGACCTCGAAATCAGCAAGTCAGCAAATTGCAAATCAGCAAGTCCGGGATTCGTCGTTCGTCGTTCGTCGTTCGTCCGATTTCCGCGCACGACAAAGTATACCAGGCTCGCCACGAAACGCCCTTCGGCGAGGCGCTGCTTCAGCTCGGCCACCCAGGCGTCGTGTTCGGCGGGGGTGATGGCACCGCCGTTGCGCGCCACTTCGGCCGCGCGGAAGATGGAACCGGTGAGCGCGGCGGTCTCGTCGCGGGCGACTGTGGCGACGGCTGTGACCGTGACGCCGGTCAGACCGGCGGCGAGCGCAACGGCAAGCAGCTTGCGGCCGCTCCAGTTGTCACCGCCGTGGTTGTCGCACCGCCAGTCCATCAAGCGCCGGGTTAGCGCCCGGTCGGGGTGATCCACTGCCAGCGTCCCCCAGTCCCAATCCATCAGGACGATCCGGCCCCCCGGTTTGACGACGCGCGCCAGCTCCCGCACGACGGCGAGCGGGTCGGCCACGTGCAGCAGCAGCCGGGCGGCAAACCCGGCGTCGAATGCGCTGTCGCCGTAGGGCAGCACCTCGGCCGGCGCGACGTCGAAGCGGAGGGGAACCCTCACCCCCGGCTCCTCGCCCGGCGCGGGGGGTGGGTCGGCCGCGTAGCATCGGGCCGCGGCGATCATGTCGGCCGCGACATCTACGCCGACGATCGCACCGCCGGGCGCAAGCGCGGGGGCCATCAGCCGGCAGAGCGCGCCGCTGCCGCAGCCGACCTCCAGCAGCCGCTCGCCGGGCCGCAGCGCCAGCGCGTCTCGCACCGCGAGATTGACCTGCATCTGATCGGGGCAGCGCGCCCGAGCCTCCAGGAAGGCGGCCATGCGCGCCGCGTCTTCCGCGCTCACGGCGGACGGGTTCGACCAGGCGTTGCTGTGCGACATGGCGGAGATTCGCCTTCTAATCAGGCCGGGGTTCCGGTCCAAACAATGAGTGCGGTTTCCGTGCGTCGAACGCCCACGGCGTTCCCGATGCCGGCCGTCACTCAAGCGCCCAACGATTGCAAATCGGGGCTTTCGACAAGGGCAATCAGATCATAGCGGCCGCTCACACCGTAGACCGCTTTGATCACCGAGCTATCCAGTTTCATGTCGGTCAATTCCGCGACCAACTCCTGGACACGCGCCGGTTCGGCTTCGATAAAGACAAAGGCACGGATCATGGGCTGTTCCCTTTCTGGGTTGCTGTGCGGGATTAGGGCTTCCTACGGAAGCCGGCGTTCACCCTCACCGGAAAGTGAGTTTCGGCGCGTGACCTGTGCGCGCCATGATATCCAGTTGCTCCTCGATGCGGCGCACCGCGTCGGCCAGGGGGAATATCTGCTTGCTGACCCGCATATCGGCGTCGGTGGACAACGGATGCCAGAAGATGCCGTCCAGGTTGGCGGTGATCTCGGGTGTCAGGTCGCTCATGCTCAGCTCCAGGCCCTCCTTCGAGTATCCCCGCCGGGCCAGCGGCCGCACAAGATGGCGCTCGTCCGGGATGCCGAGGCTGCGATGCAGGTCGCAAATCTCATCGAGATGCGCGGAATTGGCAGCGGTCTCGGTGGTGCTGATCTCCACCGTGACGCCGCGCTCGACCAGCAGCCGGATCCCTTCCACGGCCTTCTCCCACGAGCCGCGGCCGCGATACGCGTCGTGCTGCTCGGCCGTCGCGCCATCCAGGCTGACCTGCACCGTCAGGTTGGCATTCTGGATCGCGACCAGCCGGTCGAGGCGCGGCCCGCGCAACAGCATGGCGTTGGTGAGCGCCGCGGTCTTGACGCGGGCCGAGCTGTAAACCAGCATCTCGTAGATATCGTTCAAAATGAACGGTTCCCCGCCGGTGAAAAAGACTTTGCTAAACCCCAACGCGACCGCCTCATCCACGAGGCGTTTGGCGTTCGCCGGGCCGATCGCCCGCCGGGGCGCGTTAGGGCTGGAGCGAGCGACGCAATAGGAGCACCGCAGATTGCAGTCATAGTTGGTGTAGATCCACAACTTCCAGGAGCAGGCGCCGGCGCACCTCGCGGCGGCATCGCCCTGGGCCGGGGTATTCAATGAAACTGAGAGAGGAACAGAAGCGTCCATTCACAGGCTCCAGGCGACTCCGCAGTTGGCGCACGCCTTGTGCGGGTGGGTGGTGAGCAGCTTTGTCCGAAATCCTCGATAATGCGCTTCGTTCCAGATGTCGGCGAAAGGGCGCTCGAAAAGGTTGCCCAGGATCAGGCTATCGTAATCGCTGGTGGTGAAAGGCGAGATGCAGCACGGCAGACAATTGCCGTTGGCGGTGATGTACGCGGTCGTCCAGGGCCGCAGACAGGCGCGCCAGGGCGCTGCGTCGGCAGATCGCTGCGCGGCCAGGCTGCCGCGACCATCCCGGCCGCCCGATGCCCGAAACGCGACGCCCAACTCGGCGCTCAACTGCTCGCACTCGGCAATGACCGCCTCCTGCTCCGCCAACGCCGAATCGAAGATCGCCAACGCCTCCCGCGCCATGCCGTATTGCTGATCCGGCTCGCCCGCAAAGAAGGTCATGCGCTGGAGGTAGACCTCCGGCACGCCCAGGCGCGCAGCCAATCGCATCAGGTCGGGCAGCTCGCCCAGGTTTTCGCGCGTCGCCACGCACCAGATCGAGATGCGCGGGGTCTTCGTGTCCAGGCTGATCTGCGTGCGGACCAGCCCGGCCAGCCCGGCGACCACCTTGTGGAGCACGTCGGCCCGGCGGATGCGCGCATAGGTTTCCGGCCGCGCACCGTCAATTGAGCAGCGGAACTCGTCCAGGCCGCTGCGGGCCAACGCCTCCTGCCAGGCGGGCGTAAGCAACGCGCCGTTTGAGTTGAAGAGGGTTTCGACCCCGCGGCCTTTCAGATACGCGATCATCTGCGGCAGCTCACGGTTGAGCAGCGGCTCGCCGATGCCGTGCAAGGTGCAGCGCCGCATCGCGGGGAATTGCGCGGCGATGTGGACGAACTCGTCGTAAGTCAACGATCTGAGCGGTTCGCGGTTGAAATAAGTGCGCGGGCACGTCTCGCAGAGCAGGTTACAGCGGTTGGTCACTTCGATGAAAACCACCGCCGGCAAGGCAGGCATGACCGGCCCGCGCGCCACCCCATCGGGCAGGCGATAGGCATCGGGCAGATAAAGCTGCTCGGGCAGGGCCGACGCGGCGATAGGCGCCGGCGCACTTGGGTCGGCAGACGCATCGAATAGGGTGATAGCTTGCTGCATGAGCACCCAAAAGGGGTAAACTGAATCGGATGATTTGCGCCGCTGGGCTGGCATTTCCACAAGCGGGGCAAAATGAGTATACTCCAGAGTGGCACGGTGGTCAAATAAGTGTGAGTGAGGATTGCGCATGAAAAAATCAGGGTTGTTGACTTTGGGAATCATCTTGTTGTTGGCTGTGGCGGGCTGCACATCTGCCGCGCCCACGGCCGCCCCGACAGAACTGCCCCCCATGGCGGTCGCCGCCGTCCCAACGGCTACCACCGTGCCGCCAAGCCCGACGGCCAGCCCGGCGCCGCCCACCGCCACGCCAAGCCCGGCGCCACCCACCGCCACCGCCAGCCCGCAGCCGCCCACCGCGACGCCGACGGCCAGCCCGCCCACCGCCACGGCGGCCCCGGCGAAGGGTGATCCGGCCGAAGGCGCGAAGATTTGGCCTACGCTGCGCTGCGTCCGCTGCCACGGGCCGAACGCCGAAGGCAAGAGTGGCCCGCAACT
>Ga0172371_10013919_pt1 | contig 10418 bp, 13 predicted proteins | sample Lak12m_FD_114543 | JGI IMG/M metagenome (GOLD analysis project Ga0172371, IMG submission 114543) | Freshwater microbial communities from Kabuno Bay, South-Kivu, Congo - kab_022012_12m | ecosystem: Environmental > Aquatic > Freshwater > Lake | place: Democratic Republic of the Congo: South-Kivu... | reverse complement strand
TTTATTTCATTAGAATCAGCTGATGTGCCGGCATCCTGAGCAGCAATTTTTTTGGTTCGTTCAGTCTTGCCCACTGTTCTTTTCCGAGTTCCCAGCGCAGATAGGCCCGTGCGTTTGTTTCCAGGCTTCCGGCGGCCCTGGCCATTACGATGATGGAAAACATGTCTTCCACCACGCGGGTCACTTCGCATTCCACGGTGTTCGCTCCCGCCTTTTCCGCCACTTCAAAAAAATGCGCCCGAAAACCCACATAGGCAAGGTCATCCGGCACACGCGCCGTCGTTTCCAGGGATGTGTTCCAATCCTTTGCAAAAAGGGAATGTTCCCCGGTTTTTTTGGCGGCGGATATGTTCTTGCAACCGGAAAGCAGCGTCGCGGAGAGCGTCTTCGGATCGGCAAACATTTCTCTTTTTCCCAAAACTTCCTGGGTCGCGCCGTCCTCCATCACCACCACCCGGTCGCAAAGCCGGTAAACCTCGTCCCGGTTGTGGGAAACAAAAAGGATGCTTCCCCTAAAGCGTTCCTGCAGGGAAAGTATCTCCTGCTCAAGCTGCCATTTCAGAAAGCTGTCCAGGGCGGAAAAAGGCTCGTCCAGCATGATCATATTTGGCCGGCTGGCCAGCATCCGTGCAATCGCAACCCTCTGTTTCTGGCCTCCCGAAAGCTGGGAAGGATATTTCTTCTCCAGCCCCTCCAGGTAAAACGCGTCAATCTTTTCCCTTATTTCCGCCTCTTTGTCCCGGTCCCGGCTGATGCCGCAGCCTATGTTTTCCTCAACGGTCATGTTCGGAACAAGTGCGTAATCCTGGAAAAGGTATCCCACGCCCCTCTTCCTTGCCGGAAGGTCAATGTCCCTCTTGCTGTCAAAAAGAACACGCCCGTCCAGCTCTATATAACCGCGGTCCGGCTTTTCCACGCCCGCAATGCATTTGAGGGTCAGGCTTTTTCCGCAGCCCGAAGCACCCAGGATCGCGAGGGTTTCATCCCCTGCTTCAAATGCGCTTTTCAAACGGAAACCATTCAATTTTTTCTCAATGTCTACCGTCAGTGCCATTCTTTTTCCGTTTCCCTCCTGTAACGCGTGCCATACCGGCCCCAAGCATTCATCAGTACGATTGTTACAAAAGAAATGCTGACGATAATACCCATCCATTCGTACGCCAGATCCCAGTTGCCCGCCTGAACGGCCGTATAAATGGCCACCGAAACCGTCTGCGTTTTACCGGGGATATTTCCCGCCAGCATGATGGTCGCGCCAAACTCGCCCAGCGCCCGCGCAAAAGCCAGCACCGTGCCCGCCATGATGCTCGGAATGGAATTGGGCAGCATCACCTTATAAAAAAGCCTCCATTCGCTCATGCCAAGCGTCCTTCCTGCCGCCAGCAGATTCTGGTCCATCTGTTCGAAAGCGCCGCGTGCCGTCCGGTACATCAGGGGAAAGGAAACCACCATGGAAGCGATCACCGCGCCCTGCCATGTAAACACAACAGGCGCGCCGATCTGCGCAAGCATCTGTCCGATAAAACCGTTTTTTCCGAAGATCACCAGCAGAAAAAAACCAACCACCGTCGGCGGCAGCACCAACGGGAGGGTGAACAGCCCGTCCACCAGCCCCTTTGCGCGCCGCATACCCGCAACCAGCCGGGCTGCCAGCAGTCCCAGACAGAATGTGATCAGGGTTGCCAGAAGGGCAACCCTGAGAGATAACCATAAAGGCGAAAAATCCATCAATAAACCTCTTGATATGTTTTATGCAATTTTAAAACCGTATTTTTCAAAAATTGCGGCAATTTCGTCCGTTTTCATGAAATCAATAAATTGCATTGCCGCTTCTTTATTCGCGCTCTGTTCAAGCACGGCTACCGGATAGACGATAGCCTTTACGCTGCCCTCGGGCGCCTCGCAGATTACCTTTACCGTGTCCGATGTCGCAGCGTCCGTGGCATACACAACGCCGCAGTCCACGTTCCCGCTCTCCACCCAGGTCAGAACCTGACGAACGTCTGATCCGTAATTGGCTTTTTCTTTAACTTTATCCAAAATCTGAAGGGAAGTCAATACCTCTTCGGCATACTGGCCTGCCGGAACGCTGGCCGGATCTCCCAGTGCAACGGTGGAAACCTTGTCGGTCGCCAGGTCTTCAAAGCCGGTGATATCCAAAGCGGAATCAGCAGGAACAATCAGGACCACTTTATTCTCCAAAAGATCGCTCCTTGTTCCATCCGCCAGCAGCTTTTCATCCTCCAGTGCGTTCATCTGTTTTTGTGCCGCCGACATAAAGATGTCCACGGGCGCACCTTCTTCTATCTGCGTCTGCAGGTTTCCGGATGACGCATAAGTGAATGTCAGTTCAACGTCCGGCGCGGCCGCCTTGTAGGCTTCCGCTATCTCGGCGGTTACGTCCGTAAGGCTGGCAGCCGCGGCAATCGTCAACTGTACTTTTTCCGCGGAAGGGCTCTCCGTTACAGCAGGCTCGGAAGTGACCGCATCCGCTGTCTGCGCGGTTTCTTCCACTGCCTGCGGTGCGCTGCAGGCGGCAAGTGTAAATACCAGAAGAAGCGCTACCGTAATCAGAATACTTTTTTTCATCATAAAACCCCTTTCTATATCACGCCGTAAAGCGCGTTCATCAAATGAATATTCAATGCCTGTTCCGTCACCGTCCAATATTTCTAAGAATTGTGCGGAAAAAATGAAACCCCAAAAAGTCCTTTTACTTCTCGGGGAAAACGCATTTGTCAGCCGGCATATTCCGGCTCCTTTGTGTATACCGTTATATTTATATTAATATAACGCCCTTTTTATCATACAACATATTTCATCCAATGTAAAGGCATTTCTTATCGATTATCGAACATTATTTTGATATTCTTATTTATTTCCCTTGCGGTCCGTGAAACCGCAAGGCCGCCTTTGGCGGTCTCCTTCAGGGAAGGCGGCAGAGCACAGCCCACTTCCTTCATCGCAAGCACCACCTCGTCGAAGGGAATCACGCTTTCAATCCCTGCGCAGGCCATATCGGCGGCAGCGATCGCATTGGCAACCCCAGCGGCGTTCCGTTTGGAGCAGGGTACTTCCACCAGCCCTGCGACCGGGTCGCAAACCAGGCCCAGCATATTTTTCAATGCAAACGAAGCTGCATGAAAACAAGCCTCCGTATCTCCGCCGGCCAATTCGGTGAGGGCAGATGCCGCCATTGCGGAAGCCGCTCCTATTTCCGCCTGGCATCCCCCTTCCGCTCCGCTGATGGACGCATTGTTTGCAATAATGATCCCTATTGCAGACGCATTGAACAGTCCGTCTATAATTTGTTCCCCGCTGTATCCCAGAATTTCTCCCGCGGCAATCAGGCAGCCGGGCACCACCCCGCTTGCGCCGGCGGTAGGACAGGCGACTATCCTTTTCATACGCGCATTCTCTTCGGTGATAGCCAGCGAATATGTGACCGCCCTGCTCATCAAAGGGCCGCCCATCGTCCGTCCGGTTTTGATGTAGCGGTCCATTGCCGCCGCGTTTTTTCCGATCAATCCTCCGATGGAAGGCGTTTCCGCCCCGATCCCGCTTCGGATATTCGTTTGCATTACACTCAGGGAAAGCCTCATCTTCTCCCGGATATTTTCCGGAGCGGTTTCTTCCCGTTCGGCTTCGTGCAGCAATGCAATTTTTGATATTCTCAATCCCTTTTCCCGGGCAATCGCGGAAACTTCCGCCTGGCTGCCGTATTGATACTGGTACATTTTGATACCTCTAATATAATTTTTTGATATAAATGGCGTGCATGTCCGGCAGTGCATTTATACTTTCCAGCACGCCGCCGCCAATATCTTCGTCGGTCTCTAAAATCATGTAGGCGCGGCCGTGTTTTCCCTGCCTGTATACGTTCATGCTTGCAATGTTGATCCCCTGTCCCGCAAGGATCTCGGCCACGCGTAATACCGCGCCCGCTTTATCCAGATGATCCACAATCAGCGTATTGTATTTCATGCTGATCTGCAAGGAAGTTAATCCGATCCTGTCGATCATGATGTTCCCGCCGCCGATTGATTCGCCACGGATATCCATGGCTGCTCCGTCCCTTCCGGTTAGCTCGAACAGCACCCGGTTGGCGCTTTGGTTGGGCTCATCCTCCGTCTCGAACCGGTAATCAAGTCCTTTTTCCTTGGCCAGTCCAAATGCGTCCGCCAGCCTTTCGTCATCCGGAGCAAGCCCCAGCAGTCCGCCGATCATCGCTTTGTCCGTTCCGTGACCGCATAGTGTCTCCGCAAACGAACCGTATACCCGGATCGTGGCTTTCATGATTTCCTGCCCGAGAATGGCGCGCGCGGCATTGGCCAGACGGCAGGCGCCCGCCGTATGCGAACTGGACGGCCCTATGATAATCGGGCCGGTGATGTCAAAAACGCTGTAACTTTCACGCATTTTCAGCCTCCTGTCACCAAGTACGGTTTATGCTTTTAAAAATCTGCACCTTTTTACCATATCATATGCCTTTTATTGGTTTCCGTCAATCTGCGGGCCTGTTTGTTCCTAAAATCCCCGGCCCTTATCTGCCGTCGTATATTGTAATCTCTTCTTATCGTCTGTCTTTCAAAACGCAAAAAAGGGAAGAGTCGCTCATTCTTCCCTTTTTTGCGATACCCAAAAGCCTCCGTGCGGGGCAAAGGATATATAAACCTTTATGATTCCATCCTATGAATTCGGGCGGGATTGCGGGCCGTCAGCCCAGCCGTGCAAGCCACAGCACGGTCAGCGCATAGGCCAGGCCAAACCACATGGCTCCCATCATCCACCAGGCGATACTGAACTCCCGAACCTTATATCTCCTCTTATGCATGATTTTATCCTCCCTTTAATGAATTTTAGCTTTTCGTTGCATTTATGGGACCGTGCGGCTAAAAAAAAACTGTTTGGCGCCGCCTTTTCCCTATACCCTTAGTTTCACGCCGCAAAAACCCTGAATGATCTTTCGCGCCGTTATTTATGCTTTCTATCCCCTATTTTATCCGGCGCAGCCGTTGCATATATGGGATTATCTGTAGCATACATCTTTTTTTCCGGCTTGTCAACCCATTTATGCAACTTTTTTAAAAATATTTGTTGCATTTTTAATCCATCGGTGTATACTGTAAACAGAAACAATGGAAGGCGGTATTAATAATGGAAAATGATTTCAATGAGATTATCGGGCGCATACGCGACCGCCGTTTAGAACTGGGGCTCAGCTACCAGGACCTGGCAGATAAGACCGGAATGAGCAAATCCACCTTGCAGCGTTATGAAACGGGATTTATAAAGAATATCCCCCTCTCCAAGGTGGAGGCCCTTGCAAAAGCCCTCCGTGTAACGCCGGAATACCTTATGGGGTGGGAAGAAAAAAGCGAATCGCCGGTAATGGATGCTGAAACCCTTCAAATGATGAATGAGGCCTTCGCACGTCCCGAGATGCGCGCCCTTTTCTCGGTCAGCCGCAACGCGACCAGGGAGGACATCGAAAAATCCATTAAAATTATAGAGATGTTCAAGGGAACAGGCACAGATGAATGATATTTTTATACGCCTCACGCAGCTTCCAAACCGTGTTAAAGCCATGACGGTGGTGGATGAAAACTCGGATTACAACATCTATATAAACAACACCCTCTCCCAGGATGAAATGAAAAAAGCCTACCTCCATGAGATCCAGCACATAGAGAAAAAGCATTTCGACCAGGATATTTCCGTAACAAGGGCGGAGGGCGATATAAAAGAATAGTTCAATAACTTTCTTTAAAAGGAAGGTAATATCCAACAAACTCCATCAAATAAAAACGCAGATACCAGCCGGATGGCCGGGGTCTGCGCTTTTCTTATCTTCCGGTACACTTTCTGTATCCTAAGTAAGCGTGCCTAATCTTCACTGCTCCGAAAAATACGCAAGGATGCCATTGTATATTCCCCTGGCCATATCTGTCTGGAAATCCTCGTCGGTAATAAGCCAGTCTTCTTCCAGGTTGGACATATACCCCATCTCTATATTCACAACGGGCCGCTTGCACCAGTTGAATCCGGTCTGGTCGCTGCGCACCTGCGTGCTCAGCTGTTTCAGCCCGGTCGTATCGGTATATTCCTCAATAATAATCTCGGCTGCGCGCCGGATTTGCTCTTCATAAGGGTTGTCTTCCGGGATCAGCATAAACGCGCCGCGTACGCTTTCATCATCTACCCCGTCGCAGTGCAGGCGGATCCCGAGGTCCACCCCGGCCTCATTGAATACCGCGGCCCTCTCAATATTGGATATATCCACATCCGCGCTTGTGCGGGTCATCACTACTTCGGCGCCCGCATCTTCCAGCATATCTCTTAATTTTAATCCCACGTTCAGGTTCACCACATGCTCTTCCACACCCGAAGCAACGCCGCTCGTGCCGGACGAAACCTTCATTTTTGTTTCTTCGCTTCCGGGCGCGATCGGTTCGGGGTCGGAATTTTGATGCGCCTGATGTCCCGGGTCGATCCCGATCACGATCCCCTCAAGCGGTCCTGCCTCAGGTGTTGGTTCGGATGTCGGGGTAGGCGATGGAGTCGGGGCCGGTGTTTGCATTGGGCTGGGAGCCGGCGTCGAAGTGGAAGCCGGTAGTTCCGCCGAAGCAGAAGTTTGGGCTGCGCTTTCGGTTGGCATCGGGCTGTCCGTGGTTTCCTCCGTGCCTGTGCAAATAAAGGCCACTGTCAGGCACGCCGCCGCCACTGCTGCGGCTATGATGATCCAATAAGCCTTTCTTCGCCGCCTGTATCTCCTTTTTGAAATCGCCGTTCTTGGCCGGTTATATCTTTGTCTCAAATTTTGTTTTTCCTTTATTCTATTAGTCACGCTTATTATTATAACTCTTAGAAAAAAAACTTGCACCCATGAAATGTCACCGATTATTCATTATTTAAAAAAAAACTGTGGTATAATAACAAAAAACAAATCAGTGGAAGGGCGGCGAAATATATGAGCGGCAATATATCAGACGATCTCACGGCGGAAGTTTCCTGCCCGTCGTGCGGGCAAAGGTTTATAATCAATACGACCGAAATAGGTGAAATGACCATCTGCCCAAACTGCAATACCGTTATGATTGCACAGCTGGACGATGACGGCGCCTTTATGTCCGATGAAGACCGGCTGTCCGGTATAAATAAGGAGAAATAAATGAAAAGAATACTGCCTGTCCTACTGCTCGCTGTTTTTACAGTTTTTCTGGCAGGATGCAGCGGCGGCGCAAGCACAGCATCTTCCGGTGATTCGCAGAACGCGGCGCAGATCGGCGCATCCCTGCTCGAAGGATACCCGCAGGACATTCTGCCTTTATACCAGCCGGATATGCTCAAAAGCTGCGGTTTCAGCTGCCGGGAAAACGACGATTACGATATCGGCAAGGATATCTATACCGTTACTTACGAATCTGCCGCAGACCAGACGAGCCTTGCGGATTACTATTCCGGCCTGCTGACCGAGCAGGAGGAAGCCCCTTCCGCGGAAGGTGAAGTCATTACAGACCAGCTAGGCGGCAAGATCGGCGATTACAGGGTGGATATTATGTTTCTTGAAAATGCGGGCGAAACCACTACCGTATACATCACTCTGGGTCTTCCCGCCGATCAGTATTCGGATGAAAACCCCTATTTCGCTGATTATCCGGAAAGGCTGGTCGAAGAATACGGCGTATCGGAAATACAGGAGGTCACATACCAGCAGCAGTATTACGGGAGCAAGTCAGACCATTACATAACAATTTACCGCACAAATCTCTCAGTTGATGATTATTCCGCATATTACGGGAACGCCTATGGCTCCAAACAGGATTTTTCACAGCCGGATCCGGATGGCGGCTCTTATTCCTGGCAGGACGGGGCGTTCGGCGTCAGTATACGGTATATGGGCGGCGATATGCCCTATATCATTCTGGATGTATCAAAAGTGGGCTAATCGCCCGCTTTTTCAATTGTTTGCCCGGCCTGCGGCCTGCGCGATAAAACCGGATCGCTCTCCTTGAATATTTTTTTCGTCAGTTTTACATATGCGGCGGCGGCCTGCACCTGAATGATATACGCGATGGATATGATCAGCGCGATATCCGTCCCCTGTTCCCTGAATACGCCCATTGCAATAGCCAACGCAATGGACAGGTTGCGCATCACGGTACCAAAAACCAGCGCAATCGCATCCCTTCTCGCAAAGAACAGCTTTCCGACCACCGTGCTCAGCAGGAAATTCGCGCCGTACAAAACCGCCAGGGGCAGCAGGTAATTAAGCAAAACGGCCGGATTCCCGACGATGTTCTTTGATTTCAGTGCCATGGATATAAATACGATCACCAGTACGCCGGCGGTGGATACCATAGGGAACTTCGGTTTCACTTCCTTCTCAAACGTTTCCTGTCCCAGCCGTTTGACGATCAAAAACCGTGTTATAAAACCGGCCGCAAGAGGCAGAAAAACAATAAATAAAATCTGTGTAAAAATTTCAGTCAGAGAAACGGTCACCTGCGTCCCCATCAGGAATTTTATGTATACCGGCGTCAGTACGGATCCGAGTATCAGTCCGATGACCGTCATTTTCACGGCTGCCGGAACATTGCCTTTGGAAAACCCCGTCCAGGATATTGTCATTCCTGATGTGGGCAGCAGGGAAGCGATCAGCAGCCCCAGTACAACCATCGGGTTGTCTCCGAAAAAAGAAAGCCCGATCCACAGCCCAAGGAACGGAATGACGGCAAAATTTAAAAGCTGCGCGGTGATCTGCAGTTTTGTGTCGCTTCTTTGTGCAAGCTCCCCAACCTTCAGTGTTACCATCATCGGATATACCATTATAAACGTAAACGGGATGATTAATTCCTTCAGGAAACCCGCTTCAAAATAATAACCGAACAAAAGTCCAAGTGCCATCGCCACGGGTATGCTTACAATCAGCCTCTTTTGCAGCGATCCGAAAATTCTCCAAAAACCGGTCATAGGTGTGACCCTCCTTTTTGCGTATGCGTTCATTATATCCATGTCCAGGGATTTTATCGGTGACAACGTCACATTGGCAAAAAGGCGTCAAAAAGCCGGCTTTATAGAGCCGGCTTCCTTTTGTTTCGATTATTACAAATTATTTTTTGCGTTCAAAAGATCCCTTTCAAAAAAGAAAGGCCGTTTTTTGCAAGCATGTCCTGCGACTTTGCAAGCGGCCTCCAAAGGGATACCGCTCTTGCGATCTCAACAATATCGGTAGTAAAAGATTCGATCACCACGTAATCATCGTAGCCGATATCCTTTAGCGCACCGGTAATATCCGTCCAGGGCAGATGGTCTTCGCCCGGCGTTCCACGGTCATTCGAGCAGGCGTGGAAATTAAATATTTTCCGTCCCGCACGCCGGATCGCATCTCCCATATTTTTTTCTTCAATGTTCATATGGAAGGTATCCAGCAGGAATCCCACGTTGTCCATACCGATCCGCCCGAAGAAATCCAGTCCCTGGTCCACGGTATTTAAGAAATCCGTTTCAAACCGGTTCAATGTTTCAACCGCAAGCTTTACGCCCCGCTCCCCGGCATAATCCGCCAGGATTTTCATGTTCTTTACCGCCAGGCTCCACTGCTGCTCTTTTTCGGTTTTGCTCTGCAGCCTGCATTTTCCGGTAGCCGAATACATGGGGCCTGAAACCAGGGGAGAACCCACAGCCTCCGCCATATCGATACACGTCTTCACATACCGGATTCCGGATTCACTTATCTGCGCATCCTCCGAACTGATATCCCTGTCCGGCCCGAATGCGCCGCAGATTAAAACGCCGATCCCGGCTTCCTGCGCTGCGTCCCTTATGGCTGCCGTATCAATGGTGGCGGGGTCTTCAATGCAGACTTCCAGTTCGTCAAACCCTATTTCCCTTGCCTTTTTAAGCAGGCCCAGCGTCCCGTTAGAAAAAGGCGAAACCCATATAAAAGTGCTGGCTCCAAATTTCATGATTCAATCCTCAGTGTTTCAAATTGCTTTTTAACTACTTTCGCGCATCCCTGACGGCGGCAACCATCTTTTTGCCGATCTCGGTGATGGATTCAAAATCGCCCTTCTTCGCGCCGGCAGTCAGGTCGCTGCCCGCGCCTACCGCCACCGCGCCGGCGCGTATCCATTCGCCCGCATTGTCCGCGTTCACGCCCCCTGTCGGCATCATCTTTGCCTGGGGCAGCGGCCCCTTGAACGCGCTGATGATCTTCGGCCCAAACAGGTTCCCCGGGAATATCTTCACGATGTCCGCCCCGGCTTCCATGCATTCCACCACTTCCTTCATGGTCATGGCGCCCGGTATACAGGCCACCTGGTACCGCAGGCAGGTCTTCACTGTGGGGACGTCCAGGCAAGGGCTCACTATATAGTTCGCTCCCGCCAGTATCGCAATCCGCGCCGTCTCGCTGT
>Ga0172371_10013918_pt1 | contig 10418 bp, 9 predicted proteins | sample Lak12m_FD_114543 | JGI IMG/M metagenome (GOLD analysis project Ga0172371, IMG submission 114543) | Freshwater microbial communities from Kabuno Bay, South-Kivu, Congo - kab_022012_12m | ecosystem: Environmental > Aquatic > Freshwater > Lake | place: Democratic Republic of the Congo: South-Kivu... | reverse complement strand
TTTGAGTTTTTGCCTAATGGAACGAGCCCGCAGGCGAGAGTAATGGTAATTTATTCAAAATTATGGCAAAAATTGAACTTAACTCTTTATATCATGAAAATTGGATATTTTCATGGTATACGGCCTGAAAGGCCGAAATTAACTAAGCCATAACTCTGAAAAGTGTTGCTCCTTAAGGAGAATTCCTTTTAAGCTCTTCCAGAAGGGCATTGTGGTTTATCTTCAGCATGTATTGAACCCAATACTGCGAAGAACGCATCCTTTTCTTAAGTGCCGGAGAAAGTTTTCCATAAGCCGCAATCAAGCTCACTTCCTGGCAAAACTTGTCTAGTAATTCTCGTTCGTTTTCCAATAATTTTTCGATTTGTTTCATGTTAATCACCTTTTTGGTTTTTCTTAAAAACAGGTGAAGCGGGACTTAGGTGATTTTCAGCATAAAGCGAAAATAATCATATGTTCCCCGAATCCAAAGAAAAAAGAACCAAAATCAGGTGAGAATAACAAAAACAGAAGAAGAAATTGAACGAGCCACTGGACAGATCAACTTGACCAGTGTCAAAAGGCTTGATTCCACAAAATTTCTCACTTTAGCGGCTTGGAGGGGAGCCACTCCCGCACTGGACAACTCCGGCTAGGGCTTATAAAGAAGCTTTGTTAAACAAATTAACTATGAACTTCCTGAACTCGAACTTAGTAGAGCGCAAGATTCTTACCCTAAGAAATGCGCAAGTCCTTTTAGATAATGATATAGCAGAATTATACGGGGTTAAAACTAGAGATATTAATAAAGCGGTTAAAAACAATCCAGATAAATTTCCAGAAGGATACATTCTAAAACTATCATCACAAGAATTAGAGAGTTTGCGGTGGAAATTTTCCACCACAAAACTATCTAAGACTAGAGTTTTTCCAAAAGCATTTACTGAGAAAGGATTGTATATGCTCGCAACGATTCTCAAAAGTAAGCAAGCTACGCAAACCACCTTGACCATTATTGAGACATTTGCGCGATTGAAACATCTTACTAAAAACATGAGAGCATTATCTCTAAATCCAGATAAAGATTCACAAAAGAATATTTTAGAACAAAGTGGTGAAATTCTCAGCGATTTATTTGGTGAAACTTTATCCGAAAGTGAAACATCCATTGAATTAAATTTTGCTGTACTAAAACTAAAGCATACCATCAAGAAAAAGAATGAAGAATAAAAATGTATCCCCCAGAATTAATTAAAAAAGAAGCGCTAAGAAGAGGGTTAAGGCCCAGAACAATCTTAACTTATCAGAATTGTGTCAGAGTTTTCTTTCAACGATGCAAAAAAGAACCGTTCCAAGTAAACAAGAAAGATATTCAAGACTTTTTAGACCACTTGTTAGAAAAAGGTGCTCCTGGAAATACTCTTAATGTTTATCTTAATGCTTTGAAATTCTTTTATGAAGAAGTGTTGAATCGTAGATTAACTTTGAAGATCAGATATACTAAAGTTGCTAAGAAACTTCCTGACTTTCTAACAAAAGAGGAAACCGTCCGATTAATCTCCTCTATAGAAAACCCTAAACATTCTTTGTTGATTCGCTTATTATACTCTTCTGGATTAAGGATAAGTGAACTCTTAAATCTTAAAATCAAAGACTTGAACATTCTAGAAGGTCATGGTTGGGTCAGAAACGGCAAAGGGGGAAAAGATCGGCCTTTTATTATAGCTCATTCTCTTAAAGAGGAATTAATCAACTACACTAAAAATAAATCTTCCAAGGAGTGGCTCTTTGTGGGTTGGAACAATTCTCCTTACGATGCTTCTTCTGTGCGAGAAATACTGAAGAAAGCAGTTAAGAAAGCAAAACTAAGCAAAAAAGTTCATCCGCACATGTTGAGACATTCTTTTGCCACCCATTTAATTCAAAACGGTTACTCACCGTTAGAAGTTCAACCGCTATTAGGTCATAATAGTGTTAATACTACCCTGGTTTATGTCCATCTGGCTGCAGCCAACCTCTTGAATGTGAAAAGTCCCTTGGATGGGCTGAGATGAAATAATGGAAAACAAATTAATTCTCAGCGAGAACCAAATTCAAGACAAGATTCACACCATTAGAGGTTTGCAGGTTATTTTAGATGAAGATATTGCTGAACTTTATCAAGTCGATACAAGACGTTTAAATGAACAAGTAAAAAGGAACATTAAACGATTTCCGCAAGAATTTATGTTTAAGTTGACAGAATTTGAGTTTAATTCTTTAAGATCGCAAATTGCGACCTTAGAAAAAGGAAGTGGTGCTCACCGGAAGTATCTTCCTTATGCCTTTACCGAACAAGGCGTAGCCATGCTTTCCAGCGTCCTCAAAAGTGATACGGCTATCAAGGTTAGTATCCAAATTATGAACGTCTTTGTAGCCCTGAGAAGATTCCTTTCTTCCAATGTTCAGTTCTTTCAAAGATTAGATGTTGTGGAAAGAAAGCAATTAGATCAAGATAAGAAATTTGAGATAATTTTTGATGCTATTCAAAATAGAGATTTAAAACCAGAAAAAGGGATTTTCTTTGAAGGACAGATTTTCGATTCTCATAAATTTTTTTCTGACATTATTATAGAAGCTAAAAGTTCAATAATTTTGATTGATAATTATATTGATGATTCTGTGTTAAACCTCTTTAGCAAGAGAAGGAATGAAGTTAAAGTAATTATCTTCACTAAAGAACTAACTTCACAATTAAAGTTAGATTTAGAAAAGTATAATGCTCAATATCCCTTGATTGAAATGAAAGAATTCAAACAATCGCATGATCGCTTTCTAATTATTGATAATCAAAAAGTTTATCATTTCGGCGCTTCACTCAAAGACTTGGGCAAGAAATGGTTTGCCTTCTCTATTTTCGAAAAAGAAGCTTTTACTTTATTGGAAAAACTAGGGATAAAGTGATCCTAAAAAACCAGAGAAAATAAAAACCTGCTGCTTAAATATATACTAAAACCATGCTTCGTAACTTCACTCCTCGATTGTACCAGCAAACCATCTTAAATACAGCTGCTTCTCATCATACTTTAGTTGTTCTGCCCACTGGCTTAGGTAAAACCGGGATTGCTCTACTGTTAACGGTACAACGTCTTTCACATTATCCGAATTCTAAAGTGTTGATGCTTGCTCCAACCAAACCATTATGCGATCAGCATGCTGACACTTTTCGGAAACATCTCGAAATACCGGCAGAAAAAGTAGTCGTCTTTACCGGTAGTGTAGCTCCAGAAAAAAGAGAACAGTTATGGAAAGAAGCTCAGATCATTATCAGCACTCCCCAAGGTTTAGAGAATGATGTGATTAACCAGAGGATAAGGTTGCAGGAAGTATCTTTGTTGATCTTTGACGAAGCTCATCACGCTACCGGAGAATATTCTTACGTCTGGCTGGCCCAGCAGTACGAAAAACTAGCTAGTTATCCTCGTATTTTGGGGTTGACCGCTTCTCCTGGCAGCGATATGGAATCGATTAAAGAAATTTGTAAAAATATTCTGATAGAGAAAGTAGAAGTAAGAACAGAAAAGGATCAAGATGTTAAAGAATATATCCAGCAGACTAAAGTAATTTGGGAAGAGGTAGAATTTCCTGAATCTTTTAAGGCTGTACAGAAATTCTTGCTTATTTGCCGAAAGGTTAAATTGGAAGAAGTGCAGAAGTATGGTTATTGCAACTCAGTCAATACCGGTAAAGGAGAATTGTTAGCGATTCAAGGAGAACTGCAAAAGAAGGTCTCTTCCGGAGAGAAAGAGTTTGAAGCACTACGTTCCATGTCTTTATTGGCAGAAGCGTTGAAGGTAGATCATGCTTTAGAACTGTTAGAGACACAAGGTGTTCGGCCATTATATAAATATATGAAAAATCTGCAGCAAGAATCGCTTAGTTCTAAAACTAAAGCAGTAAAAAATCTAGTGGTGGATGAGAATTTTAAGTCAGCTTTATTTTTGGCAGAACAAATTGTAGAGGAAAAAAATAGCGATATTAACAATCCAAAATTGGTGCGGCTAAAAGAACTATTGCAAGATGAAATGGTAAAAAATGCTTCTTCTAAGATCATTGTATTCACTCAATACCGGGATTCTGCAGAAGAAATTGTTAAGGTGATAGAAGAACTAAACATTAAGAACCAGATTTTTGTGGGACAAGCCAAGAAAAATGGTCTTGGCTTTTCACAGAAACAGCAGAAAGAAATTCTGGACAAATTCAGAGAAGGAGAGTTTAATGTCTTAGTAGCTACTTCCGTGGCGGAAGAAGGATTAGATATTCCTAAAGTGGACCAGGTGATTTTCTTTGAACCCATTCCTAGCGCTATTCGGTCTATCCAAAGAAGAGGAAGAACTGGTCGTTTGGAGAAAGGAGAAGTTACTATCTTGGTAACCAAAGGGACAAGAGATGAAGCATATCGTTGGAGTTCTCATCATAAAGAAAAAAGGATGTATCGCAACCTTAGCGAGATTAAGAAAGAATTTTCGTTGAATCCGACCGCAGAAAGTAAGAAAGAATCCTTGGGAAATTCTTCTCTTTTACAATATACTCTTCCAAAAGTTAGTGAAGAGCCAATAACTTCCATATTGGCAGATCATCGCGAGAAGAATAATCGTATCGTAAAAGAGTTGATCGATTTAGGCGTTTCTGTCAAGACCGCACAGCTAGAGACGGCCGACTACTTAGTTTCGGGAAGAGTAGGAGTAGAATTAAAACAAGTTCCTGATTTCGTCGCATCTATCATCGATGGAAGACTGTTAGAGCAGGTCAGAGATCTTAAAAAGAATTTTGAACGCGCCGTAGTTATCATCGAAGGGGAAGAAGATATTTATTCCGTAAGAAAAGTGCATGCTAATGCTATTCGGGGCATGCTTGCTTCGATTGTGCTTGATTTCGGAGTTCCCGTTCTGTATACTAAAAATCCTCGTGATACGGCCGGATTATTGGCAGTGATGGCCCAACGCGAACAGAATAAGGAAAGAGATTTTTCTTATCATGATCGGAAGCCCAGAAGTATGAAAGAACAACAAGAGTTTTTTGTTTCTGCTTTTCCGGGAATTGGAGTTCAGACTGCTCGTCTGCTGTTAGAACATTTTGGTACGATTAAGAATATTGTGAACGCTTCTAAGGAAGAATTAATTGCTCTTAAGGGAGTAGGAGATAAGACTGCAGAAAGGATTATTGGTTTGCTGGAAGAAGAGTATAAGAAGAAAGAGTAATTATTCTCCTAACATTTGTTCCAAAGAAGATTCAATTTTTTCAATTACTCCTTGAGGGGTTAACCCTCTTTCATACAATAGTTTCGCATACCTTTCTAAATTATGGGAGTTAATCTTGCTACCACCACCCGCCTCAAGATCTTCTCTTCTTAATCCTTCATGCGTGAGCAAAACACTTTCTTCATTGGTATTACCATTATAAATTGTAATTATTCTATTTACTCTACCCAGATAATCTAATACTGCATTTTCTTGATTTATTTTTTCTAAAACACGACTCATTTCTCCAATTTTAGTTTTTTCATCTTTTCTAACTTCAATTTTACGATAAATATCTTCTTTAAATAGTCCCATTTTGTTCCCTCATAATTAATTCTATCAGTTGAGGTAAACCCATTAATTCCTTTAATTTTGGGTTACCGGTGAGTTTAATTAGTTCTTCTTGTACTCTTTCTTTTCCAGTGTAAAGAATTGCTTCTTGCATCAAATCCGGGTCGTTTCCGAAGAATGTTCCTTCAGAAATTCCAATTTCTTCAACTTTTTTTTGCCGCAAATCTGCTTTGAAACCACAATTTTCTAAAGTTAGATAGGAAAAAATCTCATGTCGCAAGTAGGGGAATTTTGAATTTAAATCTCTTCTTAATAATTTTCCAGAACTTTCATTAATTTCTTCCAAAAGAGTTCTTAATCGTAATTCAGAATAAACTTGAGGAAGAGTATCTAAAGCTAATACTAAAGGATATTGTTTTGCTCGAGCAAGACGTTTGGTTACATTTTCAATTTCCACATTTGGCATGTCTGGACGAATTTTTCTTGCTTCTGTTTCTGAAGGGATTACCAGACTTAAGTCTGGATTAAAAATTCCTTTCAAGCCTGCTTTGCTTAAAGATCCTAACCATATCTTAACTTCTATGTTTCCGGGGATGCACAGACCTTTTGTAGTGTATGTTAAATGGCAGTTGTGAGTTTGGTATCCACCCGTTTCCCAAGTTTCTACGTACAAAACCATCTCTCCCGATTGGGATTGCAGATGCATATCTAATTGTTGTGCTTTTAGCAACGGTACTTGGTAATCTTCTCTAAAACTAGAATTGGCCCAAACCAATAATTCTGAATGATTCATAGCAGAAGAGAATAAGAGGAAGTTTTTAAGATTTTAGGTTTTACAAATAAGAGACGAGGAAGAGTTGATAATTGGTGTGCACGGAAAAGGAGAGGAAAGAACCTTAATTTATAGTCGGAATAAAGCTTTGCTGGAAACTTCTCTTGGTACATTTAAAAGAATGTGGAAAGAAGCAAAAGCAATAAAAGGAATTTAATTATTTCCCTTTCTTTCTTCCTTTAAAGATCTGATCTCTCAACTTCTCGTTACCTTCCCAATCTAAAGCATGCTCCAGAACTTCTTCTAAACTCACTACCGGAATCACAGTTACTTTCTTTAGTTTCTCCGGATCAATAACAATATCTTGTAAATTTGATTTAGGGACAATAATTGTCTTCACTCCTGCTTCAATAGCTGCTTCTACTTTAGAGCTTACTCCGCCTACGGGAAGAACTTCTCCTCGTACAGAAAGACTTCCGGTCATGGCCACTTCTTGTTTTATGGGCACATTTTTCAAAGCAGAAATGATGGAAGTAGCTACGGCAATGGAAGCAGAATCTCCTTCTACTCCTTCATAGGTCTGCAAGAACTGGACGAAAATATCTTTGGTTTCGACAATATCTTCCCCAAAATATTTTAAGATGATAGCCGAAACGTTAGTGATAGCTTCTTTAGCGATTTCTCCTAGTTTACCAGTAGCTACAATCTGGTTCTTTTTTCCACCAGGAGTAACTTCAGATTCAATGGGTAAAACAATTCCTGAGAAAGCTGTTCCACCACCAATTACGGCTAGTCCATTAACTCGACCAACCCTCTTTCCTGAAGTGACAATGATTTCATACTCTTTCTTTCTTTCGATGTATTTATCAGCAATTTGCTGTTCTAAAGTTCTGGCTAATCTCTTAGCTTCTTCAACGTGCTTCTTTTGTACTAATTCTGATTTGTCTTCCTTAGCCAAATCTCCTGCTGCCCTGACTAACCCACCTAATCCTCGCAGATATAAGGTTAAATGCCCTTTACGATTAGCTCTTTTACGTGCTTCTTCAATAATGGCATTAACTGCTTCTTCTGAGAAATGGGGAATTTTGCCGTTTTCTCTTTTTACTTCCTGAGCCACAAAACGAGCAATCTTCAAACGGTTCTCTTTAGTGTCCACCATAGTTTCATTCATGTACACTTCATAACCATAACCTCTAATTCTAGATCTTAAGGCTGGATGCATATCTTTGAGAGTTTCCATATTTCCAGCGGCAACTAATACAAAGTCGCAAGGAACAGGTTCGGTTCTGACCATAGCTCCCGCACTTCGTTCCGATTGGCCAGTGATGGGGAACTTTTTTTCTTGCAATGCTGAAAGTAATTCCTGTTGAGTTCTGGGATGCAAGGTGGCGATCTCGTCAATAAATAGAACTCCTAAATGAGCTTTGTGGATCATTCCTGCCACTACTCGCTGATTGGCAGGAGTTCCTAAACCACCGGACTGGAAGGGGTCATGTAAGACATCTCCTAGCAAGGCTCCAGCATGTGCACCAGTAGCGTCAAGGAATGGTGCTTGCTGTCGCCCGAAATTGTCTACGATAAGTTTGGGAGGTATTTCTCCACTCGCACGGAACATGCGCTGACCCATGCTCATCATGATGGCAAAGGCCGCTAAGAAGAGCATTCCTCCTAAGAAGAAAGCAGTAAACATCAAATCAGAATTGTAATGATAACGCACCCACCAAGGAACGATCATGGTGATGATGGCTACTAAGAACATCAAGAAATTATTATTGCGGTTACCCTTACTTCCGTCCAGAAGAGTACGGCGCACTTCTTCTCTTGCTTCTCCCGCTTTCATCTCTTTGATTAAAGGATTATTCTCATCGTTAGGATTAGGATAAGCAATCAAGTCTTTAAGTTCAGATTTAGGTAGAAGTTCGGCTAAAGCTAATCCCAGCATGCTTTTTCCTGTTCCTGGATCACCGATTAAAAGGACATGGCGGCGTTGTAAAGCAGCCTTCTTGATAGTGTTGACTGCTTCATCCTGTCCAATCACTTGATCTACGATTTTTTCAGGAACTTTAATCTCTTTAGTAGATTTCATACTTAATGCTTTAGAATGAACTTGTTTTAAAAAGGTTGTGGAGTTGTAGTATGTCTGGGGGCCAGGCGAGTGGCTTTCTGGACAGTTAAGAGTTGTAAGCTTGTCAGAATTGTTTTACTCCTTGGTTAACTTAGTTTCTTTTAAGGTGATATAAATCTCATCAAACGGTTTCTTCTGTTCAGTCTCGACTTTTTGTAAGTTTTCTAAATGTAACAAGGGAATGAAAGTGAAAGCTTTTTCTTGTTTTCCCGCTTGGGGAGGAAGAAGTTGGGTAAAAGTTATCTTCTGTCCCTCTCCTTCAGTTTTCTTGTTGTAAAACATAATCTTATGATACAAGTCGTAAATGACTTCTACTATGTCCATCCCTTTACGTTGAATCTCGTACTTCACCGGACGTTGGGTGGCTAATATCCTTCTTTTAGTTTCCATGGCTTTCTGTAAAGCGCTGATAAGGTCATGGATGGCCACTTTTCTGTTTCTTGGTTGGGGGTTTCGAGGAATTAATTTGTATTTCTCTCTGATCCGTTCTTCTTTCTGTTGTTCGTTAAGGTTCTCCCAATCTTCTTCCGACTCTTCTTGTTGGTAAAGCAGCTGGTCGAATTCAGCCAAATCTTTATCGATAAAATGGGTAGATTTTATCCTTAGCAAAAGAGCAGCTGCCAGCAGGATCTTTCCGGAAATCTTCAAATCATGTTCTTGCATCTCTTTAACCACATGAAGATATTTCTGGGTGAGTAACGTTATGTTAACATCCCAGGGGTCCATCTGTTCCGATTTGACTAAATCTAAAAGAATAGTGCGCCAGGTAACATCGTCCTGTTCGAATAATAAGTCCATCACCCCATCGTGGGTCATTTGCGTGGCAACTTCGGCCATAGAAAAGGATAAATTTAAGCTTACTTTTTAAGGTTTTGTTTTTTAGAGAAGAAGATAGTGGGCCCACCCGGACTTTCGTTGCCTGCGAAAGAACGCAGTGATCTCGAACCGGGGACATTCTCCGTGCTCAGCACCACTTTCCTGAAAGAACAGTAAAGTTGGTGCATGTAAGGGAGACATCATAGCCACTAGACCATGGGCCCATCTTAAAGCTTATTTTGGAACTTTATTTAAAAACGTTTCGAGGAGTTTAGCTTTCCTCCTTACCGAAGATGTTATTCAAACATATAAAAGTTTAAATAAGCACTCTTTCAAAAACAGTTTCATACACAGAAAGAAGGGGTGCACAATGGTTAAAGTTATCAATTCAAAACTGGTAAATATTTCTGAACTAGAAGATAAACAGATTCAGTGGCTGCGAGAAGCTCTGACCACCATTAAGTTCATTAATAATAATTCTTTAGCGGATGCCCAGAAGAAGGAAAGCGTAGTAAGCAATTTGAATAAAGCTCTTAGTTTGGAGAAAGATATTTCCTTACGTTTAGCAGCCTTAGAACAGGCTGGTCTAGATTACATTGCCTTGAGTAAAGATAAGGAAGCAGCACAACGTCTTAAACCCTCTTTACCTTTCTTGACCAAGTACCAAGTAGAAAGTTGGCTCAGCAAGATTAACAACTATTTGCAGGAAGATAATTATCCTTTAGTTATCCGTACTCTGGAAGAAGAGTTGCTCGACCCACATTTCGGAATGATGGCTGGCCGGATGGAACATACTCGTTTAGTAGAACAACGTTTGCCGGAAGAAGAACTCCGAGAAGCTTTAGCTTATAACCAAGCACAGCAGCAACTGAAAGATGTCTTAGATCAGGTTTTAGTTAAGAACAAGGAGGTCCAGTTTAAAGAAGGGGTTAACGGAACTCAGTTGGTCCAAGAATATCAAATTGCTCAGAAATCTCTATTCGGAAAAGGATTCTTGTTTTGGAAATCAGGGATAGTTCCCGAGATCGAAACTTATTATCAGAAAGATGAAGATCAACTTAAAGAATCAAACTTGTTTGAGTTGGAAGGTAATGATTTACAGCAGCGGCAAAGTTCTCTGACTCGGTTAGAAGGAAGTTTGATGGAAATGTCCCAA
>Ga0172371_10013913_pt1 | contig 10421 bp, 4 predicted proteins | sample Lak12m_FD_114543 | JGI IMG/M metagenome (GOLD analysis project Ga0172371, IMG submission 114543) | Freshwater microbial communities from Kabuno Bay, South-Kivu, Congo - kab_022012_12m | ecosystem: Environmental > Aquatic > Freshwater > Lake | place: Democratic Republic of the Congo: South-Kivu... | reverse complement strand
TGTAGCGCATCCCCAGGTCCGCCTTGCCGTGGCTCTCGGACTGGCAGACGTAGGTGTTCTTGGCGGTCACAGGTTGCTGGGTGTCCCCCTTGGATGCGACGTAGCAGTCCCGGATGCAGTCCAGCTTGGCAGCGAAGAGCTCCTCGCAGCCGGCGGAGGCAGGATCCGCGATACATCCTGCGGGCGCATTGCCCGACATGGCCTTGAACAGAGCGCACTTCTCGAGATTGTCGTTGTCAAGGCACTCGTTCGACAGGAGAGAAGGCCGGTCCTTGTCCTCAACTTCCGGGTTGCTTGTCGGCGGCTTGACCACCCCGTCCCCTACGAACGAGGCCACGAAGACCTGCGAAGCCTCCTTCTTCAACGACAGCACGTCAGCATAGAAACCGGCTACAGGTCTCAGCGAGAATATCGGGCTCCCAGGAGGCTGCTGGAAGCTGGCGATGTTCGAGAGGCCGTAGATGGAGGGACGACACTTCATCATCTGCTGGCACTTCCAACCGTAGTCGCACTCAGCGTCGTTCTCGCAGTCGCTGCACGCGAGATCGTACGTGCACTCGTGGTGCTCCTTGCCTTTGAATTCGTTCAGGAGTGAGCAGGTATTGTAGTAATCTTTCTTGATTGCTCCGTAGCATAGTTTAATCTCCTGGCCCATCAGTTTTGAATAGTATACATCGAGTTTGCATTTCGCCCCGGACGGGCAGTCCGCGTCGGACGAGCACTTGAAGTTGGGCGAAGCGTACCCCGGGTCGATGCTGCAATCGTCTTCGTCGGAGACGAACGCCAGCACGAGGAACGCTTCCTCGCGCAGGAATGTTGCCGACTGCTGAGCGTTGGGACCGCTGGGATCCAGGGCCAGCCATGCTGCCTTGAGTCCCTGCTCCAGGTTCGACTGGTAGGACTGGTCGGGCGCCACGGTTGCGATGCAACTGAACTTGTCCGTGGTGTCGATGCCTTGCAGCACATCGAGGGCCAGCACCGGTCCGGTGCCTTCCGTGGGGCAACCCGAGGTCGCTGGAAGGCGAAGGCATCCGGAGTTGCTGCCGGCCTCCACGCACATGTAGTCGCATGGGAGGGCCGGGCTTGCGGCGCAGGCCTGTTCGAGGCAGGGGAGGTCGTCTCCACAGGTATCTGAGAACATGCCGGCACAGAGCTGCATGCAGCACTCCGACGCGTCGTGGCACCTGAAGATGCACGATGAGTTGAGGGAACCATTCATGTTGTACATCTGGTTGGCCGGGAAGGGCTTGCACTCCCACTGCGTCCCCAGGTTCGAGCAGTCCTGATTTCCCAGGCAAGGCCAGGGCCGCGCCACGAAGCACGCCGGAGGGTACTCGGGTGCAGCATGGGAGTTGAACACGCCGGCGTTGCCTGTCGCATCCGTGTTGGTCACAGCGACTCTGAGGTCGAGGTTTGGCGTCAGGTTCAAGAGGCTCTGTTTGAGTTGGCCGAAGTTGTCAACGAGGCCACGATGCTCCTCGCACATGCTGGCCGAGTTGTCGATGACGAAGAGCATGTCGACCTCGACCTGGGGGATGACGGCCCAGACGGCCAGGTGGTCCACGGTGCCGGAGACGAGCTGAAGCGTCTCGTCGGCCTGCCCGTCAACGAGCACCTTCCAGCGTCCGTCCTCCAGCCACCCGAGACGGAGGCCGGGGTACTTGAAGTTCCAGGGAAGCTTGGAGACAGGGAGACCAAGCTGTATCGTGATCGGCGACGTCAGCGTGCCCTTCTCGAGAGAGATTTCCCATGCGGTTCCGACGTACCCCGGCGGGACGTTGTCGACCGGACGCATGATCAGCGCGGTCTCCTCCTGCACCGCGCCCGGCGGGAAGACCACCACCAGCTCTCCTCCTGCTTCGAACGTGCCCCCCTCGGGGCCTACGGAAGGGGGTTGCTCCGAAGCTGCATCGGTGGTGTCGGGTCCTTCCTGCAAGTCCGCCAACTTGCGGGAGACGTTTCCGCAGGATGCCACAAGAGCACATGCACTGACGGCTGCCAAAAGAACCAGACTGGTTTCAGCGTTTCTCATCCTTCACCCCCTTGCTCCCCCCACTATAGCGTGACTCCGATGCCGGGAAAAGGGGGAACTGAAGCGCCTCAGGGAATGCCGGATGTCGACGTGTCATTTCGCTCAGAGCAGGCAACGCTCGACTTGACTAACCAGTTAGTCTATTGTTGCTGTCGGGAGGGTTGGACGTGACGCAGGTCAATGTGCACGAGGCCAAGACGAACCTCTCCCGGCTGTTGCTGAAGGTGGCGGCGGGGGAGGAAGTGGTCATCGCCCGCGGGGTAAGCCTGTGGTGCGCCTGGTGCCGTGCGAACGCAAGGGTACGGCCCGCGTTCTGGGACAGGACGCAGGACGGGTCAGGATTGCGAAGGACTTCGATGCTCCGCTGCCCGACGAGCTGCTCGACGAGTTCGAGCTTCGACGGCTATGATGTGAAGCTGGTCCCTGCGAGTCGCTGACGCTGCCACGGCCCGCTCACGTTGCGACGAGCTGCTGTCTCAGTTCGGGGCAGTGGGCTGCGACACGCACGAAGTCGGCGTCCGAGTGAAGCACGACCGCGTCGTTGGCCATGGCGACCCCTGCAATGAGCAGGTCGGAGGGAGGCACGGTGGCGCCTTTCGCCCGAAGGCAGCGCCCCGCGTGCACGGCGGCATCCACTTCGGCCGCGCCGGTCTCGATGCACGTCAAGGCGTCGAAATCCCGGGAGACAATGTCAAACTCCCGCTTGCCCTTGATGTATCCGAGTATCTCGACTCTGATCATGGCGCACACTGCCGCCCGGCCCGAGCGCAACGCTTCAAGGACCGCCTCTCGCACCTCGGCGTTGCCGTCTGGTTTGTAGAATTCGACCCAGCAGGAGCTGTCCACGAGGATCATGACTCCCTCCGCCGCTTGAGCACGTCGGTGTGCGAGAAGCCGAGGTCGAGCTTTCCGGCGTGCTCGGCTATTTCTGCGAGTCGAGCTTGCCTGACCACCTGTCTCAGCGCAGCGGCAATGGTGTCCCGTTTGGTGCGCAACCTGAGCACCGCCCGTGCATTCTCGACCAGAGCATCATCCAATGTCACCGTCATTCGTCCCATGAGGCACCTCCGAAGACACCAACATGATACACCATACCGCCGAGCGTTTCAACCTCGGGGGCAGGGGGGGACGGGGCTACGCCGTATTCTGACATGCTGTTCGGGCACTTGTGGTCTCGTGGGGGCAAGCGAAGTCGGTAGCCGGGACTGCGGGCCAGTCGATCGAGATGAATGCAACGTGGCCATGGCTTGCGGCACGTGGAGGACCTTGCCCTCGCGTCTGGCGATCTTGACGATGGCCCGCGGGTCCTGTTCGCCCCATTCTTTGAGGCCGCATGCGATGGGTTCTATTCGACTGTCCACGCGTGCGGCGGCTCGCCACAGGAGGTTGATGCCGGACCGACTGAGCTCCTTGTCGAACAGGGGAGAGACGACGAGGACGTCGATGTCGCTCCATGGCCCGTCGTCGCCGCGAGCGAGTGGCCGATCGCGGCACGAGCGCCTACACGTGCATGGCGGGCGCAAGCTCGGCGAGATAGAGGGGGGCGGAAGGTCAAGGGCAAACGCCGGCGGCGTCGAGCCTCACTTTCTGGCCCGGGTCGCGCTCCATGCCCATGCGCTGGGTTTCGAAGTCGATTTCATTTTCGAAGCCGCTGAGTTGGAGCAGAGCAGGAAGGGCTTCGGCACGCTTGGGCTCGGGAACGCAGGCGAGTGCCTGGATGACGGTGAGGACCTGCTCAGGGGCAGTGGCCGGGCAGCACGCGGGCTCCTGGACAACTCTCAGCTCGAAGCCGGACTTCTGGCCAGGGAACTCCGGTTCGACGACACCCCTCACGATCCAGGTGCTGGTCCACTCATCCTTGTAGAGCACGTCCCAGTTCCTGACCGCTATCACGGCAAAACGCGAGAGCTTCGGCCGGGAGGTCACATGGTCGGCAAGGTCGGGGAGCTGGATCTGCATCACGGGGTAGTGGCTGTGGCTCAGACAGTAGACGCGATTTTCCCAGACCAGGTCAACGACGCAGAACAGCTCTTCCGGGATCGGAAGCTGTTTCTCGACCATCTTCTGCATCAGGTAGGGCATGGAATAGAAGTCCCGAGTTCCCTCGAGGTAGTCGCACTTGCGGTTCCAGCGCCGGGTGTAGTCCCTCCACCCCTCGACGTCATACTCACACTCCCAGCGTCCACCTTCCCACCCTTCGTCGCAAGTCCAGGCGCCGGCGAGGTCGAGCTTGCAGCAGGAAGTGATGCACTCCCCGCGCTCCGGCCGCACCTCCCAGCTTCGATCGATCCGGTAGCCGAGCCACTGGTCTCTGCCTTTGAGAATGGACATCTCGACGGCTCGGAATGCCTGTCTCAACGGAGCGCTCTGAGAGGCCTGGTTGGACGTGACGCACTTGAGCGGGTCTTCGTCTTGCAGGACCACTGGATGCTGGACGGGAAACTCGCTCATGTACCTGTCGATTCGCACCAGCGTGTTGAGCGTGGTCTGTGCGCTTCCGGCCTGGTTGAGCGCGCACTTGTCGTTGAGCTGCTTCCAGAATACCGGGACCTGTCCGTCCGGAGTGGCGTAGACCTTCTCCTTTTCCTCCTCCTTCTCTTTTTCGCGAATCCATTCCTCGGTCTGTTCGAGGCGCTGCTCCATCGAAAAGAGCCGGGTTTCGGACTCGGCGAGGGTCTGGCGTGTGGATTCCAGCCGCCCGGCCCACTCGTTGCTCCGTTCCTCAGTCGTTCTGATCATCCCGGCCAACCTGGGCTCGACCTCGGAGAGGGTGGCGAGATGGAACTCGGTGGCCTGGAGCCTGTTTTCGAACGACTCGAGGCGCTCCCTTTCGTCCTTGCGAGCGCAGGAAGAAATCAGAAGCACGACAAGCGACAATGCGCCGGCAGCTCTCATGGCATCTCCTCAACGGGGTTCTCTTCCCCCGTTCCCCGACGCCTGATTATGGAGCGGAACGTACCTCCCGACAAGGAAAATGTCTCGCAGTTGCTTCGAGCATGCGGTAGATTGCGTTGCGGATGTCATGGATGGAGGTGTAGCTATGGACATCACGGGCAAGGTCGTAGTGGTCACGGGAGGAGCGAGCGGAATCGGGCTGGCTACGGCAAAGCTGTTTGCTGCGAACGGGGCGAGGGTCGCGGTCATTGACGTGAACGATGACGCGCTATCCGGAGCGGCGGCTGAAATCGGTCACGGATGCCTCGCGGTGAAGGCCAATGTGGCCAACGAGTCGAGCGTGACTGAGGCTTTCGACAAGGTCGTGCGTGAGTTGGGGGGTGTAGACGTCGCCGTACTGAATGCGGGCATTCTGAGGGACGGCCTGCTGGTCAAGGTGGACAAGGAGACCGGCAAGGTCGTTCGCAAGCTGCCCATCGAGCAGTGGCAATCGGTCATCGACGTGCACCTGACAGGAGTCTTCCTGACGGGTCGAGAGGCCGCGGCGAGGATGATCGACGGCGGACGCAAAGGGGTGATGGTGCTGATGTCGTCTATTGCCAAGAAGGGCAACCCGGGTCAGACCAACTACTCGGCGGCCAAGGCCGGGGTTGCTGCCATGGCCGTCGCCTGGGGGCGGGAGCTGGCACGCTACGGCATCCGCGTGGCGTCGGTCACCCCGGGCTTCATCTCCACCCCCATGGTGATGAAAGACATGAAGCAGGAGATGCTCGAAAAGTTCCAGAAGATGATCCCCATCGGCCGCCTGGGCCGGCCCGAGGAAATAGCGAGCACAATCAAGTTCGTCGTCGAAAACGATCTGATCTGTGCGAGCGACGTCGAGGCATCGGGGGGGATGTCTCTCTAGGGACACTGTGTAAAGGACACCTTGAAGTCGTCAAGGTAGACGCCCTCGTGGCTGCCGGTCAGGGAGTTCGAGTAGGAGAGAGTGAACCTGAACTGAACTGACAGGCCCCTGTACTTGTCCAGGGGGTACGAGTAGGGCTGCCAGGCTGCCATTTTGACCCAGGGGTCGTCAGCGCAGATCTTGCCGAGCTGGTTCCACATGAATCCGCCTTGAGGCTGCACCTCCACGGTCAGGCAGTCGTTTGCAGTGAGGAAGCCATCGATGTCCAGCCAACCGTTGAAGCCAAGCACGGGCGACAATTTCTCCACGTTGTCGATGAAGAAGAAGGGGGTCGTGGCGGAGGTGCTTCCTCCCCCGTAACCCTGATAGGTGTGGGAAGCGAAGTTTCCGCAGTACAGAGACTGCCACGGTGAGACGTAGTGGTTGGTGTATTTCACCACCTGCCACTGGACCTTTTCGACCTGGCTGGAGAAGATCCATCCGACCGCGCCCTCCTTGCCGTCGAATCCCATCAGGTGGTTGATGACCTTTTTCCTGATGCAGGCTCCGGAGCCAGGAGTGCCCAGGCACATGTCCACAGTGCAGTAGTCGTTGTCGTCGCAATCGGGGTCGGAGTCACAGCAGAGGGCTGCGTCGGAGTTGACCACCCGGACGTCGTCGATGAAAGCGCCCTGGGCCGCGTTGTTGGTGGCGTTTGCCTCGAAGCCGAAGTGAACGTAGATGTCCTTGCCCGCGTACTCGGACAGGTCGGTGTCGAGCGCGATGAACGCCTTTGTGATGGTGCACCAGGTCTGCTTGACCGTGGGGAGAGCGTAGGGACCCGTAGCCACACCGATCGTCACCTTGTCTGCACATCCGCCTTCCGCGAGTTGACTGTTGATCATGATTTTGAGGACGGGGAAGGAACCGGCAGGAAGCGAGATCATCGGGGTTCTGATGGTGGCTGAAGAAGCGCCGAAGTCGTAGGAATGTGTCTTGACGTTGCCCGCGTAGAGGGCGAACGGCGTGTCGGAGGAAGCCCAGTTGTCTACCTGCCACTTGACGTTGACGTTGTTTGTGGAAACGGTCCACACATCCGGGTCCTCGATCTTGCCGATGGGAATGCTTCCCGTGTCGAAGTCTTCGGCGAAGAACGTTCCGGGCACCTTGGGATAGCTGCAGGCGAAGGTCTGGCAGTCGTCGTCGGTGCACCCTTCAGAGTCGTCGCAGTCCCCGTCATGAAGGCAGCACCCGGTCTTCTTGAGCGCAGTGACGGTGAAGTCGTCGACGTAGACCCCTTCGCCGTTGTTGTGGTTGGCGTCCACGGTACGGAAAGCGAGCTTGAAGCGGACGGACTTGCCTTTCCATGCCGAGAGGTCGTAGGTACGCGTTTCGTGACCGGCCGTGTTCTTGCAGACCCATGGTGTGAGGGAGGAGGTCGAGCCGGCGCCGATGTCGTAGAGGTCGACTCTCAAGTAGTCAAACGTGCATAGCTGGTCATTGGGGTCCAATCCGGCCCAGGTTTTGAACGACAGTGAGGACACCGCTTCTTCCGGCAGCCTGATCGGGGGCGCCCACGCGGATGCGTCCGCCACGGCCTGGAAGTTGTACGAGTGGGTCGCGGGGTCGCCGGCGTACAGGCTGAACTTGCCGGAAGCCGGTTTGTAGCTGGAGACCGACCAGAAGACCTTCTCGGTGGCGCCGGGTTCGGTGCCGAGGAGCCAGTCGTTGGCGTCGCCGTCTTCGAAGGCATCCCTGAAGAGCACGATGTCGGTGCGAAGAGCTTCGTTGGTGCAGGCGCCGGCGGTGCATACGTCAGCGGTGCACGAGTTGGCGTCGCCGCAGTTCTTCGGCAGGTAGCTGCACTTGCCGGAGTTGCACGACATGGAGGAGCAAGGCCCCTGGGTCTTGCAGTCCGCGGAGGAGTTGCAGCACAGGAAGGTCCATGAGCCTTTGCATGCGCCGGCCAGGCACGCGTCACCGGTTGTGCAAAGGTTTGTGTCGTCGCACACTGTTCCGTCGGGCAGCTTCTGGGAGATGCAGCCTTGGATCGGGTCGCAGAAGTCGTTGGTGCACGGATTTCCGTCGCCTTGGCAGACGACCAGCGCGCCCACGCACGCGCCCGAGGAGCAGTGGTCACCGGAAGTGCACTCGTTGGAATCGTTGCACGGCGCCATGTTGTTCACATGCGAGCATTTCGGTTGTCCGTTGTTGTCGGGCACGCAGGAATCGTCGGTGCAAGGGTTGGAGTCGTTGCAGTTGAATGGGGCGCCGTGGCAGCTGCCTGACGAGCAGACGTCGCCCGTGGTGCACGGGTTTCCGTCACTGCACGGGCCTGTGTTGTTCTTGTAGTAGCACCCCTGGCTCGGGCTGCAGGGGTCGTCGGTGCAGGGGTTCGAGTCGTTGCAATCTATCTGGGTGCCCTTGCAGCTTCCGAGGCCGTCACACTTGTCGTCGATGGTGCAGACTCCGGCAGTGTCCTCGCACTTGATGCCGGCAATGACCGGGGTCATGACGCACGCACCGGACTCAGGAACGCACCTGTTCTTCTTGCACTCGGTATCGCTTGAGGGGTCACAGACCTTGGGCGTCCCCGGCTTGCAGACCTTCTTTCCTCCCTCGGAAACGCAGGTTTCGAGACCGTTGCACTTGTTGGCGTCATCGCAGTCGGAGTCGACGTTGCACGAGCAGAGGCCGCTGGGCTTGTGCGAGCAGCCGGTGGCTGGGTCGCACCAGTCGGTGGTGCAGAAGTCCAAGTCGTCGCAAGAGGGGGGCAAGCCCCCGATGCAGTTTCCGTTAGAGCACTTCTCGACTCCGTTGCACACGTCGGAATCGACACAGGAGTTTGTGTTGTCAGGGGTGTACTTGCACCCAATGGCCGGGTCGCAGGAGTCGTCGGTGCAGGGTTTTGAGTCGTTGCAGGTCACGAGCTTGGTGCCCGAGCAGCTTCCCGAGAGGCAGAGGTCGCTGGTCGTGCAGGCGTTTCCGTCGTCGCACGCGACAGGCGGGTCGTTGGGCACAGGCAAGTGGACGCAACCGCTTGTCGGGTCGCAGGAGTCGCTGGTGCAGGGGACCTTGTCGTTGCAGTCGACGGGGATCTTCCCGATGCAGTTGCCGTTGGAGCACGAGTCGTCGTTGGTGCATGCGTTCGAGTCGTCGCACTTGCCCGAGGAGAGGGGGGCATGTGCGCATCCGGTTTCGGGGATGCAAGAGTCACCCGAGCAGGGGTTGAGGTCGTCGCAGCTCAGCGCGGTTCCTCCGATGCACGCGCCGGCCTGGCACTTGTCGTTGGTGGTGCACTTGTTGCCGTCGTCGCAGTCAGAGCCGGTCTGGTTCGTGTGCACGCATCCCTTGGTGGGCTCGCACGTGTCGGCAGTGCACTGCTTTGCGTCATCGCAGTTGAGAGCAGGCCCGGGGACGCACTTGCCTCCAGAGCAGACGTCCTTGTCCGTGCACAGGTTGCCGTCGTCGCACGGGTTGTTCGTGTCGTAGTGTACGCAACCCAGGTCCGGGTCGCAGTCGTCCTGAGTGCAGACGTTCGAGTCGTCGCATTGGATCTGCTTGCCCAGGCAGGCGCCGGCCTGGCAGAAGTCGTCGGCCGTGCACTCGTTCCCATCGTCGCAGGGGGCGGAGGTCGGCGTGTAGACGCACCCGACGGCGGGGTCGCACTTGTCCTGGGTGCAGCCGTTGTCGTCGCTGCAGACTACGGCTTCTCCTTTGCACGTGCCCTTGCTGCACGAATCGTTCTTCGTGCAGGGGTTCGAATCGTCGCAGCTCGACGTGTTGGGCACGAAGACGCAGCCGCCGTCTTGCTCGAGGCAGCCGTCGTTCGTGCAGGGATTGCTGTCGTTGCAACTGACCATGTCCCCTTTGCAGTTGCCCTCCTGGCAAGTGTCCTGGGTCGTGCAGACCAGCCCGTCCGCGCACTCCGAGCCGTCGGGCAGAGGGGTGTACTCGCACATGCCCGTCTTGGGGTTGCACTTGTTCTTGACGCAGGGGGTGTCGTTGGCAGAGGAGCAGACCACAATGGTGGTCTCATCCAGCGTGCACTTGCCTTCGACACAGATCACTTCTCCCGTGCATGGGTCGCCGTCGTCCTGGTCGGCGCAGTCCGCCTCAGTTTCGCAGTCGCAGACATTGTTCCCTGATACGCAGGCGCCGTCGGCACACTTGTCTCCTTGAGTGCACGGGTTTCCGTCTTCGCATTCCGTCCCTTTCAGCAGCTCGAACACGCAGCCGGTCTTGGGGTCGCAAGAGTCCTTGGTACACGGGTTCGAATCGAAGCAGTCCAGCAGTTTGGCCGTGCAGACGCCGTTGTAGCACGCGTCCTGGGTTGTACAGGAGTCACCGTCGTTGCAAGGGGTGGAGTTGGGGACGTCCGAGGTCTTGCACTCGCCGGTCGTGGGCAGGCACTTGATGACCTGGCACGGGTTTGGGGACAGTGGGCAGGTTTTCACGGAGTCGGGGACAACCTTGCACACCTGGTCCTGGCAGGCAAGTGTCCCGTTGCACAAGTCTCCGTCCTCGAATTGAGCGCAGTCGGCCGTGCTCTGGCACTGGCAGATGTTGTTGCCCGCGTGGCATTCGCCGGCCACGCCACCGCCTCCC
>Ga0172371_10013910_pt1 | contig 10422 bp, 11 predicted proteins | sample Lak12m_FD_114543 | JGI IMG/M metagenome (GOLD analysis project Ga0172371, IMG submission 114543) | Freshwater microbial communities from Kabuno Bay, South-Kivu, Congo - kab_022012_12m | ecosystem: Environmental > Aquatic > Freshwater > Lake | place: Democratic Republic of the Congo: South-Kivu... | reverse complement strand
TCAACTAGTCCATGAATGGATGATATTTTACAACACCAAACGTCGTAGAAATAGAAAAAAGTAGACGGCTTTTTTTTAACTGTCTACTTTTAGGGGTTCATATCAAAATCGAATGGCTTTTTTCAAAAATGCAAATTACTTTTTCGCCGGATCCCTAAGTGATTCGACCAATCCTTGGGCGAGGCCCACTACCCCTTGAATTTCCGAGGGGATGATGATTTTTGTGGCTTGTCCGTTGGCTACTTTTTCCATCGCCTTATAGGCTTCCAAAGTCAAAACGGCATGGTCGGCTTTGGCGTTCTTAACGAGCTCGATACCTCTTGCGGTGGCATCTTGGACCGTCAATATGGCTTGAGCTTGTCCTTCGGCTTCACGAATTGCGGCTTCTTTCTTGGCTTCGGCTCTTAGAATCGCGGCTTCTTTTTCACCTTGTGCTTCCAAAATCGCGGATGCTTTTTTACCTTCTGCGATGAGGATGGATTCACGTCTTTCACGTTCTGCTCTCATCTGTTTTTCCATCGCTTCACGAATTTCTTTCGGCGGGATGATGTTTTTGAGTTCTACGCGGTTGATCTTGATTCCCCACGGGTCGGTGGCTTCGTCCAAAATGATTCTCATTCTTTCGTTGATTAAATCGCGGCTAGTGAGTGTTTGGTCGAGTTCGAGTTCACCAATGATGTTACGAAGGGTGGTCGCAGTTAGTTGTTCAATCAACATACCAGGATTTTCAGCGCCGTAGATGTATTGTTTCGAATCGGTAATCTGTAGGAAGACAACCGTGTCGATTTGCATCGTAACGTTATCTTTCGTGATTACGGCTTGTGGAGCAAAATCTAGGACCTGTTCCTTCAAGATGATTTGATCGGTCACATGACCTCTCGCATTATATGTTCTGCGGATACGGTCGATGAACGGAACCAAAAAGTGAAGTCCGGATTCCCAAGTTGCGTAATACTTACCGAGTCTTTCCACGACATATTGTGTGGCTTGCGGTACGACTTTGAGGCGTGCGCCCAAATAGATTAATAGTAGAACAAAGAGAATTCCAATCAAAATAAGCGCACCATAATTGACTGCAAAAATAGGTTGAAACATTGAAAACTCCTCCTTTATGTTTTAAGTTTTTTTTATTTCCAATAATTGGATTTTACAACCGAGATGCGTAATAACGTATCTCGAAGTGTTGCTTTGTCTTTTCTAAAGCTCATCATGATGATATCAATTGCGAGGAAAACCATCATCATGAGTAATGCGAGATAGGGACTATAGAAGAACGCGACCAAAACAAAGAAGTACTTCATGATGACGTCGTGGAAGAATACCGAAGCATAATTGACGGAACCTTCCAATTTGAGTTGCATAATCATTCTTCCCACGGTTTTCCCCTTAAGGACAACCGTGTAAATAGCCATTATGAGTAAGAACCCGATGATATGATAAGCGATGATGTCAAAAAAATACACAGATAGAAACCGATCGTACGGCTGTAAATCAATCACGTTTTGATCGTTTATGTTTTGAACGCGGGCTTCATATTCTGTAGCAAGCAAAGCGAGTAAGTCAGCATCTTCTCCAGCTACGACTTTTTGCGCATTATATTCTTCAGTAATGTTTTCGTAATCAAGATTGTACGTATCCGTCAGTTCTAGGTAGACGCCATACATTTCATCGAAGTCAGCAATACGATTTTGAATCATCGATTTTCCGACTAGTGCAAACGTGGCGTAAACTACGGTAAATACGAGGATGACGTCAATGAGCGAGGAGAAGGCCCGCTTCAAAAACCCGGCGCTCATGAAGACTTCCTGACGACGAGTTTCACACCATCAATGGCGAGCACTTCGACTTTGTCATCCAAACGAATGTCTTCGTTGGAAATCGCGGTCCAAATCTTACCGTCGATTTTTACTTCTCCGCGTTCGCCAACTTTAAATGATTTTGTGCAGATGGCGATTTTGCCTATTAGCTTGTCGGCATTGGTCTTGATGTCGTTTTTCATCAATGTGTTTTTGAACAGTGGTCGAATCTCCAAAAGCAATAGCGAAGAAACCACGATGAATACGACAATCTGGAGCCAAATAAGGTCCGGAAGAAAGATTGCAATAATCAAGCTGACAAGTCCGCCTGCGGAGAACCAAATGCTCGACAAATCCATGGTCGAGGCTTCGATAACGGCAGCGATGATGATGACGGCGAACCAGATATAAATCATGGTGGTGCCAATAGTTGTCAGAAACATTTTTCTACACCTCTTTAGTCTTAAGGTCAATGATCAAAGCATTGTCCTTTTTGTTCCAGTCGGCTTTGAATTTATATGCCGGATTCGATACGAAATCCAGCGACAGTAAATCTGCGACTTCCTTAATGAATAATTTATTGCATACGCGTGAATAACTGGCTTTCACCGTGATGTTGTGCTGTTGTTCTTCGGGAATATAGCCCAATCCGATCTCTTCTTTGGTGACCGGTTTGACGGCAATCAACTTATTCACGGGGTCAAGCCCGAGCAAAACAACATAAGCGTGTTCGAAATAACTGGTCGCGCTTTTGTTGAGCGTGATGTTGGCATCCGAAATCGTTGCGATATTATCGAGCGGTTTCTTGGAAGCCCATACGAAGTTCGTCATAAATCTCAACCTCCATTATAATACGACTCCAATCTATTATTGATTATATCACGATATTTTTGAAATATCAACAATTATTTTGAATTATTTTCAATTATTATCTCTTGTTTCAACTTTACAATCTTAGAAAGATTGTGTATAATAAGTAGTATTCTGAGGTGGCATATGAGAGAATTTAGTTTCAGCGAAAATATTGAGAGAAGTCTCACAAAACGATATAAAGGCCCGATTTATTCCAAATTTTTGCAAGCCATCGATGAATATCATTTGATTGAACCAGGAGATTGCATCGCTGTAGCGATGTCTGGCGGAAAGGACTCTTTGGTCCTTGCTAAGCTATTCCAAATTCTAAAAAAACACTCTCAAATCCCATTTGATGTGAAGTTTATTACCATGGATCCTGGCTTTATCAGCGGATTGCTAGAACAGCATCTCTCTTTATGTGAAAAACTTGAAATACCTGTTTCTGTCAAACCTTCTCATATCTTCGACATCGCAGGTGGAATGGCACCGGAAAACCCATGCTTTTTATGTGCGAGAATGAGAAGAGGGTTTTTATATAAGTTCGCGAAAGAACAAGGATGTAACAAGCTCGCGCTTGGACACCATTTCGATGACGTGATTGAGACGACGCTCATCAACATATTCTACGCGGGTCAGTTCAAAACGATGCTTCCTAAGGTAAAAGCAGAAAACTATGATGACATCGAATTGATTCGTCCTTTATATTTCATCAAGGAGAAAGACATCATTCGCTTTGTTAAATTCCATGAAATTGAAACGATGAATTGCGGTTGCGAATTTGCTGCATGCAAAGTGGATTCGAAACGAAAAGAAATGAAACACCTAGTGGAAGAGATGCGAAAGAAGTATGTGAATACCGATATTAATATCTTCCGAAGCGCAGAAAACGTGAATCTCAAGAACATCTTGGGTTATTACGATGACGAGAAGAGAGTTTCTTTTCTCGACGACTACGAAAAATAATACTCTGTTTTTGTGATGTTTCAAAGAAAAAGGCGCGAAATTTTCGTGCCTTTTATTATAGTTTCACGTGAAACATTATTTGCCTAGACAGAACTTCGAAAACAGCGTATCAATCAAGGTATCGTTTGAAATTTCGCCTGTTATCTCGCCAAGTGTGTTCCACGCCAATCGCAAATCAATTTCAATCATATCGACTGGTTGTAGCTGTTCGCAAGACTCTAAAGCGTCCCATAGATGCTCATATGTCTTTTGAATCAAGGCGATATGTCTCGTATTTGAAACCACGGCTTCTTTGCTATTCTCGAGATCTTCTTCAACGAAAAGACGGCGAACCTCATTCTCGAGTTCTTCGATTCCAACCCGATTTTTCGCAGAGATAGAGATACATTTGGAAAGGGATGAATCCATTTGATTTCCTAAATCCATTTTGTTTCCGATAATAATGCGTTTTTTGTCTTTCGTAAGTTCGAGTAATTCGTGATCGTCCTTGGTCAAAGTTTGGCTCTGGTCCAATACGAGAAGCACCAAATCCGCTTCTGACAAGGCCGATTTTGTCTTCTGAATTCCGATTTTCTCGACGATATCATCTGTAGGGCGGATACCTGCAGTATCGATCAATTTCAAGAGAATTCCGCTTAAGTTGAACTCCGCTTCAATCAAGTCTCGGGTTGTCCCAGAAACCTCTGTAACGATGGCCTTGTCCTCTTTCAAAAGGCTGTTGAGAAGACTCGATTTTCCGACATTTGGCTTTCCGACGATAACGGTTTTTACGCCTTCTCGAATGATTTTACCGGTATTTGATTTCACTAAGATTCGATCTAATTTTTCGCGTAGTTTTTGAATTTGAGAAACTAAAATATCTCTCGTCATGATGATGGCGTCATCGTATTCCGGATAGTCGATATTCACTTCGATTCCTGCGATTGCGACGAGGAGTTCTCCCTGCAATTCGGCAACCAAATCCATGACTTCGCCAAGCAGTTGTTTGTTTGCGAGACGTAGTTGTTCTTTCGTTTTTGCTTGTATCATATCCATGATGCTTTCGGCTTGTGTCAAGTCGATTCTACCGTTAAGATAAGCCCTTCGAGTAAATTCTCCGTTCGTCGCGAGTCGTGCGCCACGTTTTAGTAACATACGAACGATTTCATTGGCAATTAGGTATCCTCCGTGGCAAGATATTTCACAAGTGTTTTCCGTGGTGAAAGAACGCGGGCTCAAGAAAACGCTGACCATAACTTCATCGATCATATCTTCTTTGTCCATGATTTTTCCATAGTGCACGGTATGGCTTTTCGCAAGCGATAAATCACTTCCGCGAAAGATTCCATTCAAGATTTCCACTGCATCATCACCGCTGATGCGAACGATGTTTACTGCACTCTCACCGAGTTTCGTCGAGATTCCGACAATTGTATCAAATATCATCTTATCACCGTAAATATTTTACCATAAATCGGACTTTTTATTGTATAATACTTTGTAAGGTGATACAAATGCAGCAAGGAAAAAAACCACTCAAATTTTATCTTTACATGTTTTTACTCTCGTCGATGATTGTGCTCGCATACTCGGCATATTTGATTTTAGCAGGCAAAAATACCATCGAAGAGCTTCTTCCACTTTGGGTTCTCCCCGCAATATTTACTTTGTTTTATTACGGAATGGATACTGTATTAAACAAACTCTTGAAGCGAAAAAAGAAAATCGATTACGAAAAACTGTTTCTTGATGCAATCGCTGAACGGATGAGAAACTCCAAGCAATTCGTTATTGAGGATTTCCGAAAATTACAGAAATCCGAACGGTTCCAATCACAAGTCAAAAACGCATATGAAATCTATCAAAACGGCGAGGACGAAGCGCATTCTCTCGACAGAATTGCCAAAAAGTTTCGAGAGGATACCTTGGAGTATCGCGCCATCAAATATGTCGTAGATTTCGTCAAAGAAAAGCCGAAAGAAACCGACAAGAAGTAAGGTCATATTCACAAAGAAAGGCGATGAACCATGAGTTACAAAGCGTTATATAGAACCTATCGTCCCGCGGATTTTCATGAAGTTGCCGGACAAAACCATATCACGACAACCCTTCAGAACGCGCTCAAAAGCGGAAAGATTCAACACGCTTATTTGTTCAGCGGACCACGCGGTACTGGAAAAACATCCATCGCCAAAATCTTTGCGAAGGCCGTGAACTGCGAAAAAGCCCCGATTGATAACCCATGTAACGAATGCGAGAGTTGTGTCGGAATTCAAGACGGATCGATTAGTGATGTCATTGAAATCGACGCCGCCAGCAATAACGGGGTCGATGAAATTCGTGAAATCCGAGACAAGGTGAAATACTTGCCCGGATATGTCAAATACAAAGTTTACATCATTGATGAAGTTCACATGTTGTCGACTGGCGCATTCAATGCGTTATTGAAGACATTGGAAGAACCACCCGCCCATGTCATCTTCATTTTGTGCACCACCGAACCGCAAAAAATTCCCTTGACGATTCACTCACGTTGCCAGCGGTTTGACTTCAAGGCAATCACGCAAAAAGACATTATTGCAAAATTAAAAGAAATCTCCGAAAAGGAAAACATCGATGTCGATTCCGATGCTCTGGAGCAGATTGCCGTCTATGCCGAAGGCGGGCTCCGCGACGCCATCGGATTATTGGATCAGGCATACTCTTATAACCCTGTCAAAGTCGGTGTCGAGGATGTCAATCAGATTTGTGGTGCAGTGTCTTATGAGAAACAAATGGATATCATCGAATCGATTGTCGAAATGGATTCCACGAATGCGATCCAGATGATGAACGACTTGATTATTGAAGGCAAAGAAGTACCAAAAATCGTTCTGAATTTAATTGAGTTTTTCCGCGATGTGTTGATGCTTAAGAACGTTGGAAAAACCGAATCGCAAAAAAGTCTGTACCAAAACGAACGTTTCATCCAGTTGGCAAAGGCACTATCAAATCAGCGTGTTTTTTTCTATTTGGATTTGCTCAATAAGACGCAGAATGATATCAAGTGGTCGAACAATCCCAAACTATATTTGGAGCTCGCATTCATCAAAATGACGGATAAAGAAGCCGGAAGTGAAGCCAAATTCATCGACGAACTCTCCAAACTTCAAACGCGAATTGAAGTACTAGAAAAACGCCCTGCCGTGATTGTCTCAGAGACTACAGTAAAAACACCAGAACCGATTATTATACAAAAACAAATAGTTACTGAAGAAGTTGCAACGGAGACAACTCCAGCAAAAGAAGAAGTTGTTTCCGCCCCAACTGAGGCCGAAGAAACACAACCGTCATTATTCAATCTAGGTGTCGAAAACACCCCGGTTCAGCCGCAGGCGCAATGCACCGACATTCATAAAACCTACCCGATTGAATTTGTCGAAGAAGTGTTGAATAACGGCGATAGAGAAGATAAAATTCATTTATTAGACGCTTGGAATCGCCTGTCGAAAAACAACGCATCCGGAATGTTGAACCAATACGCGGTCATATTGGAAAGTGGCACACTCGTCGCCAGCTCCAAAGATAAAATCATCATCACATTCCCAAATGGTGCTGCTTGCAACCGAGTCATGAAACCGTCTTCGAAAAAGCTTTGCCAAGATGTTCTTGAGCGTGCTTTTGGCCGAGAGATTGACTTCATGGCATTGCCCGAAAAGGTATTCCAGGACATTACAAATGAATTCGCGTCACTTTGGAGACAAGGAAAACGAGAAATCAAACTATCCCCGATAGTATGCGATGAATTACGTGATGTCTCTAAAGAAGAAGACATCACAAAATCAGAAGAACCCGAAAAGAAAGTCGTCACCGAAGCAGTCAAACTCTTCGGCGATCTCGTCAAAGTAAAAAAATAAGGAGGAACTAGCATGATTAATCCTCAGATGATAAAGAAAATTCAACTGATGCAAGAAGAGCTGAAGAAAGCTCAAGCAGAAATTAATGCATCGACTTTTTACGGCCAAGCCGGGGGCTCCGTTGTCAAAGTCGCTGTCAAGGGAACGAAAGAAGTTATTTCCATTGACATCAAAAAGGATGAAGTGGATCTATCTGATTTGGAAATGTTACAAGACATGATTGTCGTCGCACTTAACGACGCTTTTAAGCGCGTCGACAAAGAACTCGAAGAAACCATTGGCTCCTTGACAAAGGGCATGAACATTCCGGGGTTGTAACATGGAATATCCACGCTCCCTCGAAGATTTAATCTTTGAATTTCAAAAGTATCCGGGCATCGGACGCAAGACGGCGGAACGCTACGCCATGTTCACCATCCATCAACTCGATGCCGATTCTGTCGAAGCCTTTGCTAAAGCACTTATCGAAGCGAAAGCCAAAATAAAACCATGTTCTGTCTGCGGACATCTCACGGACCAGGAACAATGTTCCATTTGTTCGGATTCCAATAGAGATACTTCAAAAATCATGGTGGTTGAGTCTTCAAAAGATGTTTTTTCCATCGAAAAATCTTCGGCTTTTAAAGGCCGTTACCATATACTTGGCGGAGCACTCTCTCCGTTGTCCGGAGTTGGCGTCGAAGACTTGAATTTTCCCGCATTATGGAAACGTTTGGAAGACGATGGCGTCAAAGAAGTGATTTTGGCAACGAGTGCCACGCAAGAAGGCGAAGCCACCGCTTTGTACATCGGCAGGGTATTAAAATCAACTGATTTGACGATTACACGCATCGGGTACGGTGTTCCCGTAGGGTCGAATCTAGAGTATACAGACGACCTGACAATTTCTAAGGCGATTGAAAACCGCCGGGTTTTATAAAATTCCGAAAAATTTGCTATCGTTTTTGAATATTGTGGTATAACCTGACTTTTGCAAGTCACATTCTTAATTATGCACTATAGACAACAATTTGCTAGACAGTTTACAACAATTTAAAAAGAACTTTTGAGCCCTATAAAGCCATGAGTTCTTTTTTTTATGCAAGATAAAGTGCGAAACTATTTTCTTCATTTTGCATGTTGTCTATACGTTGTGCGTATGGTATAATAGTATTGGGTGATAGTTATGTTTATAAAATTAGTGCCAGTTAAGAAAAATACAGATTCTGCAGTTTACCTTGTTCAAGGCTATAGAGACAAAGAAAACAAAGTCAAACACCGTAAGATTAAACTTTACGGTTTTTTAAGTGACCTAGAGAAAGAAGACCCCAACATTCTTGAAAAGCTAAAAAAAGAGGCGAAAAACACGCCAAACGAAAGCTTTAATCAAGCCATTACCATCAGCATTAGTCAATTGAAAGAAAAAAAGGGCGAAAAACCGCTCATCAATTACGGTCATACATTTTTAGAATCCATCTATAACAAACTCTCAATCTCATCATTTATTGAATCCTATCAAAAGGATCAAACATTCAAATATGATTTAGATAACATTTTAAAACTCTTAGTCTTCTCAAGGGCTTTAAATCCAGAATCTAAGAAAAAGACGTTTGAGAACAAAGGGAACTATTTCTTTGAGCTCAAAGATTTTAGTTTAGATGATATCTACCGCTCATTAGATCATCTCACAGCCTTAAAAGATGATCTAATGATTCATCTCAATCATGAACTTAAAACCCAAGGTTTAAGAGATGCATCCCTAGTCTTTTATGACGTGACCAACTACTACTTTGAATCAGTCGAGTTCGATGGGTTTAGAGAGCGAGGGGTCTCTAAAGAAAACAAAGAGACGGGGATTGTTCAGATGGGTCTTTTCATTGATAACAATGGTCTACCGATCACCTATGAACTTTTTCCAGGCAATACCCATGACTTAGCGACCATGAGACCCATCTTAGAAAAGATTAAAAAGCAGTTCAATTTAGGGAAACTCACGATCGTCGCAGACAAAGGGAATAACAGTGCACAAAACTTAGCGATGATTGAATCTTATGGCGATGACTATATCATCGCTCAACGCATTCGAAATAGAGGTAATACCTATGCAAATATTGTCTTAGATGACGAAAACTATGTCTATAACACCGATAAGACGTTCAAGTATAAACTGGTTTCTTTCGATAAAGAGGTCAAATTAGCAGATGGATCCATCCAAGTGATTCCTGAACACCTAATGTGTTTTTGGAGTAAGGATGAAGAACTCTATCAAAGAGCCAAGCGTGGACTCTTAGAAGATAAGATTGAAAAGTTTATCAATGAACCCTCACTTTTAAATGCATCAAATGCGTTTGGCATTAAGAAATACTTCAAAAAGGTCAAGGTTGATAAAAAAACAGGTGAAGTTCTTAAGGGTAGGGATGTGTATCTCTTTAACCAAGAAAAGTATGAAAGAGATTTAGCACTTGATGGCTATTACACCATCGTCACTAATAACCTTGACTTACATCCATTTGATATCATTAAACGCTATAGACAACTCTCTAAGATTGAAGAATCATTTAAAGTAACAAAGACTGATTTAGAAGGTAGACCCGTCTATGTTTGGAAAGAATCTCACATTAAAGGTCATTTCTTAACCTGTTATTTAGCCCTTTTATTCTATCGAATGCTTCAACTTAAATTAGATAACAAGTATCCAGTACATCAGATTAAAGAGGCACTCAATAGTGCAAATTCGGTTCATTTAGGCAAGGGAATCTATTTAAATCTAGATCAAAATAACATTTTTAGATCACTTGAAAAAGCATTTGGTGTATCATTCGACTATGATTACATGACAATCGAACACATGAGAAAGCAAATCAACAAACTATAGACAACAAAGCAAAAACCGACCCAATGGCTTAATGAGGCTGTAAGGTCGGTTTTAATCTATTTAAACTGCAAAAGTCAGG